>OLSN01000043.1_pt1 | contig 129689 bp, 155 predicted proteins | sample 1672411 | NCBI WGS metagenome assembly OLSN01 (sample SAMEA3136683, study PRJEB25190) | human gut metagenome | biome: human gut; feature: human-associated habitat; material: faeces | place: Austria | collected 2013 | reverse complement strand
CCCTGATGGTCAAGAAGTATCTGACCAGCCGCGGCATCGACGCATAAGTACATATACAGAAAAAAGAGCGCCCTGTGGGGCGCTCTTTTTGCGCGATGCTGCAGAAGCTTCCTTTTTTAGGAACTTTTGGGGAGGGAGGACCGTCTAAAGAACAAGCAATGCGCGGCGGGGCAAATTCAAAATATTTTCATATCTTTCCTGTTGCCATTTTGTAACTATTTATATATAATGGTATTTGTGGTCGTATTTGGCCACAATATGTTGCATTTTGACGGACAGGAGCGCTGCTATGATTCGTTTAATAGACGCCGAGAAGGTATACGACAACGGGACGCGCGCGTTAAAGGGCGTTTCCTTTACCGTGGACGACGGAGAATTCGTCTTTTTGGTGGGGCCCTCCGGCTCCGGTAAGTCCACCATCATCAAGCTGATGACCGGTGAGGTGGTGCCCACCGCCGGCCGCGTGATGGTCAACGGCTTTTCCATGAGCCGCATCGCTGAAAAACAGATCCCCTATATGCGCCGGACGATCGGCGTGATCTTCCAGGACTTCCGCCTGATCGGCAATAAGACCGTGCGGGACAACCTGGCACTGGCCATGCGGGCGGTGGGGGCGTCTCCGCGGGAGCTGAAGAACCGCATTCCCTATGTGCTGGAGCTGGTGGGGCTGGCGGACAAGGAGAACAGCTATCCCGACCAGCTTTCCGGCGGTGAGCAGCAGCGTGTGGCCATTGCCCGGGCGCTGGTGAATAACCCCAGCACCATCGTGGCGGACGAGCCCACCGGCAACCTGGATCCGGGCCGGTCGCTGGAGATCATGACGCTGCTGGAGCGCATCAACGCCCTGGGGACCACAGTGATCGTGGTGACCCACGAGAGGGGCCTGGTCAACCACTTCAACAAGCGGATCATCCTGCTGAACGACGGGCAGGTCATCGGCGACGGCCTGGGTAGCTACGAGGTGTGATATGAAGCACGATTTTAAATTTTTCGTCAAAGAAGGCGCGGGCAATATGTTCTCCCACGGGTTCATGTCCTTCGCCGCCATCGGCGTTACCGTGGCGTGCCTGCTCATTATGGGCACATTCACGCTGGTGGCCTACAATGCCAACGAAAACCTGGCGGACCTGCAGCAGGAGAACGCCATCGTGGCCTTCGTGGACGAGACGCTGGAGGAGAGCGAGGCCCGGGCCCTGCAAACGCAGATCGAGAGCACGGAGAACGTGGCTGATTGTACCTTCGTCTCACGGACGGAGGCCCGGGACGCCTACGTGGAGAAGTACGATGACGGCGGTGTGTACGGCGACCTGGACGCCACGGTGTTCCGCCATCGGTTTGTGATACACGTCACGGATCCGAACCGAATCATGGAGACAAAGACCGCAGTGGACAATATCCCCGGCATTGACAAGGCCCGCGCTGACGAGGCGGTGGCCAACGGCTTTACCACAGTCCGCAACGTGGCCGGCGTCATCTCTGTCGCGCTGATCGCCATACTGCTGTTGGTGTCGGTGTTCATCATCAGCAATACCATCAAGCTGACGACATTTGACCGGCGGGACGAGATCGCCATCATGAAAATGGTGGGCGCCACCAACGGGTTCATCCGCTGGCCCTTTGTGTATGAGGGACTGCTGCTGGGCCTGTTCAGCGCGGTGATCGCCTTTGGCCTGCAATGGGGGCTGTATGCCGCCGTGGCGCAGGGCATCGCTAACTCTGACAGCCTGCAGATACTGAACGTGGTGCCGTTTACAAGAATATGGCAGTTTGTGGCCCTGGTGTTCCTGGGCACGGGTATTCTGGTAGGTGTGGGCGGCAGCCTGACCGCCATACGCCGGTTCCTCCGGGTGTAAAGAAAGGAGCGCTTGCATGAAGAAACCGAAACGTATTCTGTGCGCCGTGCTGGCACTGCTGATGCTGCTGGGTGCGGCCGCCGCCGTGTCCGTCCGACCGGCTTATGCGACCAAGACCGAGGCTGAGCTGGAGGAGGAGCAGCGCAAGGCGGCACAGGTGGCCGCATTGGAACAGAAAAAGAAGGAGCAGCAGGAAAAGCTGAAGGAACTGGAGAAGCAGATCGCTGAGGCCAAGGCCAAGAAGAACGACGTGATGGCCACCAAGAATTTGCTGGACCAGCGGAACCAGCTGCTGCTGGAGCAGATCGACGATACCCAGAACCAGATCGACGACGCCGCGGCGCAGATCGCCCGGTATGAGCTGCTGGAGGAGGAGCAGTACACACTGTTCTGCCAGCAGGTCCGTGAGGAGGAAGAACGCGGCAGCCTGAGCTATCTGTCGGTGCTGTTCAAGGCCACCAGCATGGCCGACCTGCTGAACCGCATGGAGTTCGTCAACGAGGTGGCGGAGTACAACAAGAGAATTATCTCCGCCCTGCAGGAGACGCGGGAGAACATCAAGGCCGAGAAGGCGGAGATGGAGGCCAAGGAGACCCAGCTGAGTGAGCAGCAGGACGAGCTGCAGGGCAAGCTGGACGAGACCACCAAGCTGATGAACGAGTATGCCGCCGACCAGAAAGCGTTGGAGCAGCTGCATGACGCGGAGGCAAAGGCGGCTGATGAGATCGACGCGCAGCTCGAGCAGCTGATCGCCGACTCCGACGTGGTGCCCAGCAACGAGGGCTTTATCTGGCCCGTCAGCACCAGTAAAAAGATCAGCTCGCCCGTCGGCTCCCGCGTGGCCCCCGGCGGCTTCGGCAGCACCAACCACAAGGGTGTGGATATCTGCAACGTGTCCTATACCAGCAGCGTATATGCCGTCAAGAGCGGTAAGGTGATCCTCACCAATACCAGCGGTTGGGGCGGCGGTTACGGCAACTATGTGGTCATTGACCACGGCGGCGGCCTGACCACCCTGTACGCCCATTTGAGCGTGGTGAAGGTGTCACAGGGCCAGACTGTCTCGCAGGGTACCGTGATCGGCGTCACCGGAAACACCGGCGCCTCCACCGGCCCGCACCTGCATTATGAGGTCCGCACCACCACCGTGGTCAACGGTGTGAGCAAGATCGTGTACCAGAACCCGCTGAACTATCTGGCGGGCTACATCAAAGCCTGGTAAATAATGACATATTGAAAATGCTGTTCCATAGAATGGAACAGCATTTTTTTTGCATACCGCCGGGGGAGAAGGGAGACCGCATGATCGTTTACATGACGCAGGGCCAAAAGACAGTGCTTTCCCGCATAACGGTGGAGGGTCTGCCACTCCATTATCTTTCTGTGGGGAGGGGCTATTTCGCCCGCCGCCGTGCTCTGCACTGCCTGCGTCAGATGTATGACTCCGGTGTCCGCCGCTGTATCTGCGCCGATGTTTACCTCCTTTCGCTGGCGAAGCAGGCAGACATAACATCATACCCCGTCCTGCCGCTGCGCCTCGCCCTGCTGGGCAGTCTGCTGGATATTCTCTGCCCCGGCGGTCTGCAAAACGCCGCCGCGGTGCTGCGCTGCGGCCCCGGCGGAGAGGAGACGGCCCGGGCGGCGCTGACGGTGCTGGCCCGGCGGGCGCGGTATGTGCAGCTGGACATGGAGGACCCTGCGGCGCTGTCGGCGGAGCTGCTGTACCGCTGGGGGATCGCCGCCGGAGACGGGGGCCGGCGGGCGGCGCTGACGGTGGTGTGCGGCGATGTGCGGGAGGATACGGAGGGCCCGGCGATATATCTGACGGAGGACTGCGGGGCGCGGCAGACGCCGGTATGGACATCGCCCCGGGCGGCGGCGCTGGCGGTGCCGGTGACGGAGCCTCTGGCCGCGGTGCTGACGGCGGCCGGAAAATGGCAGATATCCGACATTCATATCACAGACTTGCTTGACATACGCACGGAAAGTCACTATAATGCAACGTGACATATTGTTTATAGCCCTAAAAGGGTATCCTTATGGATAGAAAGGGAAGTGTGCAGCATGGCAAAGGAATTCAAAATGAGCCAGGCTCGGTATGACGAGCTGAAACAGGAACTGGATTACAGCAAGACCACCCGTGCCGACGAGGTGGCGGAGCTGATCAAGGAGGCCCGCGGCTTTGGCGACCTCAGCGAGAACAGCGAATATGACGAGGCGAAAAACGAGCAGGGCAAGCTCTACTCCCGCATTGCCGAGCTGGAGGACATTTTGCTCCATGCCGTGATCGTGGATGAGTCCGAGATGGACTCCGACAAGATATCCATCGGCTGTACCGTCACCGTTACCAATCTGGATATGCGAAAGCAGCTGCCCGCCTATAAGATCGTCGGCTCTCAGGAGGCCGACGTGATGAGCCGCGCCATCAGCGAGGACTCACCCTTTGGCAAGGCGCTGATGGGCCGCAAGGCGGGCGATGAAGTGACCGTGGAGGCGCCCAAGGGCGTGATCCACTACCGTATCGACAGTATTGAAAGATAAGCACCGCCGGCAACGGCGGTACGGATAGACGAAGGAGGCTGCATTATGGCAGACGAGACCAACCGCAACGTGAACGAACAGCCCCAGGCCCAGGACATGGGCGAGCTGCTGCGCATCCGCCGCGACAAGCTGAAGGTGCTGCAGGACGAGGGACGCGATCCATTTACCATCACCAGGTTTGATGTGACCCACCACACACAGGATATCAAGGATAACTTTGACGCCATGGAGGGGCAGGCTGTGTCCGTGGCAGGCCGCCTGATGAGCAAGCGCGGTATGGGCAAGGTGTCTTTCTGCGACCTGCAGGACAAGACCGGCCGTATCCAGATCTACGCCCGCAAGGACGAGATGGACGAGGACAACTATAACCACTTTAAGAAGTACGATATCGGTGACATCGTGGGCGTCAAGGGCGAGGTGTTCCGCACCCAGCGGGGCGAGATGTCCGTCCGTGCACACGACATCACGCTGCTGAGCAAGTCCCTGCGGCCCCTGCCGGAGAAGTTCCACGGCCTGACCGACAAGGAGATCCGCTACCGCCAGCGGTATGTGGATCTGATCATGAACCCGGAGAGCAAGCGGAACTTCGAGATCCGCAGCCGGTTCGTGGCGTTCCTGCGCCGCTATCTGGACGGTCTGGGCTTTATGGAGGTGGAGACGCCCGTCCTCAGCCCCATCGCCGGCGGCGCCAACGCCCGGCCCTTTATCACCCACCACAACGCGCAGGATATCGATATGTATATGCGTATCGCCACCGAGCTGCACCTGAAGCGGCTGATCGTGGGCGGCCTTGAGCGTGTGTACGAGGTGGGCCGTATCTTCCGCAACGAGGGCATGGACACCAAGCACAACCCCGAGTTCACTACCTGTGAGCTGTACCAGGCGTACACGAACCTGGACGGCATGATGGATATCCTGGAGGGCATCCTCACCGGTGCCGCCAAGGAGATCCTGGGTACCTACCATATCCAGTGGCTGGGCCACGACGTGGATCTGACCCCCAGCTGGAAGCGCATCACCATGGCCGATGCCGTGCAGAATGTCACCGGCGCCGACTTCATGGCCATCGAGGGCGATGATGACGCCGCCGTGGAGCTGGCCAAGAGCGTAGGCGTGGACATGGAGGGGGTGGCCCGGACGTGGGGCAACGCCCTGTACGAGACCTTCGACCAGAAGGTGGAGGAGACGCTCATTCAGCCCACCTTCATCACCATGTACCCGGTGGAGGTGAGCCCGCTGGCCAAGCGCAGCCCGGAGGACCCCCATCTGACGGAGCGGTACGAGATGTTCGTCTGCGGCTGCGAGATGGGCAACGCTTTCACTGAGCTCAACGACCCGATGGATCAGTACGAGCGCTTCAAGGCGCAGGTCGAAAAGCGCGCCAACGGCGACGACGAGGCCGAGATGATGGACGAGGATTACGTCATGGCCCTCGAATACGGTCTGCCCCCGACGGGCGGCCTGGGCTTCGGCATCGACCGCTGCGCGATGATGCTCTGCGGCACCGACTCCATCCGCGACGTCATCCTCTTCCCGACGATGAAGCCTCAGAGCTAAGAAAGCGTTGTGGCACAACGGTCGTAGGTGATGCAACCTCTGGTTTGACACCACTTTTACACCAATTCACTTTGAATTCAACATGGCTACTAAGGAGTGCCCCGTCTTTGACGGGGTGCTTTCTTTAGCCATCATACATATATCAGCGTAAAAAATAAGGGCAGGTTTGGGAAATCAAAATCCCATTCCTGCCCTTTTCTTTTTAGCAAAATCTGTCCCGAAAAGTATATAGTATTCGTGACACGCGCAAAAAAATGAGAGCATACCTCAACAGCAGCTCTCATATATCTTGTCTATTTGACATTTTCATCGGAGTTATTTATAATGGTTCTTGTGGAACCCACCGTCCGCGTCGAGTTTCCGGGCTCGTAGCCATGCCCTTCTCCTTTGTAGACGGTGTACGGCTAAAAAGACGGTTGCCTGTCATCCCGCGAGTGCGGAATGGAGGCGTGTATGTAGCCCTCGCGGGAAATTTTTCTCAGGGAGGTGACCATACATAACTCTTCAAGAAGTTTTTTGGATTGCGTCTATCTGCTGGATTCTTATCCAAGCATGGGACAAGTTCCGTAACAGAAAGAAGTGAGCCGTCTGTCGCAAGCAGAGCGGCTCACTGTTGTTTGAGGGTTAAACCCTCTTCCCAGTAAGAATGTATGTTTGTGGCAACCGTCTGGGTTTCCACCGCAGGGGGCGCTTGTTGGTAGCAGGCGTCCCTTGTGTTATTATTATAGACTCTATCATCGGCATTTGTCAAATGAATTTTCTGTTAGCGTTTTCTTTCGGATTTCTCCTACGTCAGCCTGTGGGAACCGCATAACCCTCGGTCAAGCTCCACAAGTGTACGGATGCTGACCCCATCACTTGCTTCAACGCTGCGGCGGGCAGTCCTGCTGCCGCCTTCAAAGAATATTTACACCCACAAAATATTCTCAGATGTTATTTTCCAAATGCGATGATTGCTCCGATAATACCCGACACAAGCAAAGTACAAATGCAAGTGATGATTGCGACCTTGACGCTGTTCACATTCTTTGCAATCTGCTTGTACGGTTGATTCTCTGTCTCAGTAATTTTCTCAGACAGCTTACGCTCGGTTTCCTGCCACGCTTTTGCCTGTGCATCTACCTTGCGATTGGTGTCATCCACCTTGCCTTCGATATTACTGACACGCTGCGCAATGAGCTCGACGGAAGTAGCGATTTTGTAGATAGCCTTCTGCTCGCTCTGAATTTCCTTCAGCTCACCTTCCAAGTTGTCAATTCTGTGCGTATTGGACTTGCATCTCTGCTCGGTCTCAATCAGCATGACGGTCTCTTGCTCAGTCATAAGAGAAACCTCCTCTGTTTTATTTGCTCCCTTCATTCGGCTCCACTATGGAGGCAATAGCAGAGTTCTGTTTCAACACGTCTTTCATTTCGCTAAGGGCGTCATCAACGTATTTGCTGAAGGTTTCAAATGGCAAGACCTTTGCCAACCAAGGGAAACGCTCGCAGAACTTGTCGTAAACAGAAGACAGCTTCAGTTTGCCCGTACCGGAACCGAACTCGCGCTCGGCACCGAGAACAGCCTGCAGAAGCCATCCACGAATCTGCTCGTACTTCTTGTCGGTAGACAGGTTGCGCCAACGCAGGACAGCCATAACGCCGCCAACGATAAACACAATGCCAGTAACAATTACATACCAGTTCTCCACAATAAATTCCATATGCAAACTCCTCTCTAAAAGGTAGTGGGGCGGATTTCAGGTGCCGCCCTTCACCTTAGATTGCTGGACTCTCCCAGCTTGGGTCTTCGACGAAGCCTTTTGCCTTTGCGCTTTCGAATGTGATACCACCAGCAGAATGGTCAGATTTACACAGGTTCAAATAAAATGCGCATACCACGCCATGTGCCGACCACGGCAATCCAACCATTGCCCCAATCCACGGCAGCGCTCCGGTATAGTTCCGCTTTACACAATAGAACGCTAAAAGTAACCCACCGACTGTAACAATCCACAGAAGGGAGCGGATATCGTCAATCAGCTTTTTTGAAAAAGCGTCCTGTTTGCTTGTGCGTTTTCTCCTTCGCCTTGCTTGCTGTCTGCTGCCGCTGTATGTAGCCATCACGCTTTACCCATCAGTTTTGCAAAACGATAGAACAAAGCAGCAGCCTGTTCACGGGTAAGCTGGTCAGCCCAAGCATAGTTGGGTTCACCATTCACCTCAGTGCCAGTGCCATTGATGAGACCGTTGGAGATAGCCCACTCACGAGCCTCCTTGCTCCAAGTGCCGCAGTCATTGTCCTGCAGCTCTGCACGGTACTCCTTCATCAGTTCCTTGAATGTGTCCAGAGTCATATCTTCATCCTCCTCTTTGCCGTCGCTGATTCTCTTTTTGAACTCTTCCCACTGCTTGTCGCCGCTCGTCTTGTAATAGACGTTCGTGTCGGCGCAGCACCACGGTCTCGGACAGAGTTTTCCAGTCACATCGTAGTGACGGATAACGTGGTCGGCAGGAATGTTGTACTGAGCCATCAGCTTCTTTGTCAACCATACGAGGTTGTCCACAACTTTTGGTTCGAAATACCAATCGGTATCAGAAGCCATAACCCTTTTGCGATTGATTTTGGAAGGGCGTGCTTCAATCCCGATGGAGTTAGAGTTGCGGCACTCAGGGTGCTTGTACTTGTTCGCACCACAGTGCCATGCGATGTCCTTATCGCGGACACAGCGATAGATGGTATCGCCCTCGTCAAGCGCATAATGGGCAGACGCTTGAATACCCGGTGTCTTGAAATACTCAGAGACGCCCTTCGCCGTTCCGAGTGCACCGAAATAATGGATAACGATGTACTTCGGGGTCATGTTGCCTGAACGGAAGTTAACCGTTGTCAGGTTGTCTACAATTTTCAACTTGCATCCTCCTTCCTGTTCTGGTGTATTGATTTGGATTTTGCCAGCGAACTTGTCGTAATAAGCTTGTCCGTAGCTGGCTCGTTTTTCTTGGACGCTCTGTCCCTGATTGGCAGGACGTTCAAATTGGAGAAGAACAGCATTGGATGCCTCACGGACAGACGATGCGCTCTTGAGGGTGCTCAGCAGCCCAGAATAGCCCACAGACAGCTCTTTAAGCAGGAAGTTGAGCTGGGCATCCATGTCCCCAACGGACGCTCCTGCGGCTTTACAGGAGGCAAGGAGAGCGTCCTTGCGTGACCAGTACGTCCACTGAGCTAATCCGTAACCGGCACTGTCTTTCACAAAGTTGGAATAACTGCCGCTATCGACGGCGGCAGTATATTCTTCATCAGTCGTGCCAAGTTTCTTCTCGTATGTATTTTGGAGGTTCTTGGGATTCAGTCCGCTCTCTGCAAAAAGATTCCCCATCAAACCCGCGACGCCGAAATCATTCAGACCAGCAGATTTCAAATAGCGCCAGATTTTTTCGTCGGCGTTCATGCGAACCACCTCCTTGATAAAAACATTGTTTTATAATCAGACAATCTTGTAATGCGGCTTCTCTTCGCCGAAAAACCAATAACGAAGATAATCGTCAAACACGATTGCCACGACAGATAAGCCAACCCACGCAAAATAGAACGGTAGACAGACTTGCCCCAAAATGTTAAGAGGGAGTCCAGAATAATCCCAGACACCCAGCTTCAACCATATATTCACGATAACGCCGGTGATAAACTCAAGGCAGGTCACCATTGTTCCGCCGATTAAGGCTTGCCACACGATTCCTAATTCCCACGGGAAGAGCTCGTTGATTAAACCAATAGAAACAAAGCACAGTCCACCGAGAATAAACATGGATGGATGACTGTGCCCACGCCAAAGCATCTCAATGCCGACATAGATTGCGCCGCCGATAACGGCAAGCACAAGCAGTTTGAGACATACCTTCAGCCGCTTCATATTAGTTGCCCAGCTTTTCTGTGATAGCGTTCATCTGAGCCTGTGCAACAGCAAGCTTTGCGTTCATCTCAGACAGGTACGGTTCTGGCAGCGTCATGCCGTATGTAACGGCAGAGATTTCTTCAGCACCTTCCAGTGACTGTACATACGCTTTCAAAGCATTGTGATAAGTTGTCTGAGTGGTAATAAGAGTTTGCGCCGCAATATAGATTTGGGCAATCTCAGCGGCTGTGTAGATACGGCAGACACCACCGTCTGATTGATATGGGAACTCTGTGCCGCCAAGCTCAACAACGCGGAACAGGTTCGCAATATTTGCTTGGTCTTCGATGCTGAGATTAAAATGAACGGCACCCTGTGTCAGCTCCAAATCAATACCCGCAACGATGATGGCGTTACAGCTCTTAGAAATTTCTGCAATCTTTGCAGCTTTGATAATGGCAAGAGAGTTGTCCTCTCCGACAATTTCGATTACGTCTTCCATCGTGACCCAGCCGCGTTCGACAGCCTTCAAAAGACCATTCATGTCGATAGCACCGGACTGGTACATGGCTTTCAGTTTTTCTTTCATCGATTACACCTCCAGCGCGGAAAGAATCAATTCGTCAACGAGGTCACGCTGATGGGCGACCAAAGAGCCGCCGTCACATTTGGCAACGACTACAGTGCCAGCACCCTCAATTTCGTCGTGACCAACCAGATTATACGGTTCGCTGTTGAATGCTACGCCAATCGCTTCGTCAACAGAGCATGGCGTAAAACTGCCGCTGTTGCCAATTTTGATATACAGAACGGAGTCGGTCATACCAAGCTCGGTTCCGTCCAGTGTGATAATTCGATACATTTAAGCAACCTCCTTTGCTCCTACCAACTTTGCGATGTGTCGGAGCGTGTCAATATCGGCGTTGAAGAAATCATGGTTCCACAGCCAGAAGTCTGCGTACTCAATGCGCTTATACGGCTGGCAGGTTGGGTCTTCCCAGACCTTGTCCCATCGATTTTGATAATTCGCATCGCGCTTTGCGAGCGTCTTTTGAATGGCTTGTGTTAATTTTCCACGGAGCATTCCTGCGCCATCGTCGTCACGGGCAAAGAACTGATGCGCGTTCTCGCTTGTTACAACGCAGAGGAGCTTGTCACCGTGGAAGATATATCCATTGGCTTCTTCACACATGGTCATAGCGGGGAGATTTACTTCGCCGCAAATTGCTTTGTCCTTGAAGCGTCTATGCACAACATATTTCATCCTTTTTTCCTCTTTCTCTAAAGTTTTCAATTCGTTCCGGCGAAAAACCGAAAACCGAATAAAAAAGCCTACGCAACCGAAGCACACGATTGTGGTCGTCGTAGGACTCAAAGTATGCGAGCATTCCGTTTACGGAAGTCCAGAGGTCGTCGTATGACATTTCTCCATTCTGGATTTTTGTACGGAATGCTTTTATTTTTCTTCGTGCTCGCTTTACTCCATCACGATTTCCGTTCATCACAACACGACCAGTTTCGGTCAAAATAAATTTTGCTTTGCAATAACGGAAGGGCTTTGTGAGCGGGACAATTCTTGACTTTGATTTGCTAACAGTTAGCTTGAGACTCTCTGCCTTTGCCACAATCAGAGCCATGATTTCTTTGGCGTCTCGGTCAGGCGGAACAATGACGTAATAATCGTCCATGTAATGACCGGCGCACTTGATAGAGAGCTGGCATTTGATAAAGTTGTCCAGTGCAGACGGAAACGCAATCATTTCTGCCTGACTTGGCTCGACACCAAGCGGTAGACCAACTCCGCCCGAAACAGTGTTGACAACATCGTCTCCGATTTTTCTGATATCTGGGTTCAGCAATAGCTTCTCATGCCGCTTGAAGATTTCTTCATGGGACACAGATGGGAAGAACTGTTTGAAGTCAATCAGAATCACATTCCCATCTCGCCCATAACGACGGAAGTGCCAACGCAAGTCCTCTTTTAACATTCTCTTTGAGAACTCAAAGCCCTTGCCTTCAAGACTGGCGCCGTTGTTGTAAATCATCTCAGGACGATACAACGGTAGAAGTACCTTCTTGGTATAAACCTTGTGGACTTGACGGTCTTGGATTCTCGGTGCATCAATAGGGCGGGTCTTGCCGCGCTCTGAAATCGTGAAATGTACATATGCACCCGGAATCCATTTTCGCTCAAGCAATAAACGCCGTCTGCGTGCTGTTCCAGAGAACAGGTGCATCTCAAAACGTTGAGTGCTATTCTTCCAACGAACACCGTTACAGCATTTCTTTCCGGCTTTGTACATATCATCGTATCCAAAGACATCATGCAGACCGCCAACTGTGGCGGCACGCCTTAACCTATTCTCTTCGCGCCTTGTCTTGCGCCTTTCGTAACGTCCTTTACGTCTACTCATAAAAATTATTCACCCTCCGTACAGATGTCTTGTAGGGCATCGTCTAATCTGCTTAATTCGTGACACATGAAACGAGGTAAGATGCATCTCTCGCCATGCACGCACGGGTACTCCGGCGGCGTTCGTGTCAAAATATCAAAGGGTAGTTTCGGACTTTCATCACGGGAAGTATTTCTCCTTTCGTAAGGGTCATAGTTCACCCTTTGGGCTACTACGATTGACCCAGACCATTTCTGGTTTACGAAATCCGGGGCGACGCCATTGGAATTCCTTGCGTTGTTATTGTTCGCGTTGCCGTTCGTGTTCACATTGCAGAAGTTGTTGCTGTTGTTGTAATTAGGAGAACGCTCCCACCACCAAGCAGTGGAACAGAAAGAGGCAAAAGACTCCCAACCGACAGGTTTTACAGAAATACACCCATAAATTTTCATAGACGTTTACCGGCTCTTATCGCTTTTCAACACATTGGTCAAAAGACCATTTTCTGCATCGATTAAATCACCAAGTTCCTGCGCCATGTGCTCCAGCTTTTTCTTCGCGTCTGACGCACCGACAGAGTTTCCGCTACCGGTCGTAAAACAACCGGACGGGTTCGTCATCATCAAGTCGTAACAATGAGCAAGGTGGACATCGAGAGCCATCAGGGAGGCTCTCGCTTCGAGTAGATGTTGCTTACGAAGTTCTTTTCGTGCCGCATCAGATGGATAGATGCTGTTTGCTTTTTCTGCGTGGTCTACAACTTCTGAGGCAAGCTCCGACACGGACTTAGATACGAGCCGGGAGTACCGAGATGACAACCTCGACAGGAAAGCGATGGTTTGGATGTAGATTTTGTTCGCCACATTGACGAACTCAGCCTTACTTTCAGACCTGTGTGCTTTTAAGACTGACATAAGAATCTCCTTTCGTTCTTGGATTTATTAGCTCCGAATGCACTATTCTGGAGCCGTTCACCACTAATCGCAAAGGGTGTACCCTTGCTAATTATAGGATGGGGAGGGGGACGAGGTTCCCTTGCATTTACCGCAGAGGGTGTACCGTCCCTCTCCCTTAATGATTTGAACACGCCCACTTCCGTGGGCTTGATACTGTTGATGCAGGATTAGACGCGGAAAGCCGGGGCGACGCCATAGGAAATCCTTGCGTAGTAAGCGTCCGCGGTGCCGCTCGTGCCCACAATGCAGAAGTGGGTGCCGTAGCTGTAAAGAGGAGAACGCTCCCACCACCAAGCAGTGGAACTTGTTGCGCTGTGACGGTATTTCACCTTCGAATTTCCAGCAGAGTAATAAGCATACTGCGCCTGATAGTTCTTTTCGGCAGAGTTCGCATAGCTGCGTGTGCCGAAAATCTCATACTCAGCCAGCAACGGAAGGTAGTCTGTGGTCTTAGTAACATAAGACGCATTGTCACTACCACCGCCCGTATTGTCTGTGTAGATAGTCATCGGCTGCATCACAGCGCGGAGGTCTGACGGAAGTGCAGCCATTAGCGTATTTGCGACAGGGTTTGTCGCAGTTGTTGCTGTGGCATCGCCATCATTCGTGTTCGTTGAGCCAAGCACATCATAGCGAAGGTCACAACCCTTCCAGCCACCAGCGTTGGTGTTTGAGCTGTGGTTCATGTTGAAATACTTGGTGCCGTTTGTTGAGTAACTGCTGTAATAACCATCAACTAAACAAATATCCGTGCCGCCAGACAAAGCAGTTTTGAATGTGCCAAATGTGATACCATTGCCTTCCTTGCTACTATTGTGGTTAAAGCCAATAATATAAGCGTAGTAAGTACCGTTCACAGCCTGTGTGCCGACAGTGCCATTTACAGTCACAGCCTTACGGTCGCCGACTGCCCAGTAGCTTGCGCCAGTTCCAGAAACACTGTGGATAGCCGCCCAAGAGTTGTCATTCAGCGTAGCAAGAATAAACTCTGCTGTAACTTTGACAGTCTTACTTGCCGGTGCAGAATAGTTCGTACCAGCAGTGCAGCTCACGGTGATAGTAGCTTCGCCATTTGTTTGGTTGACGTGAGAAACGGTAACTGTATTCCCGCTACGGGAAACAGTGGCAACGCCAGTTGCGCTGGAGGTCACGCTCAGCGTGCCATCGTGGTTGCCGCCAATCGTGAACGTATCAGTAAGCTTACTCAAGCTAAGCTTGATTGTTGTCTTACTCACAGTCAACGTACCAGTCGCTTTACCAATAGACCAAACAACGTTCTTGGCGGTAGTCACCCCATCAGACCAGCGATAGTCGGTTTTCGGCGTAAAAGAAGCCGTGTAATTGCCTGCGTTCGTGCCGGATGTCGTACCGCCAATCGTCATATAAGTCGTGTTATAATTGCTCCAACTCGGAGACTGAGAAGACTTATTGTAGGTCAGTGTACCGCTCTGGGCGGGTACGTTCGCAATCGTGATACGGTTTGCTGTACCAGTCGTCCGCTGAGACGTAGAGGTGTTGATGCCGCCGTCCGTGGTCTCTGGGAAGAAAGCAATGTAATACTTCGTTCCGTTTGTCAGACCGGTAATCGTCAACGGCGTGCTGGAATATCGGTTGCGTGTCGTGACCTTTAGCGTATAAACAGCGCCGGAATCATCCTTGCTTGTAGGGTAGCTGCCGCTCTTCACAACAATTGTGGTGCTTGCCCACGATGCCAGAGTCACGCCATCGGCAGAGATAGAAGCAGAAGGGTCAGTCCACTTAACGGTCATCTTGCCGTTGCCTGCTTCAGAAGAGGCACTCATGCCGGTAACATTCCAGCTTGTGATGCCTGCAACCTGAACAGTCGGAATCGCATTGAATTCGTCATCCGTGCTGTCAGTGTAGGCATTTGCAGTTGTATAGGGGAAGAACTTATAGTAATACTTCGTTCCGTTGGACAGACCACTGTCACAGAAGTAAGTATTCTTATAAGCGTCTCGTGTTTTACTATCGAGAACGATAGTGCCGTCACGACGGCTTGTAGGCGCGGAGCCCGCCTTACGAACAAGCAGGGTACCGCCCCAAGCAGCAATCGTAGAACCTGCCACAACGAGGTCATCGGGGTCAGTCCACTTCACATAGACTTTCCCAGAAGAAACCTGCGTGGTAATACCGGAGACAGCCGCAAGTGTCAGACCGCCACTGCCTGAACCTGCGCCGCCGGGGAAGTTAGATAAAATAGGCATTTTACGCCCCTCCTTTAACCTAAGAGAATGATGTAAACAGGAATGTCACGCTCTGGCATCTCGCCATCAGCGGCGATAGTCAATGTACCATCAGCCTGTCCGATAACTGAGAGCATTGCCTCACGAGCAATTTCACGCTGTTCTGCAGTCGCATTATGAGCAACAGAGATTGTGCCGTTCTGCGATGCAGTAAGCCCGCTAATCGTGAGGGTTTGCGTGTAGGGCGCATCGACACCAACCCATGCAGACGCAAGCAATGTGGTATTGATTGCCACACTGCTGTTTGCTTTCTCACCAAGGGCAGCATCGATTTTTACCATATTGGAGTTCTCGGTTCCATTCATCTGGTTGCGCCATTCCTGAAAGCGAGTTGAACTGTCATCAGTCAAATAGAGGTTGTAGTTTGGTGTATTACTCATTTACTGCACCACCCTTTCAACCAAGCAGGATAACAACGACTGGAATATCGCAAGTGGGTACAGCTCCATTTGCGGCAATCGTTACAGAACCCGCTGCTTGACCACAGATATACATTTCTGCTTCAGACGCAGCAGAGAGCTGTTCATCGGTAATGTTCTGAGACAAGCCGATAACACCATTCTGCGTTGCACCAAGCCCAGCAATGGTAAGTGTCTGTTGTCCACTCGCCCATCCTGCTGCGGTCAACGTAGCAGTAACAGCATTGCTTGCATCACACTTTTCAGCAAGAGCAGTCAGCATCTCTTCATCGTCAAAGGGGAGCTGAGAATACTTCTTTGTACCGTCTCCAACTTTCTTACGAACGCTACCACTGGCTGTATCAACAATGATGATTTCACCATCCAAAAGGATGGGGTCTTTTGCTGTCCAGTTTGCGCTCGTGTCTCGCTTTTGTCTGATTCGTGCATTATATTCAGCCATACAGTAGCCTCCTTATAAGCAAAGCCCCGCCGTGCATAACACACGGCGGGGTTGCTTGTGTTTTATTTATGCTCAGATGTTAACAGAGGCGCTGCCACAGTTGAACACAATATAACCGGAAGCCTGCTTCAGCTCGGTAATATCGTGCTCATGGTTGCCAGCAGCCTTGCTGTCCCAATCCGCGACCTTCTCAGCGGAGATACCGTCGAGAACGGTCTTGTTTGCGTGCTCATGCTGCTTGGCAACAGCACCATCCCACGCATCGACCTTATCCTGAGAGATAGTGTCGAGGATAGTCTTGTTATCATGCTCGTGCGCCTTCTGTTCAGCGGCGTCCCACTTTGCCTTATCGCCGGTAGCAATCTTGTCCAGCTCAGCCTTGTTCGTATGGCTGTGCGCCTTGCCGATAGCAGACTGCACGTCAGCATGGAGCTGTGCCAGAGTCACGGAACCCTCGGTGAGAGTAGCAGTCACCTTATGGTCAGCGCTGACATCAATCACAATCTGGTCGCCAACCTTGGAACCAGAAGTGACGTACTCAATCAGGCTGCCAACATTGATGTAGATGTTGTCTTCAGTAGCGTTGGCAAGAACCAGATGCAGGTATGTACCAGCCTCGCCCCACACACCAGCCTCAGCCTTTGTCTCAACCGTACCGGACTCAACAACCATATCCTTGGGGATATCGATATTCACATCCAGATTTGTAGCCGTCTGCTTGATGTTGTAGCGCTTTGCCACGCCATCCGGGGTAGAAGGAGTGACAGTTACGGTATAGTCGGTCTGAGCAGGAATCTTACCGATTTTCTCATCGACGTAACCAACAACGGTCGTAGCAGTAGCACCTTCGGGCAACGCACCGACGCGCTCACCCAGAGCGTCAACGGCAGTTTGCGCATCATCGCCAGCCTTCTTCGCTGCCGCAATTGCTGCGTCCTTACCATCTGCGTAGGTCTTTGCATCTTCCAGCGCCTTAGTCGCAGCGCCAGCCGCGTCAAAAGCGCCTTCGTCTTTATAGGCAGCAGTACCAAGACCGTGAACCTTCACGTCCTCGCCATTGAACTTGACAGTACCATTTGCAGTGCCTTCAACCAACGTATAAACGGTCTCGTCAGGAATAGTGATTGTGCTCACCAAATTCCAAGTAGATGTACCCTTTGCCTGAGAATACAGGTGGAACTTGCGGCTATTGTCCGCATCGACCTCCAGCTTATACTGGGTATCAGTATCCTGAATCTCGCCTGAGATGTAGTCGGACAGACCATCAATCTCGTTTGCGGAATAGGTGGGCTTGGAAGCTGCTTTTGCCCAGTCGTACACGTCAGCAGCCAAACCAGCAGTGAACTGCAGCTCGCTGAATTTGTGTGCGCCGTCGCCAACCTTAAACAGAACAGCAGGCTCCTTCGCTACGGCACCAGTCTCAGCCGGAACGACAACAACGGCGACTTCACCGACAAGCAGTTGGGGGTCTTTTTCAACCCACTGTGCGTAGGTGTCATACTTCAGAGAAATGCGGGTATTAAATGTTGTAGTAGCCATAAATGATTACCGTCCTTTTTATGTGGTTTTAGTTAGAGCGGAGCACAAAGCTCCGCTCATTGTGTTTTTAATCAGACAGCGGCATTACCGCCATCGAGAATCAGTGTATCACCATCAGACTGAACCAGTTTATTCATGTTAAGGCTATTGACCTCCATGCTTCCGTCTTCAGCGACAGCGACCTTATTCTCTCCGGTGGAACTGGTGACAACACCAGCAGTATCACCAGCAAATGGAATGTTAACTGCCTTCTCAGAGATGTTCAACGCGGCACCAGCCAGCTTGATAATCTCGATGAGGTTCTTGTTTGCGCCCGCTTCAACGCCGCCAAGCTTTTCTTTCTCTTCATCGGTGTAGTCGTTGGCACTCAAGCCTTTACCTGCAACTTTATCAACCTTACCAGCCAGAGCATCAGGGAGACCAGTAACTTTAGCCGGAGCGACCTCCTTAACTTCGAGTTTACCCTCTGCAGAAACAGTGAACTCGTCAGAAACACTCTTGACGTAATTGGCTTCTGCGCCCTCTGGCAGAGCAACCAACTTTTCCTTCAGCGCAGTCGTAAAGTCCTCGGTAGAGAGCCCCTTACCATCTACCTTGTCAACTTTGTTGGCAATGGCAGTAGCAATAGCTTCGTTCATCTGCTCTGTGGTGGAATAATTGTCGAGGTTTACACTCACATCATCCAGACGAACAACTTCGGTACCTACCTTTGCGTAGATATCGTAGAAGCCAGTGTCGGCATTCATCACGAGATAGAGAACATTATCCTTGGCTTCAGAAGCCGCAGGGACTGCATCAACCTTCGTGAAGCTGGCATGACCGGTCTCGGCGATAGCCGTCTTGATTGCCTCCGCGATTGCAGTAGCGGTCATAGCATCAGTGATACCATAACCTTCAAGCGTGGTAGCCTTATCAGCTTTACCAGTCTGGAGGTTTTGAATGTCCTGTGTATGACCAGCGACGGTATCAGCCAGACCGGAAACGGTGCTGGTATCGGGTGTGTACCACTCAATAGCAGTACCAGCCGCATTGATGCGAGGCTGCTGACCTGCGGTGGCGGAACCAAAGCCCTTCAGAGCGACCTTGCCATCAACAATCTCGATGGACTTGCCATCGCCAAGGACGGCAGAACCGACTGCCTTCAGGGTCTTGTCCGGCTGAATAATGTACAGGTCGGCGGAAGATTCCGTTACGACGCAAACATTTTCGCCATAAAAATAAGTGCCGTCCGAACTACCGACTTCAACAGCGGTAGCGGCGGCAGCTTCAGCAGCACTCAGAGAAGAGAAGTAATAACGTGCGTCCAGAGGGAACGCAGTTTGCGGATTAAATGAAACCGCGAAATTCAGTTTGCCAAAATCAGCCATTATGCGTCACCTCCATATTAGATTGTCACTTTATAGGTGTTTGCAGTATCGTTGGCGTTAGCCATATCCATCACATACACCTTATAGTCGATTGCCTGATAACCGTTCGCACCCTCGACAGAAACGACGGTCTTGGTGAAAGCGGTCTTGACTTCCGCGTTCATACCATTCACGTCCTGCACGGAGCTAACATCACGCAGCGTTGCGGGATACGCGAACACAACGCGAATGGCGCCAACGGGGATTGCGAGGTTGAAGCTGTTGCCAGCCGCCAGAGCCTTACCACTCTTACCGCTAAGACTACGCACAAGTGCAGAGTTCACTTCGCCATCCTTCGCTTCCAGCGTTCCGTAGAAGCTGTTGCGGTAGCCAGTGATTTTGCCTGTCGCCTTGCTCTTATTACCGGCAGCAATTTTACCGGCGGCATACTCATTACCGAGGTTCGTTACAGGAACAGCACCCTCACCGTGAGTCGCAGTAGCCGTAATAGCGTAGCTGGTAGCGTCGCCAACTGTCAGCTCATCGAACGAACCGGAGGCAGTATCCTTGGTAGCAGTACCGTCGGTTACACTCCAAGCGGTAGCAGTAATACCAGTTGCAGGACCGTATGTATAGCTACCCGCGCTCAGAGAAGCGGTGTACGCAGGAGTGACTTTTGAACCAACCTCATACGCTGCAATTTGCTTACAAGTAATTGTCACGGCGGGTTGTGTTGCTGTCGGATTCTTTTCCTTCGCCAGAATGGACGCGAGAACATCCTTAACATTCTTGCCAGATGCGGCAATCGTACCAGAGCCAGAGCTCGGAACGGTCAGAACACCAATGGCAGCAGTGTACGTCAGGTCATCGGCAAAGTAAACATTCTCGGCGCTGTAGTTTCCATCCATCGCAGCCCACACAGAGCCATCGTAGACATAGGCAGTGTAAGAATACTTGCCATCGGCAATCAGAGATTTGACAACAAAGATGTCATCTTTCTCAGCGGTAACGCCAGCCGCAGTCAGAACGCGAGTAATGACATCGTTGTCACTTTCGCCCTCTGCCTTCACGCCTTCATAATGGGCAGCACTTGCTCCACTGATAGCCTTCAGGTTCTCATAAGTGGTAACGCCATCACCAATCTTGAGAGTACCAAGCTCCAAGTCAAAGCAAGGCTCACCAGCGGCAGGTACAACATCTTTGTTAGCAAGCCAATTTGCCGTTGTGTCACGCCGAACTTGGATTTGGGTTTTCATCGTAGTATTGGGCATAACTTTCCTCCTTCAGAATATTTTTGCAGAATGGTTTCATTGGATACCGTTCGCAGCGCCTCCATCAATCACTTTGACATCGCCAACGCTAATGTCGCCTGCATTAACGGGAGACAATTTCCCGTCAGCAGAAACAATATACGGAACCCAATCAGAACCGTTATGCACTGAAATAATGTGTCCAGCACAATCGTAGGTCTTGACCCACGCTTGCGCCTCGGTTAACGTCTCAAACTGTTTGCGCTCGGAGATATTTTTCATCTCACCATTCGCATCGTAGAAATACAGTTCGGACTCTTTGCTGTCGCTGGTGATAATCAGACTATCTCTCGGGATAGTACCGGAAGCAATTGCAGCGGAAATTCTACCTTTCTTTCCGTAAGCGACTCTCACGCCCATCTCATATCACCTCCGTCAATCAGAATTGAATCACGGCATCTTCGTCCACTGGGTCGTTGCCGCTATTGCTTGTAAAATGGATAACGTCATCACCTTTAACGAGCTTGTCAATCTCCTCTTGGATGGCGTCCATATTGCTCTCCGTGTCCTCTGTCTTCTTCTGCATCTCGTAAATAGCCGAAAGCTGATGGTCGCAGATATAGTCGTCCATGTTCTTGGATTCCTCGACATAAAGCAGACACTCGCCACTCTTTGCGATGGTCGGGTTAGACGGCGTGCCCGAGAAGATTTGAAGCCATGAGCAAACTTCTCCGGGGAACTTTGTCAGTCGGCAAGAAACCGGAAATACATATTGGTAATAGGCTTCTTTGTATTTCTCGCTTTGGCGTTCCAGCCGCACGATGTCAGCTACACCGTCTGCACGGATGTAGCTCAAATAAGGGGTCGCAGTCAGCATATCGATTTCGCCGACCTGCAACGGAATCAGGTAGATGATTTTCTGATTCAAGTTGTCGCCCCTATAAATCGGTTCATTCACAGTGATAACGAGGTTCATACTGTCATCCAGCTTGATATAAATCACTCGCGTCACCTCCGTTCTTTATAGGATAATGTAGTCGATGTCTTCCAGCGCCATATCGTCATAAGTCAGCAGCGTATCTGCGTCCATTTCGTTGAGCAGTCTATGCCGCTTCAAGATTGGCGTGGCTGCTGCTGACAACAAAATGCCACCCTTTTCCGGTGCCATAAATTGTGTGATTTTCTCCGTGATGCCAGCAAGGATTTCGACTGTACTCTGTATTGCCTCATACTTTTTTGCCGTTCCATCTGCACTTGCGGAGAGCTCAATTCCAGATTCGCCGCTACCGAGAGAAAAGTGAATCTCTGTTTCAATGACAGCGGCGGCAATCTGCATAGCTGTCCCCGCCGCAGTATAGAAACGGTAGCAAAGGTCAACGATTTCCGCACTCGGTTCGACCGGAGCATCAATGGTCAGGAAATTTTGTTCTGAAATCTGGCGCACCTTGGTGTCAACTGGAAGTGCCGCCGCAGGGCGGAGAAGACTATTCTTGAGAGACTGGCGCACTTCAGCGTCAATGTTCATTCTCGAACCGCCTTCGCCCAACGACTTGGCAACCATAGCATCTATAGATGCGGCGGTGATTTGCAGCTTGTCTTCAACGCTCATAAACATATTCCGAAGCGTTTGCAAATCATCGTTTGGTGCAATCTCAATGATGGTTGGGACAGGATTGAGAACATAGTGCGTTTGGAACTCCAAATCGATGCCCCAAGTTGATGCCATGTGCAGCCGCTCATTACAGGTCTTAATCATCTTGTCGATATGAGAGACCAGCTCGGAGCCAGTTTCAACAGCGATGAACTTCTGGAGGGTATAGCTCTCAAGGCAACTCTCCAAAATCATACGGTTCGTCGCGGTCAATCCATCACGGAATGGAATGGAGTAGACGATAATGTCGCATTCAGTAAGTCGTTTGTTTAGGTAAATATCAAACTCTTTTGCCATATGCGACTCAACTCCTTATCAGGTGGGGTTCTGAGCAGACAGAGACAGATAGCCTTCCTTGATGGTCATAATGGTTGCAGTCTCAACGCTACGCGGTGTAGAGAGCGTACCATACATCAGGAGATTGCCCTCGCCAACAGTGGCGGAATCGTAAATAACGAAATGGGTAATCGTGCCCCAGCTCGCAGTTGATTCATTGAAGTTAATAGCCTGACTGTTGGTGACAACGCCGTCAACCGGCTCACCAAGGGAACTCAACTTCACACGAGCATAGCCAGCATCTGTGGACGGCTCGTTTACACCAGTACCATTGATAGCAGGGGCGCTGGTGCTCAAGCCAATGTAATAGGTCTTTGGCAGAGCAGGAGACGTTTTCGTGTTGAAAATATTGCCTGCCGCACAATTCAGAAAGTAGGTTGTATTCATAGAATCTGTCCTCCTCTAAAAATGGGCATAATAAAAGCCGGGTGCATACGCCCCGGTTTATTGCCTGATGAAACTCTTGTTGATATTATTGGTAATAAATAAGATACCTTGTTTGGGAATCTCGATATTGCCGTTAATATCTTTGATAGTGATTTGATAGATGTACTTACCACACAAATCTACCGTGTCCAACGGGTCTAATGTGACCGCCAACACATTTTCTGCGGTGACATCATCGTTAAAATGTGATTCCATTGGCTTCGTAAGAATCGGTACACCTGTCTTGTTGGTAAAGCTAACAATAGAGAAGTTTGCCGTACACCCACTCAGCGCAAACGGCTGGTGGCTCTTATAGAAGTAGGTGTAGAACGCAAAGTCCTGCGTCTCTCCAGCTACGAAGTCAATGGTCGGTAACGTATATGGGCTGTAATCACAGGGCATATAGGTTCACCACCTTTACTTTTTCTTTTCGCCATCTGCTGCGGAAGCCTTTTCGATAGAAGCTTCACCCAGCATAGCGGCAACCTCCTCGATAACAGCAATGCTGCCACTCAGATTTGCAAGGTTTTGTTTGCCGTTTACACTAACTGCGTTCAACGCATTCAGAACAGCGGCAAGTCGATTCATAATCTCGTCTTTCATATGGCTCTCCTTTATATCTTTTGGGTAAATAAAATCGGGAGCGGAACACCATAGGATGTGCCACTCCTTACAAAAGCCTTCGGGTGCTTTTCAATCGTGGAGTTATTATGCTTCAATTGCTTGAAGTTTCTGTTCGAGCTCGTCAATACGCCGGTACAATCGCTGAATCATGTAAGTGTTCAGGGAAATAAATTCTGCATAGCGCAGGGAATACTCGTCTGTATATTTTGAATGTGCATCATTCAGCCCGGAGCACTTTACTAATCCAGCAAAATCCTGCGTACTAAGACCACTATCACGCAATGCGTCTTCTACTTCTTGCGCGATAAAGCCAGTATGGAACCTACCACTTCGACCAGAATTAAACCGATAGACGCTCGGCTGCAAACGCATAAAAAATGGGATGTACCTGTCTAAGTCGGACGAGATATTGTTTTTCAATCGCCTGTCCGAAGAGGTATCTATATCCGTACTTGCAACAATACGGGTACTTGTGACAACAAATGATTCACCATCGGATTGCATACGGACACCAGCATTTGTAGCGATAAAATAAAACTCCTCATTAGACCCATACATTTTAGCACCATAGGTGTAACGACCAGTACCGTCAGAACCAAGTGCACACTTGAAGCCACCCCAATCACTGCCGAGAGTTATAATATCAGCATCAATAGTACCAGAGCGGATGTAATTTGCATTGATATATAGCCTGTTCGATGTTGAATCGCTAAAAATGCCAAACCGCGTGCTTCCGTTAGTAAGCATATTGAAGATATCTCTGTCGCTCAATGCATTGTCGTAGGCAGCCTGCAAAGCGGTGTTCGCCAAGTTGTATGCATCACCTGCATTTGAGTTTGCGGTGTTTGCAAGGTTGTAGGCGGTATTAGCTCTCTGATATGAGCTGCTATTTCCAACGTTTGATTCTGTGACAGAAGCCCAGTTGATTGATGAACCAGCAGCCATTGTGATGCTACCTCGAACAGAAACATTACCACTGGCATCGACTGTAAAATTGCCGTTTCCAACATTCAGTCCATTGAGATTGAGGTATCCAGCAGTGAACTCATAGTTGCTATTCATCATGGAATTGCCAGACTTGTCCTTGAACGATGCGCCAGACACGACACCTTGAAACGTACCGCTCTTTGCATACATATCGCCATTCTTTTTTACCCAGAATTTCGCAGATGCGGGAGCGGCTGCACCAGCCCACATTGCATAGGCGGAGTTAGCATTTGTGCCAGAACCGTTCAGAGCAATATAGTCACTTCCACTACCAGCGTGGAGGTAGTCATCTTCAATAGTGAAACCACCGATTTTACCGGAAGTAGCAGAGACCTTACCACGGATGTAGACGCTGCCATCATCGATATCGAGATAGAAATTTGCATTCTGAGGCATCCCGTCATCGTCGAACAGAATGTTATCACGGCTGCGACCAAGACTAATAAATGACGGATAAACAGTTGTGCCATCTACGGAGTACAGGTCACCTGTGCCTGCAGCAATACCATACATAGGGTCAATGAGAATCTTGCCACCATTGTCCTTTTGGAGAACAAACGTGGAGTTGTTCAACCATGCACCGCTTGAGTCCACCTTGAACTGCATGACACCGTCGTCGGTCTCATTCTCAATAACAAGATTGTTGCCAACAATAAGCTTACCGCCGATAACCTCTGCGTTCACACCAAAGTACGTTCCAACCTCGTCGGACGCAAACAGACCAATAGCAAGCTTTGCGGTCGCCCAGTTATCGTCGGTCATAGCAATCATGCTATCTACAATGCGAAGCTGATACTTGGAATCACCTCCGACATGGATACCACTACCGTTGATAACAACACTCTGGTTCTTGGCGGCAATAATTGTATTGACTGCCGCATCCAATGAGCTCTTCATAAACTTCGAGACTGACGCAGCTTGATTTGCAGCCTGATTATACAAATACTTGTTGGCATCGAAGCTGCGGCTAGTAGAGTAACTGGTCTCTACCATATCTTTCAATGTATTGACATAGTCTTTTCGCTTGAAACGATTTGAGAAGACAACCGAGAAATTGCTGTGCTTTTCAAAATCTAACTCAAACTCGATGATATGTGGCGTGATTGTCTGCTTACCGCCGACGTTGAGATACACGCCCTTACCAAGCTCCAAGCGGTTCCGAAACGGTGCAAATTCTTGGGCAAATACGAAGTTTGCAGAGTCAACCGAAAATTCATATGTAGGTGTAGCCAAATCTGCAAGAACATCCAGCGCGTAGTCATACAGTTCCAACTGCACAGAGTATTTTTGGTAATCACTGACATTTGCTGTCAAATACATAGAGCCAGTGCCGCAGACAAACGAAATCTTGCTGCCTTCTCGTGTGGTTACCTCATCGATGGTCACATCTCTAATATCAGATGAAAAAGATGATAACGAACCGACAAGCGTGATTGTGCCGCTTGAAGCCTTTGTCGTATTGACAGTGATTGACCCTGCGTACAAACTCAGCACATACTGGTTGTCTGAACCAACCTCCAGTGTGCCACGAATAATATCGCCAGTGATATTGTGGCTTCCACTGAAAGCAAAGTTGCCACCAGAAAGTACATACATTTTCTTTTGGAACTCGTTGGTCAAATCGACCTCAGAAATTGAAGAAGCATCTACGGAAACTCTTTCGTTTACCAGTGAGTAGGAACTACCAGATACAGTCGTATCAACACTTGTGGCGACAAAAGTGTCTTCGGTAATATCCTGCTCAATAATGTACTTACGCAAAATTGCATACTCTTCTTCTGAAAAAAACTTACTGATAGACAGTTCGTTGACAACAGCTTGAATCTGCTCTGCATACGGCTTGATGTTCGATTCAAGCGCAGCAATCTCATTTTCTTTTGCAGCAATCTCAGCCTTCTTCGCGGCAATCTTCTGGTTGATTTCATCAAGCAACTTTTGCTGGTTAGCCTTACCGGTTGATGTGGTTTCCATTACAAGCGCCTGAATCGTAACGCTTTGCTGTGCAGTAAGCGTATCAAGCTCACCCTTCAAATCTGCGAGTGCAGCTTGCGTTGCAAGTAACGTGGAAGATGCGGATGCCTGTAACGCTACCAAACCTTTGTAGTATGTTTGGCGATTGAGGACAGTACGTTGCCATGTTTCCCACTTTGCAGCAAGGGCATCAGGAAGGTCACCGTTCGCAATGAAATAGCTAAGGTCATAAATCCAGTTGGAGCCGATGGGGTTGACCTCTCGGATATCTACATCATCACTACCATACGGTCTGATTGCAGTAACCAATTCATCGGTCACCTCTTCGATATCAAGGCTCTCAACCAGATTATCAAAGTCCAGATAAATGGGAAGCGTCTCTAATTCGATATCGGCGTCATAGACATTGATACTGCGCTCGTAAGGGTCAAACACGAACACACAGCGGAACTTGTCTTGGCAGTCGCCATACAGGAAGGACATAAGGTAATCGTCATACCCATCGAATGTACGATAGCGCTGGGCAACAGACGGAGCAACATAGCCCATATGCCAACCATCGGCAACCTCAAGGACTCTACCGATGATAGTGTCCGGGTCGTTATGGTTTGTCTGATTGAAGAACTTGAATGTACTACCGTCATCGCCGTCTTCAAGGAAGAATTTCTTTGTGTCGAGAACTTTTTCCAAAGAGTAGCACTGGATGTGTTTCACATCGGAAATACCGTCAGCACTTGTTGTCGGGTTCATAACAACGTAGATACCATAGTGTTCGGTGTAGATGACCTTATATCCAACAAGCTCGTCATAAATCCAGTTCTTCTCGCCATCAAGGATGGCAGGAACATCGAATGTCATTTCGCTTGGTTCTGCAAACTTGACGGACAGCTTTAGGTTATAGACACCGGGGATAACCCCAATAGTCTCCTCATGCATCGTCTTCAGGACGAGCGTAGGCGTTTCGGGCGTGCCGTTTTTATCAAACGCCAATTTGGAATAATCAAGATACAATCCGCAACACCTCCTTATCCTGCAACATTGTATAAGAACCTGCCAGAGATAGTCAGCACACCATCACCAGTTACTTTGATATTATTGTCTCCGTGAACCAAACGGAAAAAGTTGAGATTGAATCCATCGTATAAGTTGTAACCGCTTGAGAGCTCTTGAATGATACCGTTGCTGTTATTGACAAAAACGGATGCACCGCTTGGAATACCAGTCAACTTGAACTCTCGATTGTCATCGTCCAGATTTACAAGAGATAGAGCACTTGTACTGGATGCGGGTGCGAACGAAATCTCAGGCTTGAGATACTCACGCACTGAACTTTCATTGCGGAACAGAATGGTGGTCTCGCCAGAAATTGTGTACTGCTTTTCAAACGGGTAGCTATACGCATAGGGACAATCGCATTGAATGGTCGCCTGAAATGCGACGGGCAACCATCCATGTGAGATAGGGGTCAACTCAGTGACCATGCAGTGAAATTGAAGTTGCTCCATGTCCTGTTGCCCGATAGAAAGCCACTTGTACTCTTTACGTCCAGTCAACCAGTAGGCGATGTCTTCAAGCTCGTACCGGTCGAGTTCGCGTTCGGCACCGAAAACCAACTTGAATTCAAGTGGCTTACTGTGATAATTCGTCCCAAAGTAAATCGGCTGAATCCGATTGTTTGTTCTCGTTTCGACGATGGATGCTTTGTTGCCAAAACTCACATCGCTTTGACCTCTGCCACCAATGTCATAGACCATAAGCCCGTACATTGCAGAGGACTCTCCGTCAAAAGTAAACTCATAACAGTTAAACATGGTTTACCGCATCCATCTCCTTTCATAAGATGTCAGTGGGAGGGAGTCAGGAACTCCCTCCACACCGTTAACGTTTAATATTCAGTTGTTTGATGACATCATTGGTGAATTGTCGATTGATTTCACGATGCTTCTCGACCGTTTCTTCGTTTACGCCATAAATGATAACATCACCAAAGGACACACTGGGCGCCTGTGTGTTATTGATTGGGGCGAAAGCAGAAGCAGCCTTCGTAACATCACCATGCATCTGACCGAACATACGGCTCATGTCCGTGAGGGTAAGCAGCTTGCTAAGCTTGTCCGACAGTGCTGTGGTGAAATCAATAATGCGATAGAGACCGGCTTCTTTCTTCGCATCGAGAACCGCCTCGCCCTTTTCGAGGACGGCGAGAATCTCATTTTGCTTTAGAGTCGGCTGGTCACCTGCGATACCACCGGTGTGGTAAATGTACTTACGGTACTTTTCATACAGAAGCGCACCACCATCTACATACCACGTTCCATTCTGGCGGTAAGCATTTACACCATACTGACCGAGCATCGCGCCGAGAGTCAGATTACGCTTGTCAAGCCGCGCCTTCTCTTCCTTACTGGCAGTATGGTGGGCTTGGCTATTCGCATACATTTCCTTGATAATGGCATGAATCATTTCCTCGTTAGAAGAGCTGTTGTCGTATGTCGTTTCCCCAACAACATAATTCGCGCCAGAACCATTCGCGGCATCGATGTCAGCACCAATGCTATTCAGTGCGTTGACATAGCTTCCGTATCTCTGTGCGGCAGCTAAGGCATTTTCCCAAGCTGTCGTGATAGTGCTGCTCAGTTCATCACCGTACTGGTAGTTCCAAGCAATCAACTCATCATAGAGCGAGTTCCAGTTGGACTGGATATAGGCTATAGCCATGTCATATAGCTTCTGATAAGAGGAGATACTGTCCTCAAGCACTTTGATTTCTGCGTCTTTCTGCTCTTCATACACTTTCTGCATATCATCAAGCGCATCTTTCTGAGCATCTACCGCATAGTCTGCCTGAGTATCAGCAAGCTCCTTCTGAAGCTGAGCCATTTCCTCTTCAAGCTTTGCCTTTTGTGCCTGTGCATCACGGCTATCATCCAAGGAAAGGGCGTTGATGCGAGCTTGCAGCTTAGCAAGCTCCTTGACCTTCTCAGCTACCTTGTCCTGATAATCTGCTTCTGATTTCGCAGCCTCAAGAGCCTCTTTGCGCAAGGAAATAATGTCGGCATAGGCATCTTTCATATCCTCAAGCGCATCGATTTGGTCGTTGATACGTTGCTTGAGCATATCCATAACATACTTCAGGATGTCATCGAGACCATCCTTCATATCGTTCAATTCCTCTGCCGTCTTACCAGCAGTTTGACCGATACCGCTAACGGCGCTATCAGCCAAAGAACGAATGGCATTGATGTTATGGAGCGCAGCTTGATACTGGTCATCGTCCAATCCAAGCAAAGCAAGGTTGGCATACACCAATCCCCAAGTGGCGTTTGTAGCCTCTATAGTAGCGTACAGAAGGTTGTTCAGGTCTTCAATAGAGTTTTCCTGCAACGCAAGGCGAAGGCGCTCAACGTAGGTCATAGCCTGATTGAGAGCAAGCTCCTGTGTTTTCGCGGCAAGAACTTTATTGATGTTCTCTTCGTTGATAACCAGCAACCCGTTTTCATCCATGAGGTATTGCATATACTGCGCACCCAATTCGATAATAGACTGCAGGGTATCAATCGTGATATATCCGTTTGCGGCATATTCATCGGCTGCATTATGGAGCGTCTCATACACATTTTGGTATGCATCGACAGCATCGCTTGCAGTAGTAACAATCTGCTTTAAGTAATCAATAATAGATTGCTTTGCAGATTTGATGTCAGCCTTTAACGTGCGGAGAGAGGAAGCCCCCTCTTGGTTTGAGTCATTGAGAGACTCCATCGTATCGATGAGCTCTTCAGTTTTCTTCCTGAGTTCGTTAGTCTCTTCCTGAGTAGCACCATAAAGCTCGTTAAGGTGCTCCATGTTATGAACCATGAACTCGTTGGTCGTAGCGTCATAGCTTACACTGAATCCAAGAGCTTCGAGTTCTGCCTTGCCATTGGCAATGGTTTCACTACGAAGGTTGTTCAGATTTTCAAGCGCATCCGCTTCATCATTGTAAACATTGATAAGCTGCTTGGTGAGCGCAATCTTTTCTTCTTCTGTATCAGCGTACTCAATCTGAGACTGCAACTTGGCAAGACGCTGCTGGATAGACTCCAGCCGCTTCATTGCTTCATAATACTCGTCAATGTCAGCAAGATATTCTTCGACCTCTTTGCTGGAACCGCCGCTACCGCCACTGCCGCCAGAACTACTTTCGAAGCTCTTGAGCGGAGCGTTCTTCAACGCTTGGAGCGCGGCAATCTGACCGTCGATTTGAGCAATCGCTTTTTCGTATGACGAGATATCCAATTCAAGCTGTGACACATAGTCATCAAGGCTAACCGCCGTAGCTTCATAGTTGTAATCTGTCCCTTTGAAGTCGCCTTTGTACAAATCAAGACTGAGACCGCCTGTTTGGGTTCCGTCTGTTCCACCAAAAATACTGGAGCTGCTGCCAGCGACTTCACCGCTTCCCATAGCAGCAATAGCCTGCGCTGTTTCATGCGCCTGCGCAGCAATTTCAGAAATGCTATTGCAAGAATTGCTGGCGTTAACAAAAATGGAGTGTGCCATGTTATATGCTGCTTTGGCAGCATTGTCATCCATGTTCTCAAAGCACTCTTTTGCAACGCGAGCAAACTCTTCTTCGTTATCTGCCATGGCTGCGGCAGCGAGGGCATACGCCTTTGACTCTTCAACGCCCATTTCAATAAGCGCCGCCGTCAATGCATTGCCCGTATTGATTCGATACTCAGCTACCTCTTTGGAAATTTGCCCTTCGCCATCACCAACGTTTTTCGCAAGCTCAAGCTGCGCTTGGGCACTTTCCATCTTAGCGGTCAAAACAGCCTTGTCTGCTTCAAGCTGCGCAATCTGGCTATCAATCTGGGCATCCAGTTCAGCCTTTTTGCCAGCAATGAACGAGTTGACGACATCTGCGTTTAACGTGAGCTGTCCGTCTGCCGCGACGGTGGCATTGTTCAGAATTTCAGGATATACAGACGCAAACTCAAGCGCCTTGTCCAAAGACATTGTGAAGCCGTCGGCAACCTGATTCTGCAAATTAGCGAGAGTTTGGAAAGAGTCAGAAACGGAGTTGATTGTGTTAGAAATCCGAGAGAAGTTGTTCAGCGCACTCGTGTAAGCATCGAGGTCACCAGTAATGCTGCCATACAAGCTGCTATAAATCGCAAGCTTTCCTTGGTTTTCGGCAATCTTCAGGTTGTTCTCTTCGATTACACGGTTATTCTCTTCGATTTCCGCACGGTATTCACGAGCAGCATTTAACCGCTCCGTACCAGCACCACCATCGCTGCCGTACTGGTCATAGTAATCTTCGCCGCTCTTTGCCTGTTCGTCAAGAAGGCGATTCTTCTCTTCAAGGGCGGCGTTTTGCTCCTTGAGGGATTCAGTCTCCTTCTCAATTTCAGCCATCTGTTCTTGCATCTTGGCATTGGCGTTTTCCATCCAAGCCTCAGTGTTAAGTTTAATAACACCGTTTTCCTCATACAGGTAATCAATATAGTCTTTGTTAGCTGCAGCGAGAGCGTTAATCGTTTCTGGTGAGAGTCCACCAGTTGCCATCTCTTCTTCCGCAGTATTGACCAAGTCATATGCAGACTGTAAGTCTGAGAGTATATCTGCGAGGTTAGAGAGCGAAGCAGTGTAAACGCCCGTGCCACTTGTCGTATCAGCAATTGCCTGATTATAAAAATCAGCAAATTGAGCTTGCTGACCAAGGACACTATCGACTGCGGCTTCGATATCAGTATCAGAACCGATAAACTCGCCGGACTCTTTTGCGGAATCAATTACTCTCTGTCTATAAGCATCGTATTCCTCTTGCGTGCTTGGAAGTTCTTTTCCAATAAGCCCTTGGAGCATATATTGCTCAGCGAGGTTGTTGTTCAGGTCTCCGATGCTGTTTTCGTAATTGCCGATAGCCTCGCTAACTTTGTTGTATTGCTCATACAAAGTGGTGTACACTTCATTTGTGGAACCAGCCTTGTCTTGCACAATATCAAGCATTTCGCCAAGACGCTCGTGGGCAGCAATAATTCCGTCAACAGTAGATAAATCAAAACCTTCCTCTGGGAGATACATTGCGAACCCAAGAGAATATTTCTTATCTGCATCATCCGTATAATACGAATATGAGCCAGAGGAAATGTAGCCTGCGGCTTCAAGTGCCTGCAACGCTTTATAGCTATCATACTTTGTAGCGGACTTCTTGTTCCAACTCTTGGACATTGAATTCATGGAAGTACCAAGAGACGGCTTTGCCGCATTTACAAGTTCAGTCTCATATGCATTAAGACCACCACGAATATCCCGCTCTGCGTTTTGGAGTTCAACCACAGTTGCAGCTTTAATCTTATCGTTGAGGTCTGCATAATCACCAACAAGTTCTTTTACCTTATCACTTTCCAAATCCAGCTTTTTAATGAGCTGGTCTTTGACGGAAAGCAAGTCTTCCGAAACATCATTACCGTCCTGCATTGCAGACGTAAGGTCGATGTACTTGTTGGTTAACTCGGCAAGTTCGTTTGATTCCTCAGCGGCTGCATTTGCCGCAGTAATGGCTTCTTGTCTGAGCTCTTCCTGTGCACGCTTATGCGCCTGATAGATGATAATTGCCGCAGTCAAAACAGCCATAAGCGCACCAACGGCAATCTGAGCAGTAGAAGCAGAAATGCCAAGCGTCTTGAGCGCAACAGACAGTTTAGATGTGCCCGGAACAGCAAGTGCAGTTTGGCTATTCATAGCCTTGATTACCGTAGGTAACTGCTTAAATCCAGCAACAAATGTGGAGATAGCACTGGTGACCTTTGCAATAGCCCCCGGAAGCGTTGTCACGAGGAATGTCTTTATTGCATCTGCCTTAATGGTTGCAAGGATACCGACTGTGACATACAAGACGGTATTCAAACCGCCAACCTTGTCGATGACCTTCGCAAGAGCATTAAGCACATTCAACAGCCCAGTGCCAAATTCGATGACCTGCTTTACAAAGTCAGAGTCAATGAAGTTCATGGACAGCTCTTCAAATGTTGCTTTGAACTCGGCAATTTTACCATTGATGCTGTCGAGATACTTTTCGTTTTCTTTTAGTGCGGAACCAGCAGAATTTGCTGCTGTTTTGACGACATCCTCGGCAACGTTAAAGTTCTCAAGCATTGAGGAAACAACGTTAGCGTTGCGCTTGCCGCCAATCTGCTCCAGAATATTCGCCTGTGTGATATCGGTAAGCTCGCCCCAGACATCCGCCAACTCTTTCATAATCTGATAGGTAGATTTGAAAGTGTTCTCGTCAATCTGGATATCAACCTTACCATTTGTGAGCGCCAGAAGTTCCTCGCGGAGCTCTGATACGCTATTCGCCATACCCTCCGTACTCTCTCCAGCTTCTTCTGCCTCGGTCTTTGCCGCGCGGAGATACATGGAGACCGTCTTCATTGTCGTACCGACAACGTCAGCATCTTGAACAACACTGTTCGCAGCAGTAATAAGAGCGATACTCTCGTCCAGAGTGTTATTACCGGCAGCAAGCGCAGAAGCTGAACGCCGCAGCGCTTCGCCAACACCCTCTGAGGAAATGGCAAAATTGTTGCCGACCTCGTTAAATTTATCAACAATGGTCATAGCATTTTCGGCTTCAATGCCAAATGCCTTCATCGTTGAAATGATACTCTCAGATGCTTGACTCACATCCTCAATACCATCACCAACGTTTTTATATACCAATGCCGCATCAGCCAACTGTGCGGCTTCGTCCAGCGTATATCCAAGGCGGGCAAAGTCAGCAGACGCTGTGACGGTATCCGCAATCGTTGCACCAAGCTTTTTGGCACGGACAGATGCATCATCAAGATACTTGGCGTAAACGGCACTTGTTTCATCTGTGACCTTCTTCAGCTCAGTCATTGCCGTATCAATATCGATAACAGCAGTAACCATTTTCTTCAGTGAAGAATAGAGCTTCATAACAATCTGAGAAACAGTAAGCCACGACGTGAACTTAGCTGCCAGACCGCCCACACGTTCACTCAGGGTCTTGGTGTTTTCACCAGCCGCTTTGATGTTCTCAGAGGCATTTTTGATATTCTTACTTGATGTGCCAAACCTGCTGTCAAAATCATTAACAGCGTGACCAGTGTTGAGTAGTTCTGATTTTAGTTTTTCGAGATTCGCTACCTCATCTTCAAGTTCTAAATATGAACCACTGCTCTTGCCTGTTTTTGCAGAAGTCCAACTTTCGAGGTTTTTCTTCGCAGAAATCAGTGCAGCATTTACTTTATTAAGCTGAACATTATATAGCGCTTCCTCACGAGCAGCGGCTTGGGCAGCTTGTTCGCTTTCACGCGACGCTTGGGCTTTAGCCTGTGCTGCCTCTGCAGTTGCCTCGCGCTCCTCTTTAATACGTTGAATGTTATCAAGAATAGCAGCAGCTTCATTCTCAAGTGCTTCTCTGCGCTCGTTGCTACCATCAACGCCCTGAAGACGAAGTGTCTCAAACTCAACCTGCCATTCCTTATATCGTTCAAGCAACGCAGTTACTTGGGCGGTTTCTTCCGCAGTCGCGCCTTTGCTCAAAGAGCCAAGACCTGAGTCGATATTCTTGGACTGCTTTTTCATAGAAGCAATCTGAACATTGAACTCTGCCATCTTTCTGGCAGCTTCGTCTGTCACCGTTGCTGTTTCTTTCAGCTTGCTCTTAACCTCTCCGATACCTTCTGCGGTCAGCGTAATGCTTGTCCCTTTATCAAGGTTGAGAGTATTGATGACGGTGTTTAGCTGGCGTCTAAAATCAGCAATGGCACCGGCACCGATGTTAATCTTTGACAAGTTGACATAGAATTTGCCGTTCTTACTAATTGCATCAAGCTGCTTACGGATTTGCTCTCCAAATGATTTGCTATCCAGTTTGGCTTCGAGCTTGATTTTACCCATGATTTCATTGAGCTCTTTGCGGATAAGCGCTTCGCTATCTCCGTCAGCGCCGCCACGGGCAACACCAATTAGTAACCGTACATCTGCGTCCATTGCCATCGTTCATCACCGTCCTTTATGAAGAAAAGGCTTGGCACAAAGCCAAGCCTTTCAAAAATTATTGTTCGTATATGTCTGCTGCAATTACAGCAGTGATGTTGTACTCGGAACCATAGTTCCCGTTAAAGTCATTGATTGCTTGTTGAATGAATTTCAGGGCATCGCGTTCTTTCTTGCTACGCACCCATGCATAATCATCATTGTATAATGAACGCCCAACTGCTTCACCAGATGGGGAGTGGTTGTCCCACCAACCATATACATAGTTTTGCGCATGGTATCCGTTATTAAAAAGGGCGACGATATTATCAATACCGTTATACCCCAAATCATTTTCGAGAGAATCACGATGTAAATCACCCTCAAAGTACAAAGGGATTTCAAACCCGTCTCCGGTTTGGATAATCCCACTGCTGCTCATTCCATCAATATGCTTCATAACTGAATCCGGTAAGTCGTAGCTCTTTGCCGTCATTTGAAGAACTTGGATAAACTTTGCAGCAGCTTCATATATGCGCGTCTCGGGGATAACTGAATCGCCTGCGGCAGTTTCCTTAATACCGTTCCGGTTGTATTCTTCCAGCTTGCTTTGAAGACGAGCTTGCCCTTGTGGAGACTTAATCCATGCGTTCAGCTTGCTCGACAGGCTCATCGGCATCACCCACCATCCGATTCGTATATGCCTTGACAAGACGCTCTTCGCTGAATTGACCGTCTGCCATAGCAGATGTCAGCTTCGAGATATCATCTGGCGTAATGTTGGCGAACATAGCCTCAGTCTTTTTCTGCAACTCAGTGAATGCAGAGACAACTTCGTTCATCTGGCGCTCAATGGCGGCAATATTGCTCTCGCAAAGATAGCTAATCTTTTCAGAGATGGATTCCAAAATATCGTCAAGCTGTTTCTGGTTGACGTGCCGAATCACAACATCGACAGCGTCTGTGTTATAGAGCAAGGCGTAGCGATGCTCCAAATTATCTGGGAGATTGAAGTTGGCGTAACGAGTCAGGATATTACTCTTTACAACAAACTCCTGCAGCTCTGGCATATAGCCGCCAGTCGTATGGAAGCAGCTTGATACCACGTCATCTACGAATGCCAGCATCTCCGAAAAAGAGAGCGTGTGCTTGATTTTGACCTCGTTACCAAACCACTGTTCTGTCGCAATATCCACTGCTTGTTCTTTAAGCACCTTATCCAGAGATGCGATTGAAATTTTCTTTTCCGACTTAGCCATTATCGGGTTCCTCCTTTTTGTTCTTGTTGCGCTTTGCTTCTTTGCGCAATTCTTTTACCACTTCGTACTCAAGCCAACCGCCCCATTTTTGAACATAAGTAATCCACTTATAGTCAATGTCTGGGTATATATACCAAAACAGTTTACGTTTTAGCTTTGCTACACTATCAGGGCAACCCTTCGTGTCTACTACTTCAATGTGTCCATCTGCAAATTCCATATAAAAGTCAGCAACATAAATGATTGGCAAAACCGTCTTGCCATTGTGGGTGTACTTCGGTTGCAGCTCATATTTTTTCTGTAACTCAAAATGAGTTACTTCGCCGCTTTCCACTGCGGGACAAAGTACATCCCTGTAGTATTTCATTTCAAGCTGGCTATCGAATACGATATTGTCGTAAGTTCGTTTCTCTTTATCTTTATCTACGTTAAATTTGCTCCGCTCCATAGCGCCTCCTAACAGAGAAAGGGAGGGCAGATTACTCTACCCTCCCATTTTGATTATTCGATTTCAGCAGGCGCCTCATCCAGCAGAATCTCTTCTGCGACCTGAAGCTCAGAAACAACAGGTTCGGCAACAATAGGCTTTTTATGCTTGCTCTTCTTCCGCGCATCAACAATGCCTCTGGATTCATTTATCTGCTGGAGATAAATACTTCCACATTCGGGAGAACACGCTACCTCTTGCCACCGGAACACGCCTGCGGCTCTATTTGCGCTGCGGCAGGCTTCATACTCCTTGCCACAAACGCGACATTTCTTGACCGCAGTTGCCATGTTTACCACCTACTTTCTTTAGGCAACATCCTCAGCGTTAGAACCAAAGATGGTGTAAGTCCACAGAGCGCCGCTGGTGCCGCAAGCACCGGACAGAGACTCAGCCTCAAATGCATGGACGGTCTGGTTGTCGCCCATCTCGAAGCTGAACTCGCCATTGAAGTCAGCCTTGGGGATGTAGAACTGGATGCGGTACACATTCGCGCACTTATCCTCGGCAAAAGCATCAATGTACAGAGCGCACTTGCCAGAGTAGTGGTCGCTCAAGTTCTCCAGAACATCAGCCTGAATCTGACGCATATAGAACACGACGATTTCGGTGTTGTCTGCAATATCGCCCTCGTTGAATGCGAGCGCCTTGGTTTCGGGGTTGTAAGTGAACACGCCCTCTGCCACAGCAGCGCCCTGAGTCAGGGTGTCGCCAAGAGTGCCATCGCTGCTATTCTTGATATAAACAGCTTCAATCTCATTGCCAGTCGTACCGACGGCTTTATAAGAAGTGGTAGCAGCATTGCCGGTAACAGTGATATAGTCAGTCCACTTGACCGTGGTCTTCTTGTTCTCGAACTCGCTACCGACCTGCATTTCGAGCAAACCGCCAGAAACCAGACCGTTGGTGCCACTGATGGTGACAGCCTTATTCTTCTTCAGAGAATTCAGCTTACGACCCTGCTTACCGGTGATGTCGGTCTTTTCCTGAGTCTGAGCGATGGTTGCATTCTGCAGCTCGTCCAGAGTGAACTTGAACGCACCAGTCACGATGTCAAATGCATTGATAGTCTCAAGGCTGGTGATGGTGATATCATTGATATTCATTTAGACATTCCTCCTATTTGTGAGTTAGCCAATTCAAATCATCTTGGCTTAGGTCTTTCGCGCTGACTGTGCCAGCATAGATGCCGTGCATCTTGTTGTCATAGTCAATTTTCTTGATTACTTGGCGCACGCTTTCATTGAACTGATAGATAGAGAGTTCTCGTGTCCCCTCGAATCCATAGTGGTACTGCTCTGTGTTAACAAGGGCGACAATCAGCTCTTCAAGTTGAGAGTCGGCTGTTCGCATACCCTTACGGCGCAGTTTCTTCCGCATACGCTCAATCATATATTCTCTCGCTTCGCCGTTTGCTGGCTTGCGATTGTCCTTTTCAAGGTGGTGGATTTTCCTAAGAGCCCCGGCAATTTGTCCATGCAGAGCACGGTCGATTCGTACACCGGTTGCCTTGTTGACCAGAATCACATTTCCGTTTTGCGGATTGATTGCAGGCTGGAATGGCTTTAGGTCAAAGTCTCCGAAAATTAGTGAGGTGTCCTGTTCTTTTAAGGAGTTAAACAAGAGGAGAAAGAGCTCCCACTCGTTAATGGTCGTAAAATCAATCCCGATATCATCAAGCTGCACCATCATATCTATGGGCATAGCGGTAAGCATTGACACCATGCTGTAGTAGCTATCCTCGTTTTCCAATACTTCGCCAACAGTCGGAATCATAACCCGAATATAGTCATTTATGGGGATGTCTTTTTGATACAGTAAATGACGTGTCGGCATTATCCATTTTTCCTATTGGATGGGACTGGCTTGCCGGTCGGTAATGTCCGATTGAAGTCTTTTGCTTGGAACGTGAGAACTTTCCCCTGATAATCTGTGATGGGAGCAAAACGCTTCACAGCGTATAAATCCAACTCACCGAGACCATAGTATCGACTGCCATTAACAGCCTTCGCAATCTCGGAACACAGCTTATCAGTACGAATCCCACCTCCGGTTTCTTTTGGTAATCTGAGCTTGCTCTTGTGGCTAAAGACCCAGATATATAAAACCGGAATGAGGAAAGTCTTATTTACAGACTTTTGGATGTCAACGTCGCAACAGATAAATGTCTGCCCGTGCTCAATGGTTTCTGGAATGTACTCATATGGGAATACCTGCTTATAAACGAGGTCTTGAACATCGCTGACTGGCTTGCAGTCATCAGCAAGGAGCCGCACGATTTCCTCGTTTGTCAAGAGGTCGTTCATCAGTTGGTTCTTATAATCGAAAAATTCTTCCAGTTGCATCAGAACCACACCTTCTTTCCATCGGGTACATCTGGCGTATCGTCACCGGACGGAGTATCTGGCTCGTCCGGTTTCTCTTTCGGGAAATGGTCATAGTAGTTTGCAATATGAAGTTCGATGTTATCACTGTCTTCTGTATTGCACTCCGTAAGAACGAAGTTAAGGACACCCTCTCCGTTATAGCTTCCACCGAGCTTAAACGGTTTGGTGAGACGATAAGCAAGGACGTTCTTTGTATCATAGTCATCAATCAAAAAGCGATTATTGCGATTTAACTGAATGGAATACTCGTCCTTAGCAAGTGTTAGTGAAATTCGTGAATCACCGCGCACAACAATAAAATCGTTGTCGCCGTATTCACCGGTCAGATATTTCGTGCCATCCTCAATGACACACCACCGTTCAACGACTGTATCGTCTTCTGCAATCCAACGAAGCAGGTAGTTGCATTGCTTCATCGTACCCTTCGTGTACAGTTCGTTATTGGCATCTTTCTCGGTAATCAGCCAGTGATTACCCATCCACTCGACCAAACCGCCATGCGGCAAATCTTCTCCGGGCATTGTACACAATGTTTTCAGATTAAGGTTGTCGGAGTTAATGACAGCCATACTGCGCACAGTTCCGTTTACGGTCAATTGATGGTACGAAAGGCTTGCAGGGAGCTTCGCACTTAAAAACGCTCGCTCTCGCTGCAAAACAGAGTCGCGTTTTGTGATGCCGTGAGCATTGATTCTGGAACGGTATGTGTTCCAAGGGTTCATTTTGACACCTCCTGCGGCACGGCATATCGTGATTTCAATTTATTGCAAATTGAAATTGCACGGAATACCTCACGCTTTACCACCGAGACTTCGCAAGATGGATTGTCGATGAGGTATTGCAGGATGGCAATCAAAGACAGGAACAAGGGGTCTTCGTGGATTGCCTCAATGAGCTCCTTACAACCAAGCAACTCCGCCTGAAGACTTCTCATATAGGTATCCAATGAACTTTCTCCGCTTTCCTTGATAGGAAGAATCTTAAAGAAAAGATTGATGAGGGTGCGGAAGTAATTATTCAAGACCATAGCGTCCATCGGCACGCCAACCGTGGTCTGAATCATCATAAGTGCAAGTCCGTTAAATCCCCGTGATTGTACGAATACTCCCTCATCATATTCGTAAAATCTTTTCGAGCGGCTGTATATGCGTTGCCGATACGCATGAGCAACTCTGCGGGAGAATAGGTGGTAAAGTCTTTCGTGTTCAGAACACTTTCCAGACTTTCCTGCTTGTATGTATAAGGTTTCATCCACTGAACAAGCATACCCTCAGAAACAATGTCTGCAATCTCATCCAAATCCTCGTCGGGGATATCTACATCAAACTCTCGAATGATGTCATCGCCAGTTGTGGATAGGTCGTACTTGCAAATCTTTCGGAAGGACGCAATTGCCCGTTTCATGTAACCGTCAATCAGACTGTTCCTTTCAAAATCACGCATATTGACAAAGTCATACTCTGTGATTTTCGATAAGAACGCATCCGTGAACACATCATATGGAACGCTCATTTATAATCACGCTCCTTACTTGTCGTGCTCGACCAGCTCAACACCGAGACATTTCTCCAAAGTAGCAATTGTCTTGTTTGAGTCGATGCCACCACTGGCAATCAACTGCTTCGCACGATATGCGATGGACTTTTTCTGACCGTCAGAAAGTTTGGAAACGGCACGCTCGATTTCAGCGACAGGCTTTTCAAAGAGCTTATCGAAATCGCTGATGGCGATTGCAAACTTGTAGTATTGGCTCATACCGATATAATCAACAATCCACGGCTCGTCGAACATGAACCAGTTGTTGATGAAATACTTCTTGTTTGAATTCCGAGCGTTGCGAAGCTCACCAATCTCCATATCCTGCTCTGCACCAAAGGAATCCCAGACGAATCGTTCGCCCGTCTTTTTGCTTCTGTACACAAGGCGACCTTGGAAACCATTACGGACGGTGATAATCGTATGCGGGTCAATATCTTTTGGGACGAGCGGGCGCTTTTCTGCAGCGCGGGACGTTTCCTGTTTTAACTCGGTCGGTGCAGTAGCCTGCTGACCACCGCGAGTTTTTGCGTTTTCATTTGCCATTGTAAAATCTCCCTTTCATACATAATGCGGGGCTCACGAAGAGCCCCGCGTATTTTGCTTATGGTCTATCAGGCAATCTCGTAGCGACCGATACCGGCGTTACCGCCAGCCAGAACGATACCCATGCCATACTTCTCGCCGTACAGGTACTCCTGAGTCAGGTCGCCATTGGACAGCGGGTCACCCATCACAACAATGGGGTCACCTTCGTACACGCACTTGATGGGCTTGTCATCGCCAGCGATGATGGTCAGCATATCATCTGCGAGCGTAAACTCAGTAGAACCAATCTTGTGACGCTGCGGAGTCACGACAACCGGAGTGCCGTAGAACTTGCCGTAGTAGCCAAGGTTGTACAGGTCACTCTTGGAATCCGTACCCTGAATGGACGGAGCCAGATTACGGACAGCCTTCTTGGTGCCGATGATGGTTGCGGGCTTGCCATTGGCAGCAGCCTCAACATGAGCAATCAGGTCAAGCAGCTCTTCCTCATCATACGCACCCGCAGTCGGGAAGTAAGTAACACCGCCGAAGTCGTCGGCAGTAGCAGTGCTCCACAGAGAATAGACATCGTTCAGAAGCTTCTGGCGGAAGGACTCGGCAACCTTGCTGATGAACGTGTTGAAATCAACACGACCAGAAAGGACGCGGTTGAGCTCTTCGTAAATCTTCACAACCTTCAAAGAGGTAGGAATAGAAACTTCGCTGATGCCGCTCAGACGCTGACGGCGAATACCCTGCGTACCATCTGCAGCTTCAGACACGATAAAGAGATTGCTGTCTTCAACCTCGAAAATGTTCTTGTCGCCTTCGGCAACATTGCGGAAATCAACCAGAGCATTGAAATACTCATCGCCCTGCAGACCCTCAACGACAGTACGGGAGAGAACCTCCTCAATCAGCGTAAACAGACCGCTGCACTTGCCGTCACGGATGTTTTTATAGTTAAGGGTAGTGCTGCCGCCATTGGCATCAATCAGAGCCTTATGCAGAAGCTCCATTGACTGACCGACAGAATACTGCTCAACATTGCCATGATAGGCATCGACAGCGACCTTAACGATATCTTTCATTTCAGCCATTAGCTTTTACCTCCTCTCAAAAATTAGCCGCCAACACTGGCAGAAGCAGCAGTGCTCTCGGTTTTGCCAATCTTGATGGCATAGTAGGTATAGCGACCAACGACCTCAACGTCCACACAGACGCCAAGACCCTTACCAGCAGCATCAATCTTGCCGCCGGTGCCGATACCGACCTCAGCGCCCTTGGCGGGGACGGTGCCGCCAACGAAACCTTCCTTGGTCACGGAGAAAACATTGCGGCTGCGAGGGATATAGCCACGAACGGCTTTACCAGCCTCATTGATAAATTCGTCCAGATTCTTTTTGCGCTCGTCATACATGACCTCGGGCGCAGCAACGATTGCACAATCGTTCAGGTCGTCACCAGCAGACGCTGCGACAGCCTTCATAACTTCGCGTTCGCCATCCTCATAACCCTGAAGCTTGACGATAACGCCGTTTTCCACCTCTGCCTTATTGCCAGACGCATCATAGAAGCGCAGGGAGACAAGGTCAGCAGGCTGCTTAGTACCGCTCATCAGGTCGGTACGAATAACTGCATAAGCCATAAATCGACTCCTCCTTGTTTGTTATTTAATTATGTTGATTGCGCGAAGCAATTCCGTATTCGGTGAAAACACCACCATAGGGCTCCGGCGTTACGCTGGTCTTCTCAACTACCAGCTTGGGACTCTTGGGCTCGACAGAGAATTTTGCAGCAGTTCCGTTTCTGCCACGGATTGCATAACATTTCTCCTCAAGAACATCGACCGCATACTCAGTGCAATGTTCACGCAGGTTTTCAAACGCCTCGACGCCAACCAAGTCTTCGAACTGAGCGAAGACCTTTTCCCGTTCGCCCTTTGCAGCGGCGTCTTCGGTATCTGTCTTAAACTGGCGCAAAGTGCCAAGCTCGTTCTCCATAGACGAAATCGTGTCGGAGGCGGTCTGGTACTTTTCAGCCCACTGCGTATCGTTTGCAGAATACTTTTCAGTAATCTTTGCAAACATTCCGCTGATAGGGTCGGCTTGACCGCCCTCGTCAAACGGAACAAGAGACAGCTTCATCCGTTTCTTGCCAGCAAAGTCAATAACGACATGGTCGCCATCCATTGAATAAGGGAATCCATACAGATTCCAGTCCGTGACATCGGTTGCGTACACTTCGGACGCATCTCTGTCATAATCCCAGAACCAATAGTGGGAATCCATTCCCCAGCAGGTTTCGACCTTTTCTGACTCCAAAGCCCCAAACAGTTCATCGCGGAACTGTCCTTCCAGAGCGAAGCTCTCAGGGTTACCTGCATTTGCGGCAGGCTCACTACCAGTGGTCTTCAGCGCTTCAAACTTTTCGCGCAGTTCTTCAACACTGAAATCATCGATATTGAAATCAAGCATCTCGGTAGTCAGACCGAACTCTGCCATCAGTGCAACTTTCTGTTCCAATACCTCTTCTCCTCCTTCCGAATAATTTTGTGGGTGTATGCCAACCTCTTTCGAGGGTTGTGCTGTAGTAAATGTTTCCTTGAATTCCTGCATCATCTCAGCAAGCTGTTGTTTGAAACCGTCACATGAGAACATCTCCAACGACGCTGACTCAAAGCAGGGCTCTGCTGTCCCCAGCAGGCAAAACGCTGTGAATTCAAATCGTTTGATGACGTACATCCCGTCAACCATTTCTCCTTCTTTGATGGAGATTTCCATTGACTCGTCTGTAATGCCATCATCTTTGATTTTTCTATACGCCTCTTGGCGTTTCCAGATTAAAGCGTCTACACACAAATACTCATGGACACCAGAATTGTCTTCGATTTCCTCCCACCAATACTTGGCGCTCTCTGGGATAACGCCGACCGGCTGAGTAACGTTGACAATTTTCATGCCGCCGTCATCTGTGGATACAAGCTCTATATCGTGCGACCCAATTGTGTCAGTCTCTCTGTCATAGTTACACACAATGGGGCAGTTATAAATGCTCTGGATACAGCGCTCATAGGTTTCCTTGCTGATGAAGCTGTTGTTGCAATTCTTGCCAGTATAAGCAACACGAAGGACGCCACTATCAAAAGAGGAATTCTTCTCAACTAAATTGCTGATACCAGAAGAGAACACGATTCTCATGGTTCTCTCGCTCATGTCACAGTTCACCACCTATCTTTGGGCATAATAAAGCCCGCACAGATGTGCGGGTTAGAAGGTCAAAGTGTCAGACATTGCAAACTGAATGTCCGCACACGAAAAATTTTGATTGTCTTGGTTTAGAAACACATAAATATGTTTCGCCTCGTCCTCTCTTAATAGGTGATAACCCATATTAACGAGACGGTCTCGCGCATCTTCACCAATCACATAGATGAATCTCTCCATCACCAGTCGTCACCGTCCTCCCGAGTCTGCTCACCAGAGTCGGTTAGGTCGCCAGTGTCTTTTTGCGGCGCACCGCCTTCATCGGTAGCAGCATTGCTGTCAGACGAGCCACTTAATGTGGAAGAACTCTGCAATGGCTTAAACATACTCGCAAGTCCAAGAACCTCGTTCTCCAAGAAGCTCATACAATCGACTTCACTTTGAGACATTCCCTGAGAAGCTGCGTACATTGAGATAAATGGGAGACCGAATTGGCAAGCCTTGAGGTACATATCTCCAAGCTCTTTCCGGTTAAATGGACTGCAATCAAGGAACGTAACCTTAAAGTTCTTTCCGTAGCTCTGAGACTGAATAAAGCGATTCACCATATCCTCGATGCTCTTTACAATTCCAAACGTGATGGCTTGGTCAGCTTTGATAGACAGCAATAACGCATTTGCAGACGCCTTATCATTGTTAAACAGGAGAGAGGACACGCCTGCGGCAGTGAACATATTTTGCTCAGCCTCAGAGATAGTGTCAGTATCACCTGTGTTTGATTTTTCAAAGCTAATTTTACTAATGGGCATAGGAGAGAGAACGCTGCCAATCTCTTCCGGTAAGACCGAGTCGAGATTACGCCAGAACTCCTTTGCCTTGTCCAAATCCATTTGCCAGTCGCCATCTTCGTTGATACCGAGCGTCATTACGAGCATAGCGTAATTCTCAAGCGTTGTCTTTGTAAGCTTGAGTTGCTTATAGTCTTCGAGGTCATAGACCTCACGGAGAATACCGGCAAACGGAGGAATGGAATAATCCAGAATATCGTTATTGCATTTGATTGCAAACGATGTAGGTGAATCAAGCTCCTGCCAACGAGCGCGGCGGTTTGACTGATAAACCTTGTACTTCTGTTGGAACTCAGTTGGGTAATACTCCAAATATTGACTGTGCGCATCGAAGTATGAGAAGTCGAATGTTACGTTCAATACATTACCTTCGATTGTGGAAATACCGCAGTAATCAGACGGTAACTGCTGGATTGTAATATTGTCATTGGTTACCCACAGTGTTCCGTAGAATGTGTCCTCGCGGAGACAGACCGTAAGAATTTTGGGGAATTGTGAACGAACATTCATCGCTGACATGGCGTTCAAAACCTTACGGTAGTTTCGATTGACCGACTTCACGTTTACGCTCTTTGGGTCAATGCGGTATGGGGAGACAACGTATGCGAAATCCGAAAGACCAGTGAAATACTGGATGAGCCTGCGGAAATGAGAACTTGCGCCATAAATGTATGTAACAGCCTTACGCAGTTGCTTCTCATATGTGTACGGGTTTGTAAGGTACTCCGTGATATTGTCCTTGGAATACAGCGAGAACGTCGGAGCACTGGTGTTGTTGTTCAAATCTCTCGTGATAAGACGATTCAAAACTGCAAATCGCTGAGAGATACCAATCATCCCGTCAACATTAGTTTTCTTGGTTTGTTTGCCCACTCAGATATCACCTACCTTTCTTATTTGAGTTTCGGAGGCTTAAACATGAATATATCATTCGCATTAAAGTCTGCCGTTTTTGTGCGCCCATATTTGCTTTCAAGCTGCAGGGCGACATAGTAGTTATAGCTCAAGCTGGAATAGCGGTCTTTGCGCATCCCAGACTTTTCATAGACTCGAACACGACCACCGGACTCCTCGTGTTGAAGCTTGACAAGCTCATCAATCAATAAGGTCGTGTGTACATATGGTTTCTGAAGCGTCACCTTTTCCAACGGTGAGAGGGAGTTGTACCCCTTGATGTCGGACAGAAGCGCTTCGCCGTCATACTCAGTAATGAGTAACCGGATTTTGCTGCTACGGAAGCCCTCACGCAAAAGCACCGCGCATTCAGAGTTCAGCATTGGAGAACCCTTGATTGCCCAAATGACCTTATCGGCGCCTTTGGTTGTGCATCTGTCAGCCATTTCCTGATTGTTGCAACAGGACAATGCGGGATAAACTTCTCCGGTGTCTGGGTCAACCATGTCTCGGACAAGAGCATCGTAAACACCAAGACCAAGACCTGTACAGTCAAGCACGATGTAATCGCAAGAATACTCATCGTACAATTTGCGTATCACCAAAGCTTGGTCTTCGGTGTGCATACCCTCAAAGGTGTCACCGTACACAATGTTGCTCATAAATCGTCCGGTTTTGGTCGGAAGCATTTGGTTGATAAACACAGCAGAGGCGTCGTTATTATGCTTCTTACTGCTCATCAGAGCAATATCCGCAGACAAGATGCGGCGTTCGCCATTTTGCTTTGGTGGAATTTTTACCTTTTGGCTGTTGCCAAGAAGGGCGGTCAGTTTATCCGGTAGCATCGGGTAATTGATACGGCGGTTCTTTGATATGGAGTCAAAATCAAAGAATGAGCCGTCCTCTGCGCCAAACCACATGGCTTCCATTTCCATACTCCATTTGATTTCATTAAAGTCGCTTTCGAGCATATCGCTTTCAACGTCTTCGGGGAAAAGGAGTCCCTCTTGAATGGAGAGTTGATACGGGAAGCCGCACACAAAATCTGTCTTAGAATCATCAAGCATCAGCTTAAATGTATCCAGCATTTTGTTGTATGACCAATGGTCTTTGAAGTAAGCAGAGGATAAGAAACAGGACTTGTTTGGCTCCTTAGCGTACTCAGCTTTACGCTCAGCCGGGGTCAAATCTCTGTAGGGAGGCATTCGACGGCTTGTCAGGAACTTCTTCAAGACGGTGTCGATGGTATCTTTCTTAACCATTCTGAACTCGTCCACAATCAAGATGTTCGCACGGTTGCTTCGAGCATTATCTGAAGCCGTAACGACCTTGATGTAACTGGAGTTCTTGAACATTATTTTTGCGTCCTGCCCAGAAAACTTTGTGTCACCCATATCAATCTCATTTCTAAGATTTGGAGACACAGGCATCAGTTCTGTTTGTATCTTTTCCAGCACGTTAATACTCTGACCGCGTGTGCCAGATGTAATGACGACTTTTGTGCCGGGGTATAAGATACAACGAATGACTACGAAAATGGCGATAAGGAATGATTTACCCATTCCTCGGGCAGCAATCCACAGGAACGTTCGGCTCCTGTCCATCATTACAAGAAGAGCAGTCTGGAACCACTTCAGAAAGTCAAGTTGCAAATACTCTTCGACAAAGATATCGATGTTCTCGCGGTAATAGCTGCCCCAAATCGCCATGCCCTCGATAACACGAGAGCGTCTGCTTTGATTTGGCGATGCCATTACATATCACCGCTGGACTGAGCGCTACCAAAGATATCATTCAACAAGGAGTCGTCATCCTCTTCGTCGTACTCTGGGTGCTTAACACGGAGCTCATCCATTGCGTCTTCGTACATCTTGCAATAACTGTTGCGCAAGCCGACCATTTTGCAAGCGTGACCAAGATACCACGTCGTGATATTCTTAATCGTGCCACGGATATCGCGCTTTTCTTTTGGCGTTTCAGGAAGAGGTCTACTGTACTCCCATTTCTGGATACCAACACCGAGTGGCATCTTGTCGAGTTCAGCGTCCACATCGTTCTTCTTCTGCGCCGGTTTTAAGTTCATACTGCCAAGCAGAGAATTAAGCGCGTTGACATTCTTATCAATTGGTTTACCCTGTGCACTGTCGCGTGCGATAATGGATTCAAGCAAACAAATCTGGCGGTACAGTGCGCGCTCACTTGGGTCAACGACTTGCCTGTCGCCAGTCCAATCCTTGTAGCGACGTTCCAACTCAAGGTAAAAGTCTGGAGTATAACCGGCACCCCAGAAATCAACAAGGGCTTGGTCAACGTCTGCCTCGGCAGTATCTTCCGGCTGCGCGATATATGAAGCGGCAGGAGTCTCTTCCGGTTCAAGCAACGCTTCTTCATCAAGCGTGTCGTCAAAGGTTTTGTCGATATAGCGAATGATGTTGGTCTTTCCGATATAATTGCGAACCCGAGAGTGAACGCCAGCCGTGCGTTCGACCATTGCGTAGATGTCCTCGTTCCAATAAAGGTCGAGCTTCATGCACATACGCTTCATAGCCGCCTTGTCATCGCCGAGCATTGCGCGATACTGTTCGTACATATCCTCGACGCAATCATTGCACATTGGCAAAAAGCCAGAACCGCGATACATGGGGCTATGACTCACTGGGAAGTAGCCCTTTTTCCGGCTGTATGATGTGCCGCATCTGCAACAGTAAAACTTTTGGGAAGTCTGAATGGTCGTCGAATCATCAACGGTCTTCTCAAGCTTTTTACGTCTTGGAGCCTCAGCCATTTACCTCAGCCCCCTTTTGGTACTATCTTCCCACAGCTTGACAGCCAAGCGCATTTTGTTGCCGGGGTAAAACCGGGGAATCCAATGCGCAGGTACATTGACCTTTTCGCCAGTCTGCGGGTTCGGACAACTGCGAGCTTTGCGCTCTAAGATGTCAAAGCAACCGAAATTATGAATGGAAACGGTGTCTCCGTTTCCGAGATTGTAAAGAATAATGTCAGTGAAATCATCAACGATACTTGTCGCGGCTTTCTTCGTATAACCATGCTTGTCCACAAGCTGTTGAATTAAATCAACCCTTTTAATATCCATCCTTTATACCGTCCTTTCTGTTACAGGTCTGCCAGAGACTTTTGAGCATCAGAACGAATTTCTCCATTTTCATCAAAATACTGAGAAATTTGTTCCTCGGCACTCAGGTCTTTATAGACACGAACCATGTCGGCAGACTCCCATCCGACGATATCTTGGATAACATTATCGGGCAGTCCGAGTTTGGCAAGATGCGTTGTGAAGTAATGTCTCAAACTATGCCAGTAGAAATCCTCACCAGTCATGCGGCTGAATGTGTTAGCCCAGCTATTGAGTGTGGTATCACTCATCTGCTCACTTGTAGTACCGGCGGGGAAAAGCCACTCACACTCGATGCCGAGCTTTTGGCGCTCTGCCATCCACGCATCGAAGTATGGTTTGAACTTTTTCGCAAGAGTATAGCAGTAGATGTACTTGCCAAGACCGAACCCTTTCGTTTGAATAGGTTCGCTGGTCTTATACAGCGCACCACCACACACGAGGTTTTCATCTTTGAAATCATCCACTTTGAATCGACACAGCTCTGCTTTACGGCGACCACTGCACATTGCAAGAGCAACGGCGCACGCTTTTTTGTTTTGACCGGATGCCAGCAAATCATCAAGGAGTTTGTCCAAAGCCTCATCGCTCCAGACTGTTTTCTTTCTTACCTGCTGCATAGCTGGATTCTCAATTTTTCGAACTGTCGAACGGAAGTCCTTAAACTCATCTTCGTCATCGAGAATGTTCTCGACATAGTTCGACAAAGAAGAAATCGCAGACTTCAAGCGGCGAACACGAGCTGGTGAGTTCCCATTCTCGTTAATAAGCCAATGCTGATACGCAGCATAATCGCGCTTGGAAATTTTGGGGAAGAACTTGTTCCCGTTGTTCTGCAAATTCCATACCCAGAAAATATCAATGTCATTGGAGTATCCAGCGATAGTCTTAGGGCTACGCTGAACAGATTGCAGATATGCAATGAAGTCTTGCTTCAAACGAACATTGTCTGGATTGACCTGACTCAAAAGCTCAGGGCTTGTGATTTCGTTCTGCTTCGTTTTTCGGGGCATACAAGCCACCTCGCTTTCTGTAGAATTAAAATTGGTTGCGGGCATCGGAGTTGAACCGATTCCTCAAGGTTTATGAGACCTGCGACTTAACCGTTTGTCCTGTCCGCAATATGGTGGGAGAGGTTGGATTTGAACCAACGCAGCCCGAAGGCGGCAGATTTACAGTCTGCTGTAATTGACCGCTCTACCACTCTCCCAAGTAGTGGTGATGCGTAAGGGGGTCGAACCCTTAAATTCCGCCGTGAAAGGGCGGTGACTCTACCAATTCGTCCAACGCACCTCATGGGTGGTGATGCCAGTGAGATTTGAACTCACAACCTCCTGCTTGAGAGGCAGGTGACTTAGCCGATTCGTCGATGGCACCATGTGGTGGGACAGGAAGGTGTCGAGCCTTCATCCCCCGGTTTTTCAGACCGGTGCTCCGACCGCGTAAGCTACTGTCCCAGATGGCTCCTCCTGCAGGACTCGAACCTGCGACCAACGGATTAACAGTCCGCTGCTCTACCAACTGAGCTAAAGAGGAATATATAAAGAGGGTTGCCCCGGTGGGGGCAACCCTTGTGCATTGTTAAAGGGGTACTCCGTAAGAACAGCGAATGCCGTCTGCGTCGCAGACACAAACCAATTGTTCTGCCTTACCGTAAATTCGCTTTTGGACGCAATAATCGTCCATACCAAGGAAGCTGCCAGCCATGACGGTCTTGACACCTTGGATTTCATCAATCTTGTTGTGGTGCAAATGACCAGAGAGTACGGCATACAACGGAACTCGTGCCATTGTCTGCAATGTTTGGACTTTGCCCGCAGAGCCGTCAAAGTCCCCGTGAACACCACAATACATTTTCCCGCGAACGTTAATCAGGTACATGGTGCTGTCAATCTTAACAGTGTCGCTTGCTGTACCGATAATCACATTCTCGAAATTTTGGAGGCGGGCACCGAGATACCACTCAACGATATCGTCCAGCCGTTCACTGAGCAACGCATCATCCTTGTTCGGCGTAATGCGGCTATGATTACCCGCAACGCTTACAAATGTGACTGTGGAGAAGTGCTTGCTGAGTTCAGCAATAAATTCTGCAATCAACTCAGATACGCCTTTGATTTGTTCAATCACATTCTCCTTGTTCGTGATGGCGATGGATTGATGGATATTTCCACTGATAGCATCGCCGTTCGACCAGACAATGCAGTTCTCACTTCCATGCGTTTCGCCAATGGCAATGATTCTGTCTAAGTAATGACACATCATCTCGCGGCAGATATCAGAGTTATATGTATTCCAATGGTTATCGACGTTCGCTCCATAGTGGATATCATTCAGACTAACCAGAAGGTCATTGTCGGACGGCTGAATGTGGCATGGCTCGTATTCGAGCTGTGGTAAATTGCCGCTCTTTACTGCGTCCACAAGAATCTCATTCAGTTCTTCTTGTCGGGAACGCTCACGAATCAGCTTGTTAAAAGCATTGCGTTGGTCAAAGAACTTTTGACGTTCTTTGAGTAGTTCAATGCGCTTGCTATCCAACTCAGACAATGCGTTGGTATCCTGAATAGTAGCTTCGCCATCCCGTTCGATGGCTTCGATGATGGCTTTCATGCCATACATTCTTTTGCGGACTTCGCTTGAGTTAAAACAGTTGCCATCACCAAACAGACGCTCACTCAGTTCTGCGTAGTCATCGTCAATGGTGCGGTCAACCAGCTTACCAATTACGATGTCGCGCATCTCTTTATAGCTTGCTGTGCTGGCTATGGTTTACACTCCCTTTCGTTTGTCGTGAACACGCTCCAGTCCACGCAAACTGCGGAGCAGCTTCATAGGAGCGCCATCCTCAACCATATAGTAGTGGTGCCGTTTGGAATCTTGCTTCATCGTGCGAACGATATGGACACGAGGAAACTTCTCACGAATGGCTTCTTTTTCTGAGGCGGTAATTGCAATCACTTAAAAATCATCCTTTTCTTCAAAATAGTTTTATGTTTTGTCTTTTATCATTCATACATACACCCCATCAAACACGCCTCAAAGCATTGTGCCACAACGGTTTGATGGGGGTATTTATTTCTAACAATTCGAGTTTTATAATCAACTCTTTAAGGCGTTTCTGCACCGCATTACTGCATTAACAGTCTGACGAGTCTTAACCTCAACAGCGCAACTGGGGCAATACTTCTGCGGGCGACCCTTTGCAGGTGACTGCGCTTTTACAGTCAGTCCACAATTCTCGCACTCGAAATATGCGCCACCGTAATACTTGAGGTATTGATATCCGAGGTTCCTGAAATCTTGAATATGTATTGCCGTCTCACCGGCTTGAATGAACTGCACCTGAACATTCAGGTTGTCGATTTTTTTAGAAAAGCGAATGAACCCGGCATCACGCAGCTCGGCGAACATCAAGCTCTGGCGTTTAATGGAGGTGTTGATGTTTGCCATCTGCATAATCTCTTTGTCCGAAGTATTCACCCAACCGTTGTTTCGGTCGGAAGCGGCATCCCAATATTTCGCAACGCAGAGGAGCGTGAACGCCAACCGCCGGATTTGCTTGCCTTCAAGCGTCTCAATCTTGGTGAGCTCTTCTTTGGTAATGTCCACACCCTCCAGACGGATGAGTGGGAATTTGCTTACGTTTTTTGCAACTTTATCAAGCATATCCGACCAATGAACAAGTGAAGCGGAAGGGTCACACTGCAGCATGAAGGAGTCGAGCAGACTCCGAATCTCCTTCTTGCTGTAGTGGTTTTCGTAGTAATACTTGGACACACGGCTCAATGTCTCAATCGGCTTCTTTCCAAGGTCATGGTTGGCAATCATTTTTTCTGCCCAGTCATATTCGTTAAGGACAATGCTCATAGCGTCCCTCCAATCATTTTTTGTTGTAATGAAAATCTGTCGCCGCAGAAGAAGATATCTCCAGTAGGGTCAACCGTCGGGTAAGAGATAACCCCGTTATGCTTATCCAAAAGATTCTGGATGATTTCGCCGCCGCACATTTCCCACGCAAAGCGTTTGGTCGAGCTCTTCTTATAGCAAATATCCAGAACAATGTCGCATAGCACAAAGCGGTTGGAGCAAACACGGGCACACTCTTGCTCGAACTCGGAGCGCATCTCAATCATGCGAGAGAACGTGTCGTACTCATCGACCCGTTCATAGTTGGCAAAGACGGCGTAGCTGCGCAGGCGCTTATTGTAATTCTCGTAGAGTTTCAAGATGGCATTGTACTGCGTCCGACTGTACTCAACGCCGCTCTTCATCACGGTATAGTCGAAATCAACGTCGGCATTGTGGCGACCGAGGTAGCCATCAAACTCTTTCTCGAAGCGTTTGCAGATTCTGTTCATTACACAGTCGTGGTTGCCAACCGGCATCCGGCTCTCATAGTAGCGAAGGAAATCTTTCTGCCGCTCGCTCAATTCGGAACGCGGCATTTCCAGCATTTCGTCAACCGTCATTTGGAACTCGCGCATGGCGTTCTTGTTCGTGTTTTTTATGTATGTGTTATACTGCTTCATCAGAGCAGGATAAATGATGCGCATGAAGTACGGTTTCTTGTCCGCAACGAGACGCTGATAGAGCCTGCGCTTTTCCGGGTCTTCAATCATGTTGGCGCTGTGCCGGTCGTGCCACTCACGAGGCATCGGCTTGGCGATAATGCCCTTCGCCTTGTCGATGGCATTTTGCTGAAAAAGCTGCCCGCACTTTATACGATAATCAAGTTCCTCGTACTCCTTGGAACCCTTCTGGAACTGTGCCTGCACATCGAACATTGAGGTAATCCAGTTTGTGGTCTTCCCGATATCATCACCGAAGCTGTCGATGTTGGCTTGTATAGCGTCTGTCTCAGTGACAATTTTCTTCTTCGCTTTTCGTTGAACGCACATAAGAGCGGGAAGCACTTTCAGATTATCAACAAGCACTTTGTTGTCGGTAAGCATTACAAGGTCACCGTCTTTATCCATACCGTTGAGCGCGTGGGCGGCAGTGTCCCACGAGTTGAAAATCGTACAAGTCGTCATGTATTGATACCAGTGCGACGCCGCATCGCTGCGATGTGGAAACACAAGACGGATGTTGTTATGGCAGGTCATCGGTGCACGGTAGCAGGCAAGCCGTTCGGCGTGCTGGTCGCACCAATATTTGTTGTAGATTTCGCCCGACCTCAGAAGCCCAGTAACCTCCAGCCCGAAGATGTGTTGGCACAAGGAGAACGGGTCGCCAGAGACAATGGAGTAGTTACCGTGCACCTTGAGCACGCCGACTTTGGCTTCGTTGATGCGGTTGCGAATCATCTGATAGATGCTGCTCTGGACGTAAGGGTCGTTCAAAATCTGCGGTTCAATCATAATCGCCTTGACGTAGTCATCATCAACGCGGTCAATGTTGTCCTCGTTCAAACCAGCACCCTTTAAGAACAGCAACGTCTTTGCCCAGTCCGCATAAAGAACATCTCGAATCTCATCCATTGTCGGCTTGATAAGCTGCTCGATGTCATCGTCACTCAGCTCGTAGCTCTGAATAAATTGATAGTTCAATGTCCGCTCGGACTCAAGCTCCTTCGGGCAAGTCTTGGCGATGCCGAAGGTGTAGCCGTTTGCCAAGCAGTTGCTTACATAATCGTCACAGCTATCGTAGGAGTCCCAGAGCTTCAACATGGATGTGGTAAGAATCAACTCGACATTACGAATGTCCACATCGTTACCCCAAGCGTCTTTGACAATATAGTTCTCAGCGACATTTTCCGCGAAGTCCAGAAAGTCGAACGTGAAGACCATGCCCTTCTCCCAAGAGAAGCGTGTGTTCACGCCGCTGACAAGGTAATCTAAGCCGAGCTCTTCGCCCCATCGGGCGGCAAGCGACGGGAGCATCAAGCCGTATCCATCGGACTCGTTGAGTTGTACCATAACCTGCTTACGCTCTTCCATGACTGGCTCTCCGTCCTGCTCATCATTCAGGTAGATGATATCCGACAGGAACTCGGTCTCACAGTCGCTAACAACAAGAATGCCATGCGGAACTGACACAGGAATTGACGCGCTGCAGGTAAGTGCCTTATATGCCTCCAGCTTGGCGGGCACCATTTCCTTTTCCATGTTGCGACCATTGTCAATGCGGCGGCGAATCTCGTCGGCATGGCGCTCGCTGATGAACACAATGGTCTCATTCTTGACGCCGCCATTCGTTCCGAGCAGTCGCTGATACCGGAGACCGTTAATACTAAATCCACGGCAAGCGCGATGGTAGTCCTTCTCTTTATCGATGATGACGCAGAGATAGTCTGGCTTAAACTGGATATTATCCAGTTGCGCATACAGCTTCTTGATTTGACGACGGTTCGGAACACTATTCGGCTCTTTACGAAGCCGCTTAATTTCTCCTTTGATTTTCCGTGCCTGCGTCTCAGCATCGGTGATGCCGTTCAGTTCGTCCAGCCAGCGGAGAACCTGACTGTCGGCGAGGGAGATTACCTCGTCATTCTTTCTTGCTTCTGCAATGGGGAGCGTAAGCTTCCACTTCGCCTTTCGCAGGCGGCTGCTATGAAGCTTGAAAATGTATTTCTGACATACTAACTGTTTAGCCAGTATGGGTCACCTCACTTCGTATTTTATTTAATTATGTTGATATGACATAAGTTACTCGTTCTCTTCTACATAGCGGAACCATTCCTCGCGGAACGCAAGCCGCTCGCTCTCAATGAATTGTTCGAGGGCTTCATCGTCGTTGAGCAAGTCGGCATCTTCGTATGTATATGGGGCACGCTCTTCCATGAGGTAATCCTCTGGCAGCGGTCGATGGTATCGTTTATTCAATCGGGCATCCTCCTTGGTTGGTTGTGTTAATCCAGTTAATGAGCAGCTCTCTCATGCGTCTGCTCGGTATGTATAGATTGATGGGCTTATCATCTCGAATGGCGCTGCGCCATACCCATTGAAGCATTTCGGACAAAGCGAAGTGCTCAGGGTTAATTGTCACACCCTGCTTGGCGAAGAAGCTCATAATATTCGGGTCTGCAAATCGGTTCACCAAGTATGCGATATCGGTTCGGTCTTTATATTGGTTAGTCGCTCTGGCGCTCGTCTGTAAGAAGTTATTTCGGAAGCGCCCAGTACGAGAGTCAACGAGCTTGTTAACATCACTTTTGAAACAAGCCCACAAGCGCGTCTCACTCCCACCGTTTGGAATACTCTGAAAGAATTTCTTCAGACCGTTTCTTAGCTTGCGAATGTCCGGGTCATCATAACGTCTCCGGTCATACCATCCTTTGGACAAGGCGTATTTGTCATTGCCAACTGAGTTAAGCTTAGTGTCATCAATGATGTGAATCAGCTCTCGGTAATCCAGAGGTGGCGGTGCATCCGGGTGGTCGGAAAAGCGATATCCGTTTTCGTCTATCTCGACGCCGACGACGGTATAGTCAAAACCAAAAAAGTCAAGATAGGCTTTCTGGTACTGTCCATCGAACAAGTACGTCAGCATAAACACCTCGTCGAAGGAACGGAGTAAATCTGGGTTGAGGATATTTAGTAAAGAGTTGTTTAGACGGAATAAAGAACCCGTATCGGACATTTCTTTGTAGTCGTAAAAGCGACCGGTGTATGCATCATCTGTCCACTCAATACGTCCATCCTCATGCTCTACGGCGAGCTGGGACAGGATTAACTCGAAGTCCTTCTGAGAGATATTGAGACGTTCGATTACTTGGATGCTTTCGTCCACAATCAACGAATAATGCTGTTGGCGGACGAGCTCCATAGCTTCTGCATCCATCAAATAAAACAGCGAGTGAGTAGCAGCTACGTTATGTCCCATTCGCATATGGAGTTTCAGTTCGGCAGATTTGCTCATGTGGTCGCTGTCTGGCTGGTCAAAATCGCAACGTTCACAGATACGTCCGACCTCGTCCAGATACGGTGTGATGTAAAGGAAGCGTTTGGAGTCTTTGTAATGGTTCATATAACGAATGGCAGCGGAGGATTTACCACGTCCCATTCGGGCATCGACAACAGTGATGGTGTTCATCGGTAGTAAGCACCACCTTTATGGATAGTCGTTCGTATAGAAATCACGACCTTTCTTTGGAGTTAGTAGAAGTACAAAAATTTTAGGACACACAAAGGGCGCTCGGCTGGCTATACCGTCGCTATCAATGCAGCGCCTGTAACTTGCTTTGAATGGCTTTTCAAACAGCCTGAAGGTATCCCCCAATTCTCTTTATAAGGCTGGGGGTGTGAAACCGTTGTGAGACAAGGCTTTGAGAAAATATTTAGGACACACGCTGTGTCTTTTTTTGTTTTGGCGGTATGAAGTTGTCAAGGTGCAATGGGTGATGGATTACGCCATCAGAGACTCGCTTTCTCCAATATCACTATCGACCAGATAGTTGTGGTTGATGCTACCGAGATTGAGGTTCCGGTATGCTTCATCAATTTCTTCACTGGTGATACCGATGTAGTCCAGAGTCTGAGCAGCGGTCGAGTGACCGAACATCTTCTGGAGAAGCAAGAGCTTGCGGGGGTCGTTGCCACTCATCACCATCTGATGATAAGCAAAGGTCTTACGCAGTGAGTGGGTCGCCATGCGGTTACCAAGTCCAAGGTCACGAGCAATGCCTTTGAGCATAGAGTCAACGGCTTGCTTGCTGATGGGTTTATTCTCATTCACTCCGTTATTGGACTGGCTACGGAACATATAGTCACTGAGGCGAACGTTTGGAGTGTTCTCAAGGTACAGGGTGACAGCTTCAACAACTGCAGTGTTGATGGTGATGTAGCGATTACGCTGATGCTTGCGCGTGTTCCGAGTTTTCTTTTCCAAAATGGGGAACCGGTCACGGAATGTGCAATCATCATTGATGATGTGGGTGAAGCGCAGAGAGCGAAGGTCACTGATACGAAGTCCAAAGTTAATACCAACGATGAATAGCATATTGTCTCTGAAGCGCTTCTGTCCAATGAGGAACTGAGAGATGCGGATGATGTCATCCATACTCTTGATGGGCTCAGCAGCGTGCTCGACAGCAAGGTCGGTGTGCACCTCCTCAGTAGCGGGGGCGATGAGACCAGCCTTGAGCTTACGGCAGCTCTGCTGGACGGTAGCGATGTCGATGACACCGGAGGCACTATTCGTCTTGTTGAAGTCTAACTGGATAATCTGAGCCATTGAAGGACTCTCCTTTCGGATGCAAGAAGTATGTTATTTAATTTACTTGATATGCTATATTATAGCATAGATTCTACTTAGATATAAGGGAATAATATAGACAGAATGAGAAAAAACAAATCAAAATGATTGGTAAATAAAAGGCTGCGTAGTTAAGCCTTTTTCTTTTTTGGAAAGTTGAACCTTGTGATAAAAGCAACTACGCAAAAGGCTTAACCAATAATATTCTTCTGGACAGAAAAGCCTTGAAACACAAGGGGTTGAGGGGCTGAGTTAAAAATGGGTCGTGTCAGTTAGATGAACCGACTACATCTGTGTGCGGCAAGGACAGGGGGCAAAAATACCATAACCACCCCCCTACTTGCCATAGCGCAGAAAGGGCAAGTAGACACGGCGGGCAGACCGACACGGACAGCCGAAAAAAGCACGGCGGCAGGGTACACCCCTTGCGGTTGTCGGTGTATGCAAAATAATTGTGTTGACATTCTATGCGTGTTGTGGTAGTCTATCCATGCCGGACAACTACGGCGGGCAGACCTACACCACACCACACACCAACACGCCCGACCGACACGGCAGAAAGGAACAAGAACATGAATACCAACACCAACACGCCGAAAACGGCAGAACGCCCCGACTTTGAACAGGTCAAACGCAACTACGAAAACGCCCTTGCAAGCGGCAAGGACAGCACACAGGAATTGACCGCCCTTGCAACCGCCGTTGCATACTCCGTTTTGAACAAGTGTATTGACCCGCAACGCAAGACCGCCGCCGACCGTGAAACCGTATCCGACAACGGATACAACCCCGCTCTTGTCCAACTGAAACGGGGCATAGCCGCCGACCTTGCCACACTGGACAACTTGCGGACAGCGACGAACAAAGCAACCCGCACGGCGTACAACGCCGACGGGGACTTGACCACCGAAACCGTTGACAAGGACGCAGAAAAAGCCGTGTCCGCCCTTGTGGGGGAAACCCTTTCCGACGGTATAGACCTTGTGAACGCCGCCGCCCTTGCCATTCTCGAACAAGCCGCCGAACACGCCGACGCTCCCGCATGGCTCGACGCCCCCTACAACGTCCGCCGCCTTTCCCGCCGTGTCTATATCCGCACCGAGGACAGCCGTGCATATCGAGACGAAACCACAACCCCGATACAGGAAGTTTACCGCGCTGTGCGTCAAGCTGTGCAGGACAGCCGCGCAACGCAGACCGACCCCCGCAACGGCTATACCTATATCGAGGACTGCGCCGACGGACTCGAAACCATTTACTACCGGTTGCAGAAATACGCCGACCTCGGCGGCTATGACTGCGACGGAAACTACACCGCCGACCGGCAGACCGTCGAGGACTACGAAACGACCGTTGAACGACTGGACTTGACCGACCGTCAAGCGCAGGTGTTAAGACTGCGTATGCAGGGCAAGGGCTACAAAGCTATTGCAACGTATCTCGGTGTGACACAAAGGGCGATTGCAAAGACCGTTGAACAGGTGCAGAAAAAGGCGCTTGCAATCGGCTTGACCCCGAACAACTGAAACACGGCAGACCGCAACGGCGGGGGCAGAAATGCCCCCGCCTTTTCTTTTTGGACGAACACGCCCGCAACCGCAAGGACGGCGCACGGCAAGCGCAAGGGGGCAAGACCCCGCCGCCCCGCCGCACACAGGGTACACCCCTTGCGGTTAAGGGTGCAGGGCAAGACCCCGCAAGGCAAGCCACGGAATACAAGCGGAGATGTCCGCCACTTTCGGGTATGGCAAGCCAACACACCATTGAGTGAGTGTCAATGTGAGTACCTTTGCTATCAAAGGCGTCGCCGGTGCGTGAGAGTTAGGCTCACGGTGCGAGATAGTGAAAATCCCCGGAGGTTTGTGCCTATGAACCTAAGTGCGGCTTGCATAACTGATGGCTATACGAAAAAGACCTCTGATGGTTAGTAGTATCGTCCGAGTTTTCCACCCAAGGGTGTTGTGCTCCGAGGAGCCGAAAATGAGGGCATATAGATATGAAAGTCGGATTTGGTTGAGTATTGTGAATAAGCAGAACTTCACTCAATCGACGCGAGTATCAGAAATGATATGCGCGGTGTTCGATACTGCAATAGTTGCATGGGCGAGTTATGCCCCATGAGCCGAGTGCAGAGCCACCGCCGCGTCCTTGAGTTTATCATTGATAGAGCCGCTGACTGAGAAATCTTTCAGCGGCTTTCTTGAGTGATAAACTTTGTTATCACCGAAATTCTGTGAAAGGGGCATTTCAAAATGACCAGAGAAGAAAACACCGCTAAATTGGCACAGTTGCGCTCTGAAACCGAAGCCCTTGTCAAGGATTACAATGATGCAATCCAGAATGGCAAGTTCGAGGACGCTTCCAAAGCCGACAAAGCCATGACCGAGAAAATCAATGAGTACACCGCTACCGTTCGGGATATGTGCTTCGAGGATTGCAAGAACACTGATAATCCCATGCTTACCGCCGTCACGACCCTGTCCTTTGTGACTATCGGGGTTAAGGACGAGCAGAAGGGTGATGACAAGGTGCCGGTTCGCGCTATCGTGGACAAGGAACGGCAGATTGACCTGCTCAAGCTCCACAAGTATTGTGGTTCTATCGGCGCCAATGAGAATTGGTCGAGTATCGCGCAGAAGATGAACTTCCTGCTGACCGCGCAGAAGGCGGTTGACCTCGGTATCGACCCCAAGGTTGTCAATGACAGCTACGCTATGAGCGAAATCGCCCGTGAGTTTGACATGGGCAAGAATCCGACCAGCAAGACGAACCTGCTCAAGACTTTGCAGACGGTTATCACCGCCATGCTGGGTGAGCAGTACAAAGCAACGAGCCATGATGTCAACTTCCTGATGTCGGTTTATTCCAAGAAGAACCGCAAGGCGCTGACTGTGACTTGCGCAAATCACCGGTATTTCCGCAATTATCTGGCTGAGGTTTGCCACCGTATCGTCACCGGCAAGACCTATGAGCTGGATTTCAAGACCAAAAAAGACAACTGAATATCTCAGTGAGGGTATTTGAACCACCGCGAGCCCACGCCATATGGCAGATGTTTTCTAATGGGCTTTCGTCGGTGGTTTTCTTATACCCTGAGCCGCACTGATGAGCCGTAATGACGGCGAAACGGTGGCGTATAAGCCACCGTCTGCGGATATCCGACAATTCGCTAAAGGAGTTTTTCATATGTCCTATGATGTTTTCAAAGAACGAGTGAGAGGGCTTGTAAATCGCTCCGGTTCCAAAGTGAGTTTTCACCATGAGGACGGAAAGCACATTGCCCGTTGCTCTGATGGCATTACCATCATTGGTAATGTGCTTTGTCCGAGGGTTCTTGTTAAATGGGGCAGCGGTCATACCGCTTATGCCACAATCTGAGTTTTAATCGACCGATGCTGGTACGCCGTAGGCAAAAGGGAAATTGGCGGCGTTAAATGAGGTGGGGAGCCAACGCGGTCGCCGTAATGCGGCTTATCGAGTTTTCGGTAAACGGTCACAAGCCCGTGTAAACGCAGAGTGAGGAAAATCAAAAGCAGGAGGTTTCTGTATGGCTACATATACTGGGGTCGCGTATCCCCGTCAAAGGTCGAGAACAAGAAACCAGCGCCGCCGGAAACTTTTTGCCAGACAGAAGCTGATGGGCGTGGTTCTTCTTCTCATCACCATCGGAGTTTTCTGGATGGCATCCACAGGCACAACGTTTGAGGACAAGGACTGCACCGCAGCTTTGATTACCCTCCCGTTCGGTCTGTATCTGCTTTTCACGAGGCATATTGTAATCCAATAATGCCTCGAAGTTTCAGCTCCTTTCACTACAACACCGTCGAAAACTTGCAATCATACAAAAGAGTTTTACTCAATGAAAAGTCTGAGGTTTCTTGAACGGGTTGAGTGTTAGCGTGGCTGAGCGATTTTCATTAGGAGGTCTGATAAATGTCAAACGCAGGAATCAAGTTATCTCCGAAGCACGGTCTTAATCCAACAATTCCGGTTTGCTTCTGGTGTGGTGAAGAACGTAACGAGGTTGCGCTTCTCGGTCGCATTGGTGATGGTCGGAAGCATGAGGATTTTGAAGCGCCGAGGTACATGGTTATCGACTATGAGCCGTGCGAAAAGTGCCGCGCAAAAATGGCGTTGGGCGTAACGCTGATGGAGGCTACCAGCAAGCCGAACAGCGTAGCCAAGGTCGAAATGCAGAAAGGCATTTATCCCACTGGTCGCTATGTCGTAATTAAGCGTGAAGCGGCGAGAAAAATGTTCGACAATATTGGCGGCAACGACAAAGCATTTGTCGATACCGAGCTTTTCAATCGGTTGGTCGAGCATGGTTAAACAGCTCGGTTTTCCGGGGTTCATCGAACTCCGGTGGTACGGGTATGGCGGAATCTATCTGATTGTCGGTCGGGTTTGGTTCACGCTAAAGCGAGGTTCGATGCCGTAAGGCTGGCACGGTACGATTCCGTGGGGTGGGTTTAATGGGATGTGAACCCTGTGCGCACAACCTGCCTAACGCTTAGACCCTGTATTGGTGAAGGTAAGTGAGGAGGCATCCAAAATCTGAAAGCCATTACGGGGCGTGCGGGACTACGAAAGTGTTCAAGTGGAGGAAATGCTGCCACCGCGTGGGAGTTGAAAAACAAACATGAAAGTGCATCCTTGGAAGGCTGGAGTTGAAAATAGTTTTTCGGAGTCGCGCCCGAACCTATTGAGGTAAAACCTTCTCCCATAAAAAATTGCGGGAGGTGTGAGACATGAGTTATGGGAATTACGAGTTCCGATATGTCCGAGGGCATATTGAAGTTTTTCTCAATGGTGTCTTTCAGTTTTCCGCTGACACCGTAAGCGAAGCGCAAGAGGAATTACAAGACTTCGCAAGCTGATAGAGGAATGGAGGGTTCCTTAGATGAGTAGCAAAATGAATCAGATACCGTTCCTCAGTTCTTACGAGGATGTACGGGCAGAAATGAACAGAGATTTGCAGTACAGGTTGAACAGCCGTACTGTGCGGACTTCTCTTGGACGCCCGCTTTACTATCGCATCAATGTTCAGATGATTACGACGCAGGAGTGTCCATTCCATTGCCCGTTTTGCTTGGAGCGGCAGAACCCGATGTCTGGCGACAATGACTTTGACGCACAAATCGAAGCGCTAAAGCGGGTTTTAGCCGAACACCCCGATGCCCGACTGTCAATCACTGGCGGCGAGCCGGGTTTGTATCCTGAGCATATCGCACACATCGTGCAGACCTATAAGGATAATGGCAACAACGTGTTTTGCTCTATCAACACCACAGGCTTTAACACAGAGTTGAATGGACTGGCGCACATCAATCTTTCTCGCAACGATTATGTTGGAGCAGACCCGGTCGATTATCCGGGATGCACTGTACAAACGGTGGTCGAGAATCCAACACTGGCGTTCATCAAAGAGTATATGAAGCTGGAAGCAAGCAGTTTTTCGTTCCGCTTTTTGAGTGGTCTCGAAAAGAAAGACTATCCGGTGGATGTTTGGAACGATTTGCAGAACGACCCGGAAATTGATGTTCACACATTCCGCATCGGAGATTTCTTCGTCTATGCAACCTTTGATTATGCAGGAAAACACGCCCGTGTAACGCTGGGCGATATGTGGCAGCAACGTCATAATGACTATGGGGATGGCTATTCCAACATCATTATCCATCCTGATGGTCGCATCACAACAAACTGGAAGTGAGGGTGGTTTCGATAAACAAGGAAGACATGATTAGCGCACTTGCACAAGAAGCAGGAATGACCAAAGTGAGTGCCGAGGTCGCGCTTGAAGCGGTTCTAAGCATCATTTCTGATGCGCTTGTATCTGGCGACAAAGTCCAGCTCGTCGGCTTCGGAACCTTTGAGAGTAAGGAACGAGCGGCAAGAGTCGGACGCAATCCGAGGGTAAACATTCCGGTGAATATCCCTGCCAAGCGTGTTCCGGTGTTTAAGCCGGGTTCTACCCTGAAATCTGCTGTTGCAAACAGCAAGTGATTTTCAAATTTCAAAGATTAGGAGAGTAAATCAATGACTACTGAAAAGATGACCGTCCATAAGGCGCTCTGTGAGCTGAAGACGCTTGATGCCCGTATCCAGAAGAGCATTCAGCAGGGCACGTTCGTTTTCGCAAACAAGCACAGCAACAACAAGGTCGCTGGTGTCAGTATCAACACTTACAGCGAAGAAATCCGCGCTGCATACCAGTCGGCAAAAGACCTCATCGCTCGCCGCGACGCCATCAAGCGTGCAGTTACGCTGTCCAACGCTACTGTTAAGGTAACGATTGGCGGCAAGGAGTACACGGTTGCCGAGGCAATCGAGATGAAGAATCACGGTATCCCGCTGAAGCAGTTGCTTCTCAAGAAGCTGGACAATGACAATCGCCGCGCCCGCCTTGAGGCGGACAAGAACAACGGTGATACGTTGGAAATGCGTGCCGACGAGTATGTCAAGTCCCTCTATGGCAATGTCGATATGAAGGGTGCCAGCGACGAAATCAAAAAGGTTCGTGCTGACTTCATCGCCGCTCAGACGATGGAGATTGTTGACCCCATCAACATCACGACCGAGCTGACCGCGCTGGAAAAGGAAATCAACGACTTCGTTGTCGAGATTGATTCCGCTCTGTCTGTATCCAACGCCCTGACGGAACTGGAAATCGCCTATTAAGCAATCAACTTCGCTGCCGTCCGAAAACCCTGAATCATATGCCTTCTCTGTTTTCGCCAAATACAGATAAGTAAAGTAAAAAAGAATTTGGCTCCAGCCTGCTAAGCTGTCTATACTGCTTTTGTAAAATGAGGTTTACAAAATCAAATTATGATGAAAGAGCACTGCAACCAAGCGACAAAAGATGAGAGTCGGCTTGGTTCCGGTGAAATATCACTGTAAAGCTCAAAGAACAAAGCTAAAGGTTAAAGGCTCAACGCTTAAAGTTTTTCTTTGTATAAAGCTCAAGCCTTAAAGCATAAACACCAACCTTTTATAAAACCCAAGATTGATGGTTCGTCGGGTGTATATGTGACCGCAGGGAGTACCACTTGGCTGGACGGTAGCGAGTTGTTTATATAAAGCAGTTCAATCTGCAATACCCAATGCTTCAACAGCGCCGACATTCGGCGCACCACATGGGATGTAGTTAGGAGGCTCTACTATGAAAAAAGCACGAGACCAGCCCTAATCCAAGTGTAGCGGAGATTAAGTGCAATAGATTGAATGAGTTTTGGCGTCGCCGGTTCTTCGGCGGCGCTTTTTGCCGAGGTAGTTTAACTGGTAAAACATAGCACTGCAGGCTATAATGGCGGTTCAAGACCGGCTCTCGGCGCCAGTGGGAACGATGTTCATTCCTTGAGTATCGGAGCGCAAGGCTTATTGATGCAATCCGAAGCATTGAGGTATTAGTGTGGGGAACATCAAACGGCAGAGTTGACTTGGGTTTTATGCCGTAAAGTATGGGGATATAGCTCAGTTGGGAGAGCATCTGCTTTGCAAGCAGAGGGTCGCCGGTTCGAGTCCGGCTATCTCCACCACCTCATAAAAGGAGGAGCAACCAATGAAACCAATTAAGGTAAATGGAGTGGTTGTCCATTGCAGTGACTGCATCAATCATATGGTGAGTATAGATGATGCACCGTGCAAAGATTGCTGGAAGGTAATTTGCCACGCAGGAGATATAAGCAATGTTTGCCTTGAGGATATCGCCTTCTATCCTAAAGACAAAGAGCATTTTCTTGCCGTTGAGAAGATGGTCAAAAAATACAGAGACCAGTTTACAGCAATGAAAGTGGATGCGAAGGCACATGGTGTGTCCATCGAAGAACTCTGTAAACAGTATGCAAATCGCCGCACGTTAGAGTTGTGGGTAGATGGCATTCGATAAAAATGGCTTTGGTAAGGAGGGATGAACATGGAGCGTGGTGACTTCATATCAGGCGAGGCGTGGTGCAAATACAAATTTGAGCGTGAAAGCAAAAACGAAGAAATCGAGCGACTCCAAAGAAAGGTTGAGCGAGCAAGCAAAAACCTCCACAACCGAATAGTGTATGACAACATTGTGCTGACCGTTTTGAGTGTGACGACAATCGCAGTATTAGCTGGTTGGATATAAGAAATATGCAGGATTGGTGGAATTGGCAGACACGGCGGATTCAAGTCCCGCTGCCTCCGGCGTAAGAGTTCAAGTCTCTTATCCTGCACCATACAGTTTTGCCATGCGCGTGTCCTTCGTTCATTTGTAAGTTCCTTTCTTCGTACCTGCATTAAGATAAACACCTCCATCAAATATTCACCTCCATCTTTTGCGGGCAAAACTGTTTGTGGAACTCAAGCGTGTCCACCTTTCTGGGCGCACCGTGATAGCCGGTCAATATACTTCCGTAGCTCAGTTGGTAGAGCACGGCACTTTTAATGCTGGGGTCACGAGTTCGAACCTCGTCGGGAGTACCAAGGTCAATTATATAAGGAGGTTCCTTATGGGAGTTCATATTCACATCCCTGCTGATGCAGTCTGGGGATTTTTTCAGGAAAGCAGAAAACGTTTGAACAAAGAGATGGTTCTCATTGCAGAGAACACCGACACGGAATATGCCGTGTACCTTACCGAGGAAAATGACCTCCCTGTTTTGGCTGTCGCAAAAGGCGACGAAAAAACCGAGTACAAAGAGCACTGTGTGAGCGAGGATGACTGTACAACGGTGGCGAAGAAGTTCTACACACGTTATCTCTTCCCCGTTATGATTACGGACGGTAAGTACATCCCAGAAGATGTCCCAGACGAAACCGAAGAAGACGGCGACGAAACATGGATGGACATGGAGGATACCATGTATGAGCGCAACGATGAGCTTTGTTTGGCGATGGCAGACTTTCTTGCAATTGCGCTGCAGGAGGGCGACAATGACGGAACAAACATTTTGGAAGCGTATGGTTATGAAGCTGTCGATGAAATCCTTGATGGGTTCTTGAAAGAGCTTTCAGACAATTACGGTTTCCATATCTATCGACCGATGATTGTAACAGAGAAAGAAAGCGGCTGTGAAGTCTTTACAGAGTTTCCGTATGATGAATATGATATCGACGGCGTGGACGAGCCGGAAGATAAAGAAGATGAAACTGAGACGGGCGAATAACCTGTCTCTTTTTATTCGGGGAGTTGACCGAGTGGCTTATGGTGGCGGTCTTGAAAACCGTTGACGGTGAGAGCCGTCCGTGGGTTCGAATCCTACACTCCCCGCCAATTAAATGATGATGGATGGAGGTAACATATGCCTGAATGTTTGGATAATATGCCGTGGCGTTCACTGAAGGGACTTGGGGATATGGCGCCGGACTTCCTTAAATTAGGCGACTTTAAGAATGTCAGACTGACAGATGGCACGATGGTTCAGTTTCGTATCATTGGATTTAGACATGACGTTACGAAAAGTGGTCGTATCCTTCCACTGAGCTGGGAAATGGTTGACTGTCTCCCAAAACGGCATCGCTGGAATAGTGACGATACCAACAGAGGTTCTTGGGGTGCAACAGAACTGTTTCACAAGATGAATGATGAATACGGTGAGATTTACCAACTCATGCCTGCCGAGATTCTTGAGGTGGTCGAACCTGTAATCAAGCTCACTGCAAACACCTATGACGGAGCAAATGAATTGCTCGAAACGGAGTGCAAATTCTGGATTAAGTCTGAAAAAGAAACCTTTGGGCGGAACATCTATTCGGCACCGGGCGAAGGGCATTGGTACGAATACTACCGCCAAGAAGACGTGCCTTGGGGTAAGAAACGGAATGGTTCCGCTGAGTACACTATGCTGCGTTCTCCTTTTTGCACCTGCGGCGGCTTCTGCGGTGTGGGCACGAACGGCGGCGCGGGCTATGGCGCCGCATGGGATTCCTTTGGCGTCGCCCCGGCTTTCAGCTTCTAATCTGTGTATCAAAAGCATCAGCACCACGGAAGTGGTGCAAGATAAAACAACAACCACTGAGGCAATCGCTTCAGTGGTTTTATGTCCACAACGGCTCCAACCTCCTCGTGGTGTGGGCGGATAGTCGCAAGACGAACTAATAGGGGTACATTTGAAATCAAGGAGTACATACACATGGCAAAAATCGTTATCGCAGGCGACGCAGTCGTCGTCACTTCCGCAATGAAGCTTGAGGATATCAAGACCATCGAGAAGTATCGTCCCAAGGAGCTCGTCCTGAAGGGCGGCGAGGATGGCAAGGAGCCCATCTTCGGTGTCGGCACCACTCATGGTGCAGGCAATATCAACGCAGTCGGTGCGTCTTTCGGTTCCGAGACCCGTGACGATGACAAGCTGGCGTGCATCACCCTGTTCCTCGACGGTGTTACCGGCGATGTGAAGGACTGGGTGGCTGACCGCCTCGGTGCTGCCATCATCAACCTCAACAAGCTCGAAGAGAAGCTCCCCGCTGTCCTCGAAGAGATTGCGGCTGAGAAGGCAACCGTGATGAGCAACATCACCGTCGCTCAGTAAAAGACACCGCAACGGGGCGGCTATGCCGCCCCCCCATTTTTCAAGAATTAAAAACGAATAAAAGGAGAATACATAATGATTAAGGTTACTGTCGGCAACAATGTCAAGCGTGAGGCTGTCATCATCGACGAGAACACCACTCTGCGTTCCTGCCTTGAGGCGAACGGTGTTGATTACACCCGTGGTGTTATGCACCTCGATGGTTCTTCCCTGAATCCCGGCGACCTCGATAAGACCTTCCAGCAGTTCGGTATCACCGAGAAGTGCTTCCTGCTGAATGTCGTTAAGGCGGATAACGCCTAAGTTCCAGCTTCCGAGCCGCCCATAAAGGGCGGCTCTTTTCATGGGGAATTGGTGGAAATGGAAGACACAACAGATTTAAGTCCTGTTGGCGTATGCCGTATCGGTTCAAGTCCGATATTCCCCACCAAGATAAAAATGAATAGAGGTGTTTCTGTGTTCAAGACAAGTATTGCATCGACACCGTTTACGTCGGAAGCAGCCAATAGTTATTTCCAGAACATTACCGGAGATTACTACGGTGGTGATTGTTCATTCCTTTCAACGCTTCGTGCACTGGTCGCACCTCGAATCAAAGAGGGCGAAAGTGTTTATCTGACTTTCGGTTCGTCAAATTACAATAGTAACGCTATCAATAGCGTTCCGGCGGAACGTGCGGTTGGTGCTATTTGTAGCAGATATCGAATGGATGACAGCGGCGTTCTTATGGTTCACAGCTTTAATGCTGACCAGAGCGGTAATCTGACCTGTATGCAGATTATTGAGAAGAACTTCACGTCAGTGTACCCTGAATATCATCGGCTTGATAAAGTCAAAGCATTTTACCGTAAGTCATTCAACGTTGACTGTTACATCAACCCAGACAAGAAATCGGTAATCGTCTTCGTTGATAACCTCGATATCAAGAAGATGCATTACCTGCAGGTGTCTATCCTTGCATTTATGCCGTGGTATCTGAATCAGGATGACGGTTTGACAGAGGACGAACTTGCACTGATGCAATCTCTGCGTGAGACGAATTCTGCAAACTATGAGAAGTATATCTCAAAACTCGGCGAAGGATACGATTTCAGAACAGCACGGATTCGTCAGTTGCTGGGTGATTTTGAAACCAGATACGAACGCATGGAATGCGATTCCGTCCGCAATGAAATTGTGTCGATTGATGATGAAATCCAGCGGCTCAATGATGCCATCGGCGCGTATCTATCACGGCGCAATGACAAGTGCATCAAGCTGATGGGGCTTGAGCAGAGAATTGCCGAAGGCGGCGGAGACTCCGAAATCATGGAGTATTTCCTTTGTAACAACCGCCTTGTCCTTTCTCGGGTGAGCAATACAGATATGTATTTCTCGGTCAAAGATTATCTCGAATACTTTGATAGAGAGATGGCTGAACGGTCAATCAACAACAGGAATAGCTACATTTATCGACCGGACGGTGGTGCTGGTCACAATGCAGCAGCGTCAGAGAAGATGCAGAAGCTGATGCGAGAGATTTTTGTGAGCGAAAATCCGCGCCTGAGAATCCGTTTCTGCGCAGCGTATAGATTCGACCTGAATGGCAGCGTTTCTCCGCAGACCGGCGACTTTTCTGACTACACATTCGACGGTTATATGCCTAATACACACATCGACCGGTTCCATTGTATGGGCAATTACCTCAGAACTATCAATGAACTGTTGAGACAGAGAAATTATATTGGAGCCCTTGAACAGTGTATTGCATCCTGCAAGAGTCTGAACTTCGGTGACAGTGCAGTTATGGGCGAGTTTATGAAAACGATGTGGTCGAACGGTTCGGTCAGTCGTTGTATCGAATTGCCAGATGGTCGTGTTGTAAAGCCGAATGAGGCAATCAGATGGCTTGAAGAACAGGAGGCACAGAATGGGCAGGCGGAGGAGGCGCAAAATGAGCAGACCAATTAAGTTAACGCAGGAACTCATTGACGAGTGTCGTCAGGATTTTGAGAAGGCTTTGTCTCTTACAAAGCTTTCGGACGGTAAGCTTTCTTTTACCAAAGCGTTTTCGTGCGGTGACAAAAAAGCGGTGGTCTACTTCAGCACAGAAGCATGGGCAAAGATGGTTATGCTCATCAAGGAGTTCGATAAAGAGGTGGCGTGGCATGGCGTTGCACGCCGAGTCGAAGACGAATCGCTCGACGAATATGTCATCGACGATATCGTTGTCTACCCGCAGGAAGTAACCGGTTCGACAGTCGAGATGGATACAGAGAAGTACGCTCTGTGGATTCAGGAAAACATTGAAGATGAACGCTTCAATCACATCTATATGCAGGGGCACTCCCATGTAAATATGGGTACGTCGCCATCATCCGTTGACCTCAACCATCAGGAGGAAATTCTTGGGATGCTTGGTGATGACGACTTCTACATCTTTATGATTTGGAACAAGTCGCTTGCAAGTACAAACAAAATCTATGACCTCAAGAAGAATGTGATGTTTGAAGATAAAGACATCACAGTCAAGATTGTCGGTCAGAACGAAGGTCTTGATGAGTTCATCAAGAACGCGAAGGATATGGTAAAGTCCAAGCCTTATGTGTATGGCGGTCAAAACGGATACGGCGGTTACTACAATCAGGGGTACAGAGGCGCTCCGGCTGGCGCTCCGTACAATCCGCTTGCAGGCAAGACTGACGATAAGAAGGACGAGAAAAAGGACGATAAAAAAGACAATTCATCTGGGAAGAAGAACGATGACGAGAAACCCAGAACCAGAATCGGTGCCGGTTGGCATGGGCGAAATGCCTGCCAAGAAACGATGCAGGGCTGGGAGGATGAAGAGGACTACGACCCTTATACATACTTAGGAGGTAAGTAATATGGCGATTGACCTGTCAAAGAGCTATGAATATTTTCAGCCTGAGAAGGTTGGTTGCAGAATCCATATCGTCGGGTGTGGGTCTGTCGGTGCGACGATTGCGGAACTGTTGGTTCGCTTGGGTCTCACGAACATCGCACTGTGGGACATGGATACGGTAAGCCCGCACAATCTGGCAAATCAGATTTTCCGACAGCAGGACATCGGGCGCTCTAAGGTCGAGGCGCTGGCAGATATCCTTTTCGATATCAATCCTGATGTCAAGGACAGTCTGAAACTGTACAAGGATGGGTGGAACGGGCAGCAGATGTCTGGCTATGTGTTCTTGTGCGTTGACAACATCGAGCTGAGAAAACAGATTGTCGAAAAACACTTCGACAATCCGTATGTAAAGGCGATGTTTGACTTCAGAACCTTGCTGGAGGCAGGTCAGCACTATGCTGCTGATTGGTCTGACTACAAGATGAAGAAAGACTTCCTCAATTCCATGAACTTTACGCACGATGAAGCGGCGGAAGAAACTCCCGTTTCAGCCTGCGGCATTACGCTTGGCGTTGTAACCACGGTAAGAGCGATTTGTGCTTTGGGAGTGAGTAACTTCGTCAAGTACATCAGGGGCAAGGGCTTAAACAAGCTGATTATCTGTGACGCATTCCAGCCTCTGCTGGATGCGTTTTAATTTTCAAAAGAACGAAGGGAGGGGTAAGGTATGGACACGACCGTTAGTGCCCTCAAAGTTGGTACACAACTCGTGATGGGCAGGTACGGTGTGGACAAAGACAGCCCGCACCCGATTGTTTGGCTAAAAGGTAATCCAAACTGTGATTTTATCACAGAAAAAGCTATCGACTACCTGTGCTTCGATGCGGCGGAAGAGACTGGGCATTATAGGCGTGTTAATAATGCGAAGTATCCAGTGTCAAATCTGTTTTCGTTCTTGAACAGTGACCAGATGATGTGGTATCACGCAATGCACGATAATGATTCTTCGCCCGGTGCCTTTGTGAGGTATAGTTATGCTCGCTATGAAGACCATTACGGGTTTCTGTATTTCTTTGAAGACCACGAGATTGCTTCTTTGGTTAGGAAAGAGTATGTGGTCGGAGAGAACCGAGTGTCTTCGTTGATTCGCCTACCATCAATTGCAGACATTTTTAGCCTCCAAGATGGGCGGCGCTTTGACTTATTCAAAAGAAAAGGCATTCGTCCGAATCCGACAGCCGACTTGTTCGACCTGAAAGCTCGTTATGCAGGGCTTGATTCAGACCGTGGATTTATGAGCTTCTGGCTGTTAGACGATGTTGAGACCGAAAGAGCGGCGATTTCGAATCGCTCTGGTGTGTTAAACAGGCTGACAGCATCAAGCTGTTCCGGGGTAAGACCGGTGTGCACGTTGAGCCCTGACACGATTGTCGAACAACGAGAGGACGGCGTGTTTTTCATCAAGCCATTCACAACTCAAAATGTCTTTACGGACGAAGAACTGTTTGAATTATTAGGTATGGCGCAGCCTTAATGCGCCACAGACTGTAACGGATTTTCTCGTAAGAGAGCTTTACGCCAAAGGCTAAAGTAACAAATTGTCGGGAGGATGACCCCCGGAGGATGACGCGGTGGAACCCTGAAAGCAAACCGGCTGCCACGGGTCGGCAGCATCACGCCATAAAGCTAACCAAATGTCAAGCACTTTTCGCCAAATCTTCGATACAAGGACGAAATGTACTAACATCAGACTCATGCTTTCAGTCGCAATGAAATCAAAGAAAAAAAATCTCGCATCTTGCAAGAGCTCGCACCACCTCCCACAGGGACGACGTAGTCTTCAGACTTAGGAATTCTGGGAAGCAGCAGACATATGTAGGTTACAGTTAGTTATTGGACAAGGAGGGGAAGAAATGGTCTATATCACTGTTAGGCAGTCACCGATTTATCATCAGATGACACTGGAAGAGTACCTGTTTCAAAACTATCAGACACCTCCGGTTGTCAATGCCAATATTGCAAACACAAGAACATACGAGGTCGAAAATGTCAGTGAACATTTTTCCAGCAAGATTGGTGTTGAAGCTTTAATCGGAAAACTCGTGCGATTTAATAACGATACAGCAGAGCTTCGTGCAAAGGAACGGAGCGAGTTGTATGAGACCTTTTACATCCCAAAGAAATCTGGTGGTCTTCGTAGAATCGATGCGCCAAAGGCAGAGCTGATGGACGCCTTGAGAAGACTCAAAACGATTTTCGAGGATGATTTCCATGCACTCTATCATACCGCCGCGTTTGCTTATGTAAAGAAGCGGAGCACAGTCGATGCGGTTAAGCGTCACCAGAAGAACAGCAGCAAATGGTTCGCAAAGCTTGACCTGCACGACTTTTTTGGCAGCACAACATTGGATTATGCCATCTCAATGTTCTCGATGGTTTTTCCTTTTAGTGAGATTGTTAAAGAGCCACAGGGCGAGGCAGCATTGCGGACAGCTATGTCGTTAGCGTTCTTAAATGGTGGGCTACCGCAAGGTACCCCAATTTCACCGCTTATCACAAACGTAATGATGATTCCGGTTGATTTCAAACTGTCGAATACGCTCCGTAATTTTGAAAAACAGAGCTTCATTTATACCAGATATGCGGATGACTTCATCATTTCATCCAAGTATGATTTTGATGTTCGTTCTGTTGAAGAGCTGGTAGTAAGTACATTGAACAGCTTTGGTGCCCCGTTCACAATCAATGCAAGCAAGACTCGGTATGGTTCATCAGCGGGGCGCAACTGGAATCTTGGCGTTATGCTGAATAAGGACAACGAGATTACGGTCGGTCATAAAAAGAAAAAGCAGTTCCAGTCAATGCTGTACAATTACATCACAGATAAGAACAATGGTGTCGCTTGGGAGCGGAATGATGTACAGGTAATGTATGGTCTGCATAGCTATTATCGTATGGTCGAAAAAGAGACCATCGACGCAATTGTAGCTTACATCAACAAGAAAATGAATGTGGATGTAATCCGCATGATGAAGGACGACCTGCGGTAACGTCTATAAATAACCCGCAATCCTGTAATGCATAATTGCGAAAGCAATGCTTATCGCCAAAGGCATAAGTAACAACTTAATAGGGAGGAAAACCTCCCCGGAGGCGCATTCACCTGCAGACTCAAGTCATCCTTCGAGGCTGCGAACCACACGGTGAGCAGCCCGAATCACTTGAATCCATTGTGGCACAATGGATTCAACGAGACGACCAAAAGATGTCGCACACCAGTCACTGGGTGCCGGAGCTCCTCCTAGTAGGGAGCTACCTCCATGTAGATTACAGGATAATCAAATTATCATTTGCAGTGAATAACATTTCGTAAGGAATGTGCTTCACGCCAAAGGCTGAAGTGTCACTTTGCTGGACAGCACGATTCCCGCCCGCAGCCTGCTGCGAAGGCGCCTAAGCTTGCTGCGCAGCGCATTAAATTTATTCTGGATGTCTCGTCATCTTCATCTGATGAGTCACCGTCGAATCCATTGTCGCTCAATGGTCTCATCATCGCCGTTCGAGATTTGAACTCGCTTTCAGCTCATCCAAATCCCGTAATCACAAGAGATAAACGAAGAGACCAGAACAGAATATACATATGGACTGCAGATGAGAAAGGAACTGAGCATGATTTATGTCACTGGAGATACACACGCGAACATTGATATTGCCAAGCTTAACACAACAATGTTTCCAAAGCAAAAGGAATTGACGAAGAATGATTTCGTAATCATATGTGGCGATTTTGGACTCTGCTGGGATGGCTCACATCGAGAGATGTGGTGGCAAGACTGGCTGACGGCAAAAAACTTCACGACGCTTTGGATTGATGGCAACCATGAGAACTTTGATATGCTCTATCAGTTCCCGTTAATTGACAAATTTGGCGGGAAGGTACGGGAAATCGCCCCTGACATCTATCATTTGGACAGAGGACAGGTACTCACAATTGATGGAAAGAAAATCTTCTGCATGGGCGGTGCTCGTTCGGTTGATAAAGAGTATCGTGTGGAACATATCTCATGGTGGAAAGAGGAAATGCCGTCCAGAGAAGAAATGGAGCGAGCGATTGTAGCGCTCGAACAAAATAATTGGTGCGTTGACTATGTGATTACACATTGTGCGCCAAGGAGTGTTCAGACTCTGCTTGCAAGCTGGTACGAGAATGACCCGATGGTCAGCTTTTTGGATAGGGTTTGTTCTGACCTCACATTCAAACGGTGGTTCTTTGGGCACTATCATGTGGACAAGCAGGTCAATGAGCAATTTATTGCTCTTTATAATAAAGTAATTCCAATGGAGTGGTAAGCCTAACGGTAAGGCAGCGGTTTGCTAAACCGTGAGTAATCCGAAAGGATGTGCAGGTTCAAGTCCTGTCCACTCCGCCAAGGGGTGTGGTGTAATGGCTAACACAGCGGTCTCCAAAACCGTCAGATGGCGGTTCGAATCCATTCACCCCTGCCAGTTGTTGGGTAGCTCCCAACTGATGTGAGCGATTATCGGCTTACCTCACAAAGAATGAAAATGCTTGCTGAAAACTGCGCTTGTCTTGATGCGTCAAGACCGGTTTGACCTGACGGAATAGGGGCTACGACTTTTCGGAGCGTAGTTGCCGGTAGCGTGTGACAATCTAAGCGAGAAGCCGACCATGCGGCGTTGGTGTTCAACGGTTAGCACTCCGGTCTTCCAAACCGGTGGTGCCAGTTCGAGTCTGGTACGCCGCTCCAAGTAAGAAACCATTAAATTATGCGTTAAAGGAAATGCCTTTACGACACGCCAGAGCCTGCTCTGGAAGTCGGTTACAGGTTGGTTTGGCGGGACGCCGCTGCATGAGCCTGCATATAGGGGTATCGCCAAGCGGTCTAAGGCATGGGACTTTGACTCCCAGATTCGCAGGTTCAAATCCTGCTACCCCTGCCAAAATCATCTTCGGTATTAGAGCTTGTTTTCTATCCCTGCAATCCCTTATGCCACGATGATTTATCCATGATTCTCCTTTCTCGCTATTAAAACTGCCATCATAGTGAGTTTGTATTGGTGGTGTTACTGACATCGCCATAGTTTCAGGATGGCTCTATGCTGGAATAGCTCAACTGGTAGAGTAACGCTTTCGTACAGCGTGGGTTCTCGGTTCGACTCCGAGTTCCAGCTCCATCTGCTCTGTTGGTCATGCTTACGTTTGTACGGTTAGTTCATCACTCAACTGTTATCTCTGTAAGAGACACAGCCGGGTGCACACGGAGTCCTACGGGCGCAGGGCGTATCTATGCTGATGTAGCTCAGTCGGTAGAGCGGCACCGGAAATGCGAGTCGCTGGTTCAAGCCCAGCCATCAGCAGCCTTTTAGCTAAAAGCTGACACCTCGGAAAGACGAGGGTGCACGCTGGTGTAGCGTAACTTGGTAGCGCAAGTGATTTGTACTCACTGGGTTGCGGGTTCGAGTCCTGTCACCAGCTCCAACGGACTGACATATCCGTTTTCCTTTCTGCCCCGGCACGCACTGCTAAGCATTGATGGCGATGCTTATGGTGAGGATGGTTCGAACCCATCAGTAGTGCGTGTGTGTTCGGAAACAAAACCATTATATCTGGGTGTAGCACAGATGGTAGTGCGCTTGCTTTGGGAGCAAGATGTCGGGGGTTCGAGTCCTCTCACCCAGACCAATTTCATAGAGGAGGGTTGCCATGTATCTGTATCACGGTACTCCGGCAGATTTCGATGTACCAGCCCTGAGCAAGTGTAAGCCGCACCGAGATTTCGGATGCGGCTTTTATCTTGCCCCAAATTATTTCGATGCCTTGCCGATGGCAATCAAAAACTCTCGGTTTGGGTATGTCCAAACATATTTGCTTACAGACTTGGATGGGCTTTCCGTTCTGGAGTTTGATGAAAGGTCTGAGGATTGGCTTTGGTTCGTGGTTTCTTCAAGGCTCGGCACCGCTCCAAATGTCGATTTGGTAATCGGATATATGGCTGGCGGAGGAAGTAATTTGAAAAGTAAATTTACAAAGCTGAGAAATAGCAATGTGTCGATTGACGTGGCGGCTACAGCAATGCGAAAAGAGTTAACCAGTACGCAGCTTGGCGTACAATATGCGTTCCTGACAGAAAAAGCATTGTCCAAGCTCGTTAGGGTCTCAACTGAAATAGTGGAAATGGAGGATTAAAACATGACAAGGAATGAATTTATTGACAATATCACTGAGTGGTGTGAACTGAATGACTTTTGCAACGACTTTGACTGCGATATCTGTGAGGACATCTATGACGATGATGATTACGATGACAGCGTCGAAGAAGATATCCGCGATGCTATCGCCGACTACGGCTGGAGGGACATCCGAGACTTCCTTGGCAACCTCCCCAGCGGGTACTATTACTACCGTCGTAACAGCGCCTTTGATTATGATGGTCTCGATGACGATGACTTCGAAGACTACAAAGAGGATGTCCTCGAATGGGGCGATGACTACGGCGCATGGGACGACGAGGAAGATGAAGATGAAGAGTACGCCGATGCAGATGACGACTTCCTCGATTCTCTGGAAGAGGAACCCGACGAAGATGAAACCATTGAGGAAGAGGATTTCTCCATCGATGACCTCATCGGTATGTGCAGTGTAGTGTTTGTGGCTATCCAGAATGATGAAGTGGAAAAGCAGCAAGAAGAAGACGAGGCGTTCGCACAGCTCCTGAGCATGGATGGGAGACGTATTGCAACCTAAAACATAAGCGGATAACCGCTATGATACAGACCGCTTTGAAGATTGACTACATACATATGTCTCAGCAAAACGTGTAGTATCTTCTCGCTTAAAGCAGAAGAAAAGATTTGAGTTCTTCATTTTTAGCCTCGCATTTCCGAGGTTATAATTTTTATTCAGCGAATAAAAATAATAACCCGGAAATTGCTTGCTAAAAATGTCACTTTGTGCACATGGGGCTTCTGTAACAATCACGCCCCATGCGGAAAGCGGTCGGCAAATTGAGAACGGAGGCGAGTTCAATGACAGACAAGAATAGGCGAAAACTTCAAGCGAAGAGAGCACGCAATTTCTGGACTTGTGCTCGCCCCGTTACTCAAATTGTTCCAAACAAACGAGCCTATAATCGTAAGCGTGAGAAAGATATTCGCTGTAAGTATAAGGAGGGCGAGCAAGAATGAGATATCAGAGTACCCCGGAAAAAGAGTTTGATGGTGACATTATCATTACAGACCCCTGCTACATTATTCGCAATGAAAACGGGATAACTAAGAACGACTGGCATTATTGTGAGTACGGTGAATATATGGAGCGACTTGGGATTAAAAATTATTTGACCCATGACACCATCTATGGAGACTGGGGATGCACAGTTTTTGATTCTGACACAAAGAAGCCGTTGGGGCGGTTCTGTGCAGATGCCGGTCTTGTATCTGTATTTCTGCTGCATGAAGTTCTTGCCTATAACCCAAACTTCAATTATCACTTAGAGAGACCGTGGACGACTACGATAATTCCAGACTTCAAAGGGACTATTCAAATCGAAGTTGTAAAAGAAACCGGTACATACGAAAAGGACTCCGAGTATTGGAAAGCGGGAGAAACTTGGGAAGATTACCTCGTCCATGTTGTTGGACATGGTGTAAACAAGAAAACAGGCAAAGCGATAAACTTTATTAGCAAACAAACGTCGCTGTGAGATGGAGGGTGAAGAATGAAGGTTCTTGTTGTTGTTGATATGCAGAACGACTTTATTGATGGTGCGCTCGGGACACCGGAGGCACAGGCTATTGTGCCGAAGGTCGTCAAGAAAATTGAAGAGTTTGATGGGGAAGTTTTGTGGACACAAGACACCCATTCTGATGATTACCTCGAAACGCAAGAAGGAAGACTGTTGCCGGTAAAACACTGTATATCTGCAAGTAATGGCTGGCAGATTCATAGCTCAGTCAAAGCAGCAATTCAGAGCAAGCATCCAGCGGATGACCAGTTGAATGGTTTCGAGAAGAAAACGTTTGGTTCATTAGCACTTGCTGGTCGCCTATATCCAGAAGTTGCGTTTGGTGATGGCATAGAAGAAATTGTCCTTGTTGGTCTTTGTACCGATATCTGTGTTATCTCAAATGCCTTGCTGCTCAAGGCGTTTATGCCGGAAGTTAAGATTACGGTCGATGCTTCCTGCTGCGCTGGCGTGACACCAGAGAGTCACAAGACTGCACTGTCGGCAATGAAAATGTGCCAGATTAACATCGAGAACGAGGGGGTCACGCCATGATTCTTGTCAACGACAAGCAGGTCGAGTTTACAAAGTTCCCTGATGGAACAACCTCTTTCAGATTCTCTCCGCATCTTCCCCCACGGATGTTTGCTCAACCAATGGAATCGCCCATTTTCAGTATCACATGGAAATACGACAACGATGAAGAGTGTATTCTCTTGTGGTACTTGACAAACCATATTCGAGAGAATAACCAAAGACCTATCATCCGTTTGAGTCTGCCGTATATTCCAAACGCCAGAATGGATAGAGTAAAAAATGCAGATGAAGTCTTTACGTTGAAATGGTTTGCAGAGTTCATCAACGCATTAGGCTTTGACCGGGTGCTTGTCAGCGACCCGCACTCGAATGTTTCAACAGCACTGTTTGATAGGGTCTGTGTGATAGATGCGCAGTCAAATATTCGAAGAGTCTTGGACAAGTTGAATGACAAAAATGTGTTGCTGTGCTATCCTGATGAAGGAGCAGCAAAACGATATTCATCGCAAGCTGGCAGAGAGTATGTGTTCTGCATCAAGCACAGAGACTGGCGCACCGGGAAAATTGAACGGCTGGAACTGACGAGCCCAGAAAAGGTTACCGATAGAAATGTGCTGATTGTCGATGATATTTGTTCTCGCGGAGGCACATTCACTTTTACAGCTAAGGCACTAAAAGAGGCTGGCGCGAATGAGGTGTATTTGTATGTGACCCATTGTGAAAACACAATTCACAGTGGAACGGTTCTCACAGACGGCTTAATCAGTCGTGTGTTTACCACAGATAGTATCTATCGCGGAAATAGCGAGATGATTTCGCTCATTTAATCTTAAAGGAGGCGGGCAAATGCTTGAGTTACAGGGTAAGTTTGGCACTGCAAAGGTGTTTACCGACGTGGTCGATAATGAGTCTATCTCTCAGGTTATCAATCTTTTGAATCAACCGTACATCGAGGGAAGCAAAGTCCGTATGATGCCAGACATTCATGCTGGGGCTGGTTGTACAATCGGAACCACGATGACCATCAAGGATAAGATTTGCCCGAACCTTGTCGGCGTTGACATTGGATGCGGCATGGAAACTATCCGTATCAAAGAAACGCATATTGAACCGCAGAAGCTGGACAAAGTTATTCGTGCAGGAGTTCCGTCCGGTTTTGAGATTCGCACAGAAGCTCATAGATATGCAAGTAGCATCGACCTGTCGGAACTGTGCTGTGCAAAGATGGTCAATGTAGACCGCGCATATAAAAGCATCGGTACGCTTGGTGGAGGAAATCATTTCATCGAAGCCAACAAAGATGATGATGGGCACATCTATATTGTGGTGCATTCCGGCAGTAGACACCTTGGTCTGGAGATTGCTAACTTCTATCAGGAAGCTGCGTTCAAGGCGTTAACCTCGTATTCCAAGGAAGAAATCGAGGAGGTCGTCAACGAGTTAAAAGCGGCTGGAAGACAAAAAGAAATCCAAGCTGTTCTTAAAGGCATGAAGACAAAGAAGCCGGGAGTTCCAAAGCAGCTTGCATACGTTGAGGGAGAATTGTTTGAACAGTATATACATGACATGAAAATTGCTCAACGTTTTGCTGAACTTAACCGCCAAGCAATGATGGACACCATTGTTAAGGGTATGGGCTTCCATGTCGAAGAGCAGTTTACGACTATTCACAACTACATCGATGTAGAGAATATGATTCTTCGCAAGGGCTCGGTCTCTGCACAAGCTGGTGAGCGGCTGCTGATTCCTATCAACATGAGAGACGGTAGTTTGCTGTGTACCGGCAAAGGAAATGAAGACTGGAACTTCTCTGCCCCGCATGGAGCTGGGCGTTTGATGAGCCGCAGCGCGGCGAAAGAGACATTCACAGTTTCTGAGTTCAAGAAGCAGATGGAGGGTATCTACACTACATCTGTTGGAAGAAGCACGCTCGATGAATGCCCGATGGCATACAAAGGTATGGATGATATCGTAAACAATGTCGAACCAACAGTGACCATTGATGCCATCATCAAGCCGATTTATAACTTTAAGGCGGGTGAAGAGGAATGATGATAGTCCTTTTGGTGCTCCTGTACCTCTGCATTGGTGCGATTGTAACATTCGCACTTTGCCGCTTGTACGTTATCGTAGAACCATATAACAAATATAATGGGTTCGAAGACGGGTATATTATGGTAGGCGTTTTCTGGATTGTTGCAGTACCGTTTGCGTTTGCTGTGTTTTTTGCAAAATATGGTGAAAAGCTAAAGAAAAGAGGAAAAACTGAATGATTACATATAATCCGCTCCTGTGTCTGGACTTCTATAAGACGTGTCACGCTGAACAGTATCCGAATGGCTTGACCAAAATGGTCTCCTACTACACGCCACGCATGAGTCGCCTCGGTGATACCGATAAGGTTACACTGTTTGGGCTTCAGGCATTCATTCAGGAATATCTCATTGAGGCATTCAACGACCACTTCTTTAATGTCCCGTTTGATAGTGTACTCAAGGAGTACACCAGAGTTCTTGGGGCAACAATTAGAACGAAAGGCGTTGGAGAGAAACGGCTTCGTGAATTGCATGACCTCGGCTATCTTCCGTTACAGATTCGTGCTGTTCCCGAAGGAACGAGAACCAATATCAAAGTCCCACAAATTGAAATCTCAAATACACACCCTAACTTCGTATGGCTGGTCAACACCATCGAGACGATGCTCTCTTGCACAATGTGGCATACGCAAGTCTCCGCTGAGGTTGGGTACAGATATCGTAAAATCGTCAATGAGTATGCAGAACGCACTTGCGATGACAGTGTGGTTCGTGCGAGGCTCCTTGGCGATTTTTCTATGCGCGGGCAAGAGAGCGTTGAAAGTGCAACAAAGAGCGCAGCGGCTTTCTGCCTGAGCTTCTTGAATACGGCGACAGTTCCTGCGATTTTGTGGCTTGAGCATAATTACAACTGTGATTGTAGCAAGGAACCTGTCGCATATGGTGCGCTCTCAACAGAACACAGCGTAATGTGTTCCAACTTTGCTGTTGACGGTGATGAGGTGACACAGATTCGACGACTTCTTTGTGAGGTGTATCCGCATCAAAGTTTCTCAATGGTTAGCGACAGCTATGACTATTGGAATCTTGTTGAAAAAGTCCTCCCTCAGCTCAAAGATGACATCCTAAATCACGATGGCTTCATCTCAATTCGCGGCGACAGCGGTGACCCTGTTAGTGTAATCACTGAGACCGTATATCGTCTGTGGGACATCTTTGGCGGCACAGTAAATAGCAAGGGGTACAAGGTGCTGAATCCGCACGTCAAGGCAATTTACGGGGACAGCATTACTCCGCAGCGCTGTGAGCAAATCTATTCTCTTTTGGAGAAAAACGGCTTTGCAATCAATAATGTTTCGCTCGGTGTCGGTTCATTCTCAATGGAGTGCTTAGAGACAATCGAGAGCGATGGAAGCAAACAGTACAATCCGTACACAAGGGATACATTCGGCATTGCAGTTAAAGCGACATATGCAGAAGATGCCGACGGCAAACCGATTATGATTTTCAAGAACCCCAAGACAGACACAGGACATTTTAAGAAGTCTCAGCGTGGTTGCTGCCGCGTAGTCAAAACTAATGACGGCTACGATTACGTTGATGGTCTTACTTGGGCTGAAGCACAGGACAGCAATGAGCTGCGCACCGTGTTTAGAGATGGAAAGTTTGAAAAGCAGTTCACGCTGGATGAGGTTCGTAAGAATCTTCACGGAGGAACGTTCTGATGCCGGTACAAATTATTGATGGAGATTTGTTTCAGACCCACGCCAAATATATTTGCCATCAGGTTAACTGTCAGGCGAGAATGGGTAGTGGTGTGGCGAAACAGGTTCGAGCCAAGTATCCAGAAGTCTATAACGCCTATGTTGGCTTCTGCAACGAAGAGCGCAATGCGTTCGGTCAGACGCAGTTCGTTCAAGCTAACGACGGTAAAGTCGTTGTCAATATGTTTGCGCAGAGCAACTACGGATATGATGGGAAACTGTACACAGATTACACCGCATTTCAGAGCTGCTTAAAACGGATTAAGTTGACCGTACCTGCAGGAGAAACAATTGCCATGCCGTTTAAGATTGGATGCGGTCTTGGCGGTGGGGACTGGAATGTGATTTTGGGTCTTATCCAAAAGGAACTGTCCGATAAGTACACAGTAGAGTTGTGGAGAAAAGAGGTATAGTATGCTGGCAAATCCGAAAAGAACAAAAGATGAAATCGTGCAGTGGATTCGAGAATATTTCGCTGCAAACGGCAACGACTGCTGTGCTGTTATCGGCATTTCCGGTGGCAAAGATAGCAGCGTGGTCGCAGCACTTTGTGTTGAAGCCCTTGGCGCAGAGCGGGTTATCGGTGTGCTGATGCCGAATGGTCGGCAGAAAGATATCGCAGACTCCAAGCTGCTGGTCGATACGCTTGGCATTGCAAGTATTACAGTTGACATTGGCGGCGCATACAGCAAGATGGTTGATGTAGTCGGCAGAGCAATGCCATCTGGAGTAAGCAATCAGGCAGCGGTCAATCTCCCTCCAAGGCTGCGTATGGCGACGCTCTATATGGTCGCGCAGTCTTTGGCTCGCGGAGGTCGGGGGGCAAACACCTGCAATCGCTCTGAAGATTATGTTGGATACTCCACAAAATTCGGTGACAGCGCTGGTGACTTCAGCCCACTCGCAAATATCATGGTGCATGAGGTTCGTCAGATTGGCTACGAACTCCCCATTCCTCGTGAGCTGGTGGACAAGACTCCATCGGACGGTCTTTGCGGTAAGACAGACGAAGACAATCTGGGCTTTACCTATATGCAGCTCGACAACTACATCATGCACGGTAGTAGTGGGGATGAAGACATCGACAAAGTAATTGCAAAGAAGCATACGCAGAACCTGCACAAGCTCAATCCGATGCCAGCCTACGGCTCACAGCCGTAAGGTGATTGTATGGAAGAAATAGCAATCGTCCGCTGTTTGCAGAACGCAAGCGGCGCGATTAGTAAAATGCAGGTCTTGCAAGCCTTCAAAGATGTTGAGAATTTTCGTAAGATTTTGTACTACGCTTTGAATCCAATGCTAACGTACAAGATTTCGGAACAAACACTGCGAACGCCTGTCGAGTATGACCCAGCAATTACAATCACAATGACCGACATCTTCGAAATTTGTGAGCTGTTGGCAAAGCGAAAAGCATTGGACGCAGCAACTGTATATCAAGTGCGGGTCTTCGTGCAGTGTTTAACTGACCCGGAGTCATCCGAGTTTTACATTGAACTTCTGTCAAAGACACTTCGGTTAGGTGTCACAGCGAAAACTGTGAACAAGGTTATCCCCGGACTGATTCCCGAATGGGAGGTTCAGCAGGCATATCCAATCGACAAATACCCAGTCAAGGACGGCACAGAGTTTTGGCTCACTCAAAAACTGAATGGTGTCAGAGCAACATACTACAAAGGGCAACTGTTCGCAAGAAGCGGAGTTCCCTACGAAGGGCTCGGGCACATTCTGGACGTGCTCAAAATCGACGATAACGATAGCTATGTTTTTGACGGTGAACTTACCTTGCGCGATAAAGGAGCACTGTCTGACAATGAGGCATTCCGCAAGGCAACGGGCATTATCAACTCAGAAGACACTGATAAAACGGCAGTTTGCTACACCATCTTCGACGTGCTGACGACAGAAGAATTTGATGCTGGTGTAAGCGAGGGCGGCTATGGGTATCGCCGGTCTTTCTTAGACCAGCTTCATCGCTTCATTCCGCAAGATGGTCGAGTCAACATCCTCCCTGTTTTATATCACGGTAAAGACCAGACAAAAATCGATGAGCTATTAGAGCAAATGGTTCGGGAGGACAAAGAGGGCTTGATGGTCAACTTTGATGTTCCATATAAGCGAAAGCGTCACAACGGAATCCTCAAAGTCAAACGCTTCTACACTATGGATTTGCATATCTTGCGTTGTGAAGAAGGAAGCGGCAGGCTTGTAGGAACGTTGGGCGCATTTGTGCTGGACTACAAAGGCAACGAAGTAAATGTTGGGTCTGGCTTTTCCGATGAGCAGCGTACAGCTTTTTGGGCGGCTAAAGATGAAATGCCCGGACGGTTGTGCGAGGTAAAATACAAGGAAATATCATATGACAAAAACACCGGTGCTGAGAGTTTACAGTTCCCGGTGTTTATTTCTATCCGAACAGACAAAGACGAGGTCAGCTACGGCTGAGAAAGGAGGTTTGCGTGGGTAAAGTAAAGGCGACACCACAGTTTTCAGAATCTATCAGTAGCTTCTGTAAGCTGATGGAGAATGCGCAAAGGGACTATGCGTGGAACTATGATGAGGTGAACCGCATGGATAGGCTCACGCAGGACTACCTTCACAAACTGGAGCTTGACGGTCTTGATTACAAAGAGCGAGCCAAAGTTGCTACACAGCTTGCAAAGTGTCGTCAAGCACGGCGCGAGTGCAAGGATACGGTAGAAATTCTTGAGCCGCTCGTTCAGTTTCTTGAAAGCGACAAAGGCAAAAACCTTTTGAACCTTGTGCGTGAAGCGCTGGGTAAGACCAGAAAGGTCGAAGAGCGTATGGAAACCCGCACATACATACCAAGAGTCTTAGAGCAGGAGGCAACAACATGAACATCGTGTTCTGGCTCATCGTAGTCATTGTGCTTGTGCTTATCTGGTTCTGTTTGAGTTTCGCCTTTAAGGGCGTCGGCGGAGTCGGGATGCGATTGTACAATGATGCGAAGAAAGAAATCTCCGAGGAAACGGAGAAAAAATCTGACGAAGAAAAGGAAGTAAAGGAATGAGAAAAGGTAAACTTGGCGCAATCTTGCTGGCACTTGTGCTGATTATCGGCTTGGTTTGCTGCGTGGTGTGTCTTGAGAAGATTCCCGCAGGCTACGTCGGCGTTGTGTATAACATGAACGGCGGCGTCGATGGCGAAGTTTTGGAACAAGGCTGGCATCTGGTTGCTCCGACCAAAAAGGTGACCAAATATTCTATCGGTATTGAGCAGTCATATCTGACGGCTGAGGATAAGGGCGACTCACCCAAGGATGAGAGTTTCAACATCCCTACCTCTGATGGTAAGACTGTCCGAGTGAATATTGAGTTCTCATATCGTTTTGATGAGGCACGAGTCTCCGAAACCTTTGCAATGTTCAAAGGAAAATCTGGCGAGGCAATCAAGGATTCGTTTATTAAGCCCAAGGTTGTGGCGTGGACGCAGGAAGTTTCCGCAAACTACCCTGTCACCGACATCTTTGGCGACAAGCGTACTGAAATCAATGCCGAGTTGGATACCTATTTGCGTGAGAAGTTCGACCAGTATGGCATCATTATTGACACTGTAAACTTTACGGATATCTCAGTTGACGATGAAACGGCTGCGGCTATCCAGAAGAAAGTCACTGCTCAGCAGGAGCTTGAGTTGGCGAATATTGAAAAGCAAACCGCCAAGGTTCAGGCTGAGAAAGACAGAGAGGTCGCACAGATTAACGCAGAGAAAGCAGTTATTGAAGCAGAAGCAAAAGCAGAGACATTGCGTATTGCTGCGGAGGCAGAAGCTGACGCAAACCGCAAGATTGCGGCTTCACTTACCAATGAGTTGATTGAAAAAATCAAGTATGAGCAGTGGAACGGCGAGCTGCCTACGGTGACTGGCTCAACGCCCATCATTAGTCTCGAACCGTGATGGAAAAATGGTGGGACAATGCAAAAGATTGGGTTAAAGTTCTAATTTGCATTGTTGTCTCCATCGTCTCGATTGCGCTAATCATTCTTACGATGATTATGCCAATTGTTTGGAGCATCAAGCTGCATAACCCAGCCTTTCTGCTTTTGTGGTGCATCCCCGCCGGTATCTTTGTCGGCGTATGGGCTTACCAAGAGTTTTTTGATTTCTAAATAAGGAGGAGATTATTTGACAGCCGTATATCTGGTCATTCTATTTTTCGCTAAGGTGCTGGACAACACGCTTGGTACAGCCAAGACAATCTTGGTACAGAGAAATCGTTGTGTCCTTGCCGGAGTCGCTCTCGGCTTGTCAAATTTTATCTACCTTAGCATCACAAAAGATATTGTAACGAGTGACAGCAGCCTCGCCCTTGCAACTGTTTCCATTGCAAGCGGTGTTGGCTGCTGTTTAGCTGTCGCATTAAGCAACAGGTTCTCAAAAGACAAGACCTATGTGAACGTCATTATGTCGGATAATTTGGAGGCGATGCAAGAGTTTCGAGATTTTCTGGCAACACATCACATCACGAATGTCGCTGCAGACAGCTATACCTTGGACTGGAGCAAAAAGTCCATCACCATCACTGCCTATGCAGAGACAAAAGCACAGAGCAAACTGATTGATGATTACATCGCAAATAGCTCATTGAAGTTCAAAAGAGTTATCAGCAGAAGCTAAAAACGATGGTTTTAATAATTCAAAGGAGGGTGTCCTATGCGACATTTGGCAACAATCCGTGAGATTACATCTCTTCGCCCGATTGCAGGAGCTGACCGCATTGAAGTTGCGCAGGTCGATGGTTGGGAATGTGTGGTTCAGAAGGGCGAGTTCCATGCAGGAGAGCATATCGTTTACATTGAGGTCGATTCTATCGTCCCAGAGCGCCCAGAGTTCGAGTTCTTGAGAGACAGAAAGTTTAGAGTTCGCACCATTAAGCTGCGTGGTCAGGTCAGTCAGGGTTTGGTTCTCCCACTGTCAATCCTTCCAAATGGCGCTCCCGCCGATTTGGGTGCCGATGTGACCGATGTTTTGGGCATTAAGAAGTATGACCCAGAAGCGCAGCAAGAAGCACAGCTCTTAACAAAGCAACCTCAGAAACCACAAAGTGCAATCGCTCGTTTCTTGATGCGGTTTAAGTGGTATCGTAAGTTGTTTATGAAACCCAAACGCAAGGGTGGATTTCCTGATTGGATTGTCAAGACGGATGAAACCCGTATTCAAAACCTTACGACGCTCTTTGAGATGGAGCGTAACAAGGGAACGAAGTTCTCTGTCACAGAGAAAGTTGATGGGCAGTCAGCGACGTATTACCTGCGCAAAATTTCCAAGCGCAAGTATGAGTTTGGTGTTTGCAGCCGTAATATCTACCTTGGCACGCCTGACAACAGCTCATACTGGACGATTGCACGCCAGCTTCACATCGAAGATGTGCTGAAACACCTTGTCGGTGATTATGAAACCATCGTTTTACAAGGTGAGATTTGCGGCAACCAGATTCAGGGCAACAAGTACCACATTAGTGGGTACGACCTGTTTGCCTTCAACCTGATTTATCCAGACCACAAGTGTGGAACGGCAGAAATCAAGAAGCTGCTTGAGCCGTATGGAATTAAGACCGTCCCGATTGTTGAAGATGGCAAGACTTTGCCTGAGACCATCGCTGAGCTGGTCGAGTATTCCAAGGGAAAATCAGTGGTTCGTAAGGAGCAAAAACGAGAAGGCGTAGTTATGCGTAATGTCCAGAGCAACATCAGCTTCAAGGTCATCAATCCTGACTTCCTTCTCGCAGAAAAGGATTGATTTTTATGAGTGGTAAATCAACAGACTTGACCAACAGAACGTTCGGGGAATTAAAAGTGGTCAAGCGAGCTGAAAACAGTAACAGCGGTCAACCAAGGTGGCTGTGCGAATGTAGATGCGGCAAGACTTGCATCGTTGATGGGCGATTCCTCAAAAATGGTGCCGTAAAATCTTGCGGATGTTTGCCGAGAGGTGTTCCGCAAGGTGAAATGCCGGAGCGAGCAATGGCACAACCATCGGTAAGCCTTGGGCGGTTGAGAAAAAGCAACGATGACCCTTGGCGCAATTTGGCGAATGCAATTGTTGCAGTTGCAGTGGATGATTATCGTTCAGCACTTCGTAATGAAGACGAGGGACTGCTAAAAAGTCTGGAGAGGTTCTTCCATTCTGAATGGTACAGAATTTTGACAGACGTTGATGCAGACAGGCTTCTCGGAATGTTGCGAAGAGAACAAAGCGGCTCATTACAAGCCGCTTACATATAAATGGAGCCGAGTTATTCGGCTCTTTTCTTTGAGCAATCAAGTCCATAATTACTTGAAGAAAAGAATCGAAAGGAGTGGCATAAATGTTTAGGGTTCATAGAGATTTCAAGGGGCTGTTGAAAGCCGCGCAGGATGAATATGATTCCCTCGTTGAATTGAACGAGAGCCTGCGAAAGAAAGTTGCCGAATGGAATAAGGACGAAGAGATTCGAAAAGCGGTAGAACTGGCTGAGTATAATCGCACCCACTCCTTATGCCAGATGTCAGATAACGAAATGAAGGCAGTAAGAGCTTTCAGGGATAGCCACTACAAGTCGTGTAAGAATGGCGGTAAATATTTGTACGAGCTGACCGGAACGGGCATTGGAACAGCGATTACAATTAAGTGTCCTGTCTGCGGCGAAGAAAAGGACATTACTGACTACGATTGCTGGTGAGGTGATGGACATGATTTTTCGTGTAATTCTGTTTGCATTGGCAACAGCAGCAGTCATTGGCGGTCTTGCATATTGGTTGAAGTGTCTTTGCCTGTGCGACTATGAAAATGCTTGTGACTATTCGCAGTGCGATAGTTGTCCGTTCCCTTGTGAGAGGCATAATTGTGGGTAAGGCGAAAAGAAAACCAAGACCATCAATGCCAGACTGGTTTTGGTGGGGGCAAGACGGGTGCTGGTTCTGCAAACAAAGAAATAATTGCAATCAGTGTAAGGCGAACCGTGAATATGTAAAAGAGTTCGGAGAGAAGAAGCAAAAAGGAAGACACGCCAGCGCAAAGCGAGGGGCGCGGGCGAAACTGCAATTGATGGAGGACGATTATGGATTTGTGGAAGGGATATGAGCTAAGCAGGACATACGTCCCAGCAGCTTATTACACGATTACATCGATTAAGAGCAAGAATGGCAGAGCGAATCCGTTACATGACGAGGCGCTTGGGAGAAAGGCATACGTTGTTTACTTGGAGGTCGGAGAGCGTGGCTTTATCAAGTATTTGCCAGAATATGACGACCGGTATCATTGCCTACATACATCTACTGTTTTGGATTTTACTCCGTGGGGAAACGGCGAAGACACAATTACCATCCAAACAGCAAATACGGAGTATATCTTGACGAAGCAGTAAGACTTTTCAGCAGGAGGTCAATCATGCTTGAGTTCTGTGGAAGAAAGTTCACTTGCGATGAATGCCCAATTTGCGAAGGCATTGAGCATAGACTCAGGGCTGCAAGAGAAGGTGGATACGAACCGCAACTTGAATACTGCGGTTGCGATAAAGTCCAGACTGAGTTTTTTATCAGTGGTTATTGCAGTGATGCTTTCGAGGCGGACAAGCCGCAGGGCAAACTGTGTGAACCGAGGAAAACCGGGAGAGCATATCGGCGCAAGATGCGCAGACAGAAGAAAGAAAAGCTGATGCGTATTATGACATACGGATATAAGTCAGGCATCGGCTATACGGATTGGGGCTGGAAAGACGGGGTTTATCAGCCGGTCGGAAGTTACATCCAGTACCCAAAGAACTCAAACAGGCAGACGTTTTGGAAGACATATTCCAACAGGAGAATCCGGCACTATAAGGGCAACATTCGTAAAGGAAATTCGTACCGGAGACATTTCGATTATGCGTGGGAGGTTGACTAATGGAGAATAAAAATATGCGGAAGCTCAATGTAACCGTCCAGTGTATGGCTGTGTATAACAGCAGCATTATGGTTCCACGCGAACTGACGTTTGAAGAGGCAATCAAATATGCCAAAGAGCATATTGACGAGATTAACCTTGGCGAACTTGAGTACATTTCAGATAGCGATGTGCTCGACGAAGAGAACTGCGACTTCGACGAGGAGGAAGATATCGACTCTGATTGCCGGGTGCTTTATGAAACTGGAATTGAGGAGCCAGAAATCCTCGGTTCCGGGTCAACGTACAGAAATGTTGTATGTTTTCCGGATGCAGAGCGTGCTTTTGAAGAATTCCATCACTGTGGACGGAACTATCTGCACAGGATAACTCACCGTAAGCAGCCGCCGTACACGACTACGGAGTGGTGGGATGAAGACTTGAAATGCTGGCGGAGCTAAGCTGCTATGGATATATTTTTTAAGAACGATGGTTCATACAGTCAATCAGCAGTGGGAATTCCAGTCCTTGTGGACTACACACCGGTTGGATTTGTACGAGAAGTTAATGCCGACATGGTAACGTGCTCTCTGTTCGATAAATTCATCGGAAAAGAGTGGATGGCGCAGCATCTGACGACAAAAGAACCGGACATATGCTCTGTATATATCGATACGAAATGATGGAGGTATAACATGGGAGTAAGTATCAGCGAGTTTAGAGGTGAGAATTATTTCCTGAGTAACTTCTACTCGGCACCAGTTACCTACAACGGAATGTGTTTTGATAATAACGAGGCGGCGTTTCAAGCGGCTAAGTGTCCAGACCGTATGGCTGAGTTTTGTCGTTTGAATCCGTCAGAGGCAAAGAAACTTGGACGTAGGGTTAAGCTCCGTGATGACTGGGAAGCGGTCAAAGATACCGTTATGTATGAGATTTGCAAGGCAAAGTTCTCACAGAATCCTGATTTGGCAGACAAGCTTGCGGCGACCAAGGATGCCGAACTCATTGAAGGCAATACTTGGGGCGACCGTATCTGGGGCGTTTGCGATGGCGTTGGAGAAAATCGCCTTGGCAAAATCCTTATGCGGGTCAGAGCAGAAATGTGATGTGAGCTATGAAGAGAGCTAACACTTATAAAGGAAAACTCGGCTGGCAGTCCGAGTTTAGCCATAGATATGCGTGTTGGGCGAACAACCACAATGGGTGGGCAAAAGCTAAAAAGTCCAATAAGCGGTTGGCTAAGCGCAGACTAAAAGATGAACTACGAAAAGAACTTGTTTATAGCATATCGGATAAACAAGTTGGAGAATGAGCGGGAGGAGAATTTATGAAGAGAGAAGATTTTGTCTTTGACCATATGGATGATGAGTACGAAGACTATTGGTTCAAGGTTGTTGGCGATACAAAAGACGAGCTTACAAAGAAGTACATGGAAATGTGTATGGTTTCGGTGACCGAGGTCGTCTATTCCAATAAGGAGCAGACTCTGGGTGTTAAGCGCCTCTTCCCATTCAACTACGATGTTATCATGCCGGATGATTCGGAGCTCAGAGATATGCTGGTATCTCTGGTGGCTGAGCAAAAGTCTTGATTTGTATGGGCGGTTTAATTGTTGCGCTCGCCATTATGGGCACCACAGCGCTACTAATGTGTGCCGTGTATAAGCATGGCACTGGACGTAGCCTCCCCAAAGATTTGTTCCATGACGTTTTTACGAAAGGCTGATTTGATATGGCGTTATATAAGATAGGAGTTACAGAAGCAGGCGACGCAGGGGTTGACTTGTCTTGGGAGGAGAAATTGGACGATGTCGATGCCGCTGTTCTTGTTACGAAGTGTGTGTCGCCGGATTTCTTCGACGCTGCTTTGAGACATAAGGATAAGCTCATTATTCACACTACAATGACCGGATACGGGCACTCTATTTTGGAGCCAAATGTGCCAACTCCATACGAGGAGTTTGCAGCAATTATGGAGTTGGTCAAAGCTGGATTCCCTATGAGCAGAATTGTTGTTCGTGTTGACCCTATTATTCCAACAGAAAAGGGGCTCTCCGTTGCGTACCATACAATGATTTTCTTTATGGAAATGGGATTTCAGCGATACAGAGTGAGCGTCATCGATATGTATCCACACGCAAGAAACCGGTTCAAAGAAGCTGGATTGCCACTGCCTTATGGTGATAGTGGTTTTGCTCCGTCAAAAGCACAGCTTTTGAAAGTAGACAATATGCTGCGGCAGGCAAAGCAGTTTTGGGAAGGGTTGAACAACGGCAAAATTCTCCGAATCGAGTCTTGTGCAGAGCCCGGTCTTGCGGAGCCGATTGCCTGTGGCTGCATTTCTGACTATGACCTCGGTTTACTTGGACTTTCCAAAGATACAGAAGCAAATGGTGTTGGCTATCAACGCAATGGCTGTATGTGTTATGCGGGGAAAACAGAGTTATTAAAACGCAAAGCAAGGTGCCCACACGGTTGCTTATATTGTTATTGGAAGGATATGAAAGGTTAATTCGATGACTAATTTCGAGGAAATCAAAAGAAAAATAGCCACTATGAATACCGATGAGCTGATAGAGTTTTGCGGCGGTGATACTTGCGAGAATGTGCTTTGCTCTTTTGTGAGCGATGGCGATTGTTTCGGGAACAATTGCAAGGTCAGCTATGATTGTGGAGGCTGCATTAAAAAGTTCTTGCAGAGAGACAAGCAAGGAGGTTAGCCAGATGAGGTGCCCGTATTGTGAGACTGAAACAAACGACTTTGTTCCAATGAACCAGACCGCTGAATACAGCGGTATTGAGATGTCTGTAAACAGGCAAGGGATGTTGAGAGTAAGAGTGCTTGACAATGACGGTGGTTTTACGACCCAAGACATTGTTGAGATACGCAATTGCCCACTGTGTGGAAAGAGATTTGTAAAGGGTGGTTTGATGTGAAAGTATCATTTAATTTTGGGACACAAAAGAATGTAGACCCAACCCTTATTTCCAGCGTAATAAAATATTTGATTAAAGAGTACACAACTGATAAGTTTTCAGACCTTCACGCAGGTACGGGGACTATGTATATCAATTTTTATGATAGTGATGGTATCTCTAAGGAAATTGTTGCAAAGGATGGAAGATATGCAGAATATGTTATCCGGGGAGAACCCTATCAAAGAAAACCTAAAAATGTGGTAGACGAAATTACCTTCGGTCACAATGATGAAGAAAGCGGAGAGCGTGTAATTGATGCTTATGTGTATGAGAGATATGTATGAATGAAATAATTCGCTGTCCAAGATGCGGGCATCATGTGAATATACAGTTTGGCGAAACTACAGGGTATTGTCCCTTATGTGACAAGGAGGTTCCAGCTATGGCGAAAAGAACGATTTGGGTGAAACCGTCCACGTTTGCTCCAGAGTTTGAGATGATTATTCCCGTCCCGACAGACCGAGACGATGAGGAGTACATCGACGAACTGCTGGACGGAATTTTGAACGATGAATTCCGTTACAATATCGAGTGGGATTTTGTAGATGGATTAAGCTGAGTATAGAATGTATGTGGTGGCGGAATAGGTAGACGCCAAGCGGGTGGGAAAGACAGTGCTGCAGACCTGATAAACCCGTCTAACTATTTTTCTCTCCATGCGAGGTGCAAATCCTCACCCACATTTAAGACGACCAATTGGAGGTGTAGTTGTGACTGAGCGCAACGAGCACAAGAACGAAAAATACCAAGATGGTGACATCTATCTGAATCCATGCTTCGGCGACCTGTGGGTTGTGGATGGCACATCGTTCATTAAAATCAATAACGGATATGCGATTGACTTGGACGAGCCTGAAGGCTTCATTAAAGTTGGACATATCGATGGGGTAATTAACAGGAGGAGAACCAATGACAGTCAAGGATATCCTTCCAAATCATCCAGTTGAAATCATGGTTAGAACCAACTATCCAGAAAGTCTTTTGCCGTATCTAAGCAGCGAGAGAATTAAACAGGGGTTGCTTGTTGGTTATTGCTCTTGGGATGGCGAGAGGCTCATACCTGCCGATGGTGATTACTATTCCGTGGACGAAGTTATTTCAAAGTACGAGTACGAAGAGGATGGCATCTTGACGTACTGGACTGTCTCTGAATGGATATAGACAACGACCGCTTTGTAGATTTGCTGTTATACATATTTCTTTCAGCAGCTTTTCGCCAAAGGCAAAAGTAAAAATTCGGCACTATGCTCGTAAACCAGAAGCCCGCTACGCGGGCGGTTTTTCTTTTACTCACTCGCATTGCAAGCAACGCTCGTGAGTTCTGGTTTACGACCAATGCTCATGCACATCGGTTGAGGGGTTTAGAAAAACGACCGATGCGGAAAGCGGTTACAAACAATGTTGTGGGAGGTGGTGAAGAATGAGCGATGCAGAACACTTGATTGAGAATGCCATTTGTGATTACGAAGAGAACGGGTCTTTCGACAGGTTCTTGACGTGTGGTGTGAATAAGACAATGGCAGACGCTATAGGAATTAGGTTGGAGATAGTTACCGAGATGGCATACCATGTTTTACACGCCTTCAAGCCGGATTGGACAGAACATAATGTGGATTGAGCTTCTCGATACATATGGTATCCTGCGAATCAAGACGACCGAGTTCCTTTTTGATTTGGAAGACCTCCCCCTTATCAAGGGACGCGACAGTTGGTACTGTGACAAGGACGGTTATCTTGTCAGTAGCTACTTCTATAATGGCGTTCGGCGCTTTGTCCGGTTCCATCGACTTGTGATGCACGCAAAACCCGGTCAATGCGTTGACCACATTAACAAAAACAAAGCGGATAATAGGAAGAAAAACTTGCGGTGTTGTGAGCGGTCTGAGAATGACAGAAACCGCAGCCTGTATTCGTGCAATACATCCGGTGTCGCTGGCGTCTACTTCGACAAACAACGTAAGAAGTGGGTTGCCAGCATTACTTATAACCATAAGAAAGTTTACTTGGGCAGATATGCGGTCAAGGAAGAAGCAGTCTTGGCTCGACTGACCAAGGAGGTCGAATTGTATAAAGAGTTCTCACCGCAGCGAGAGCTTTTGGAATCTCTAAATCTATAAGGAGGCAAACGTGAGAGTAATCTACAAGTATCCATTGGAGATTACAGCAGAACAGGTAATCAATATCCCGATGCTGTACTTCGATGACCGTGTTGCAAGATGCAACGAGCAAGTTCTTCATGTGGATGTTCAAGACGTGATTCGACCTTGCCTTTGGTGCATGGTTGACACCGAAAATCAGACATACCCAATGAAGGTTGTGACAAAGATGACTGGCGAGGAAATCCGAGAAGATGAGAAGGACAAACTGAAATATGTTGGCTCGTATCTCATTGGCGGTGGCGATTTCGTAGGTCATGTATTCGTATGTTACGGATAAAACCTGAGTTTTATAAGGAGAAAATGCTATGAAGTATATGCTGATTGAAGTAATGGAGCGAGAAATTTCCGAGCCTGAGTATTTCGATACGCACGATGCGGCGCATGATGAGATGTGCCGACGTGTCGCTGAGGTTTACGATATCTCTCCTGACGAAGTCAAAGAGTCTTATCTTGAAGGCGAAGACCTGAATGAGAACGCCGTGGTTCTTGAGGACATTGCGTGGGCTGAACGGTATGGTAAGAACTTTGACTGGAAAATCTTCGCCATTGAGCGAGATACTCCTGCGCAGGTAACAGCTCCTCCTCTGTTCAATACCCTGAGATAACGATGATGCGGTGACGGAATAGGTAGACGCGCTTCCCGTATCACGATAGGTCACCCTAAACCACAGATACATATTCGAAAGGGGTGACACAAGTTGGAAACAAATAAACAAAATGAGATACGCAATGCTTATGAGCATAGCGCACAAGTCCAGTGTATTCCCGCTTCGATTAAAAAGACTACTGAGCACAGCGAAGAAGACCCATTGGTGGTCGCGCCGTATTGCAGAGTCAGTACGGACAACAAAGACCAGCTCGCAAGCTACGAGCTGCAGTGCCAGTATTACAAAGAATATGTGTCGAAGCATCCGGGGTGGCGGCTTTATGACATCTACGCCGATGAAGGGATTTCTGGGACTTCCGTAAAGAAACGCACGGACTTCTTACGGATGATTGATGACTGTAAAGCAGGCAAAATCGACATGATTATCGTGAAGAACATTGCAAGGTTCGCACGAAATGTTGTTGACTGCGTTGCCACTGTGCGTATGCTCAAGGCACTGGACAAGCCGGTTGCTGTTTATTTTGAGGATATTGCAATCAATACCTTGACACAGACCGGCGAGCTTCTGATGGTCGTTATGGCTGCTATTGCGCAAGGCGAGTCAGAAGCAAAGTCTGAGAGCGTGAAATGGGGGTTCCAGAAAAGATTTGAGAAGGGGCTCCCAAAGCTCGCAGACCTCTATGGGTACACCAGAGATAAGAGGCTGCTGGAGATTTACGAACCTGAAGCGAATGTTGTGCGGCTGATTTATCAAATGTTCTACGATGACAAAACGATTCCTGAAATCTGCTACATCTTAAACCAGCAAGGTATTCCATCCCCACGAGGTGGTCAGTGGACATACTCTACGGTAAAGACAATCTTGACAAATGAGAAATATTCCGGTGACGTTTTGATGCAGAAGACCGTTACCGTGGATATCTTTTCGCATCGCTCTATTCGGAACGACGGACGTGCTAACCAGTTTTTTATCCAAGGCTATCACGAAGCGATTATTCCGAGAGAACTTTGGCTTGAGGTGCAACAGATTCTAAAGGGCGAAAATGTTGTTCCGGTTCCATCAGTTGATGAGGTGGCAGATTTGTCTGCATCTGATGTCCCTCGGATATTGGATGGCTTTTTTGTAATTAAACCTCGAAAGGATGGAAACAATGAGTATCTTAGACAACTTTGATGTGGTTGGTGTTCCTCGTACATTCAGTATTGCAGAGGTTCGAATCCTGAAGAACCGCATCTCCTTTAACCTTGCAACAGCTTCCGAGATTGGCTATCCGCCGTTTGTGCGGCTGTTTATCAGCAGAGACAAAACGCAGATTGCGTTGCAGCCTTGTGCCAAAGAAACGCCGAACGCGATGAAGTTCTTTACATCGGATTCTACGAAAGACGGAAAGCCCAAGAAGAGAATGATTCCGGTTGGAAATCGTGCGCTGACGGCGCTTGTAAAAGCCGGTATTGGTGTCGAGATGAATGTTCCGTTAAAGGCGCCGGGTGTTCGCTTCGCAGATGAAGGCGTCATCATCTTCGACCTCAAACAAGCAACTGACATGAATCAACCAAATGCTTGCACAGAAACTGGTCTGTGCCTGATTCCCACTCCGGCATATCCATTTGTTGAGATGCCGTCTGGATACTTCGCATCATAATTGCAGGTGCAAGCCTGCATACATACTTTGGAGGTGAACCCACTTGAGTAAGAAATATGATTCACTCGGCGACAGAATGAAAGGCTACGAGAATATTGCTCGCAACTATTTGACTCGTCGGATTCCAACCATTATCAGAGTGGACGGCAAGGCGTTTCATACATTCACAAGAGGTATGGAAAAGCCATTTGACCGCATCCTGATGACAACGATGCAAAATACAATGAAGTACCTGTGTGAAAACATTCAGGGCTGTGTCTTTGGATATACGCAGTCAGATGAAATCACGTTGGTACTTACGGACTATGCAACAATTACAACGGATGCATGGTTCGGATACAACATCCAAAAGATGTGCAGCGTTTCCGCTTCAATGGCTACGCTTGCTTTTTCAAATGCCTATGCTGCCGAGCTGTGGAAGAACTTTCCTGAAGCGATGTGCAGCAGTGACAATGGCACAAATAAGTACATTGAAACTCTGGTCGCAAAGATGGGTACAGCCATGTTTGATGCCAGAGTTTTTTCTATTCCAAAAGACGAAGTTTGTAACTGCCTGATTTGGCGTCAACAAGATGCGACTCGTAACAGCATTGAGTCAGTTGGTCATGCAAATTTCAGTCAAAAAGAACTCCACGGCAAGAGCTGCAACTCTATCCAAGATATGCTGTGGAAAGAACGTGGCATCAATTGGAATGACTTCCCCGTTGATTGTAAGCGTGGTTCTGCTTGCTACAAAACAAAAGTTAAAGAGACCGCTCCTCTTCTCAACGATAAAGGCGACACCGAAATGGTTGAGGTCGTTAGAAACCGTTGGGTTATCGACCGAGAGCCTCCCATTTTCTCACAAGAAAGAGGGTACGTTGAAAAATGGATATGACACCGGCTAAAGTTGCTACTTGTATTTGCGATATCTATGAGAAACTCGGACGTTTAGAATGCCGCCTCGAAAATACACGAGGAGATTTAGTCACCACAATAGAACGAAACAGGCAGCACACAGAAGAGTTCCTGAACCAGCAGACAGATATCGAAAACAAAATCGATATAGCCCTGACAACGGCTGTCCATGAATTGATTGAGTATCTACGATACCAAGACATCCAAGCTTTGGATGAGGAAGAGTTTTTGCTAAGGGTTCGGGAGCTTATTCGTGTTGAGCAAGACGAACGCCTTCCGTTCTAAGGAGGAAAAATATGAGTTGCTATAAAGACGGTGGCTGTGGTATTTATGAGATGTATTCTTGCTATGAATGTCCAGCAAGCAAGCCGGAGTACCTTAAAAGAAAGTCGCGCGAGCCGCAAAGATTACAAGCAATCGGAAACCTGCACGACGTAGCCAAGCAGATTCTGGATGACGAAGTGGTCATTCTCCTCCGTCAATACGGAACAACGCTTGCACCGGGACGAATGGGAGATGAGAGTCGTGTTCCAAAGTGGCTGCTCGTTCTTGCGGCAGACAGAATCGAGGAGTTAAAAAATGCAAGAACAAAGCAATAAACGGTTCTACATTTCAGATTGGCATTATGGTCATGCAAACGTGATTGCCTTTGATAACCGTCCGTTCAAATCGCTTCTGGAGATGGACGAAGCACTGGTTGACCGGTGGAATGCAGTGGTTTCTCCGGGCGATATTGTGTATGTTCTTGGGGATATGTTCTGGTGTAAGGCACAAGATGCTATCCCTATTTTGCGTTCCTTAAAAGGACAGAAGTTCCTGATTAAAGGGAACCATGACCGGTGCAATGACAACAAGTTCTTGCGGGAGTTTGTTAAGGTCACAGAGTATCTCGAAGTGAAGGACAGCGGTCGAACAGTGATTCTTTGCCATTACCCAATTTCGTGCTTTAAGAATCACTTTTACGGTTCCTTCCACTTGTATGGACACGTCCACAATTCTTTCGAGTGGAACATGATGGAGCATGACAAGTATCTGATGGAAGAACTGTACACGACACCTTGCCAGATGTTTAATGTCGGAGCAATGATGCCGTGGATGGACTACACGCCTCGGACGCTTGATGAAATCATTGCGGCAAATTCGCATAACGAGGCTGTTAGAAATAAATGATGGCTTGAATCACTTGTGCCACAAGGCTTTGAAAGGCGCTTGATGAGTGGTATTAGTGCATCATATAAAACAAAAGGAGTGGTCACTTGTGATTTACCTTGACAATGCTGCCACCACACAAATGGATGAACGGGTTCTTGAAGCAATGATGCCATACCTGACAACGGAGTATGGTAATGCAGGAACCCTCTATAAGTTTGGACGAGCTGCGAATGAGGCTGCGCAGAAAGCCAGAACGCAAGTGGCAGCTTTAATCAACGCAGAACCAGAGCAAATCATTTTTACATCTGGTGGTAGCGAAGCAAACAATTTAGTCTTTCGGGGTTTGAAGGACTATCTGAAGAGTATCGGTAAGACGCACATTTTGGTATCGGCTGTTGAGCATGATTCCGTCCTACGAGCCGCAGAATCGCTTATAAAAGACGGGTTTCATGTAGAGTATATTCCGGTATCCAATGAGTGCAGAGTCTCTCCTGCCGTCATTGAGAACGCATTACGGGCAGATACAGGACTCGTGTCTGTGATGTTTGCAAACAACGAAACAGGTGCAATCAATCCAATCGAAGACATTGGGACGATTTGCATGAAGCGTGGGATTCTGTTCCACACAGATTGCGTGCAAGCCGCAGGATGCTATCTTATCGATGTGGTGAAAATCGGTTGCGATTTCCTTTCGGTGTCATCACATAAGATTCATGGGTGTAAAGGCATTGGAGCTTTGTACGCAAAGGATAAATCCAAACTTACACCTATTGTATATGGTGGTTCAGAGCAAGAGTTCGGACTGAGGGGTGGAACAGAAAATGTTGCTGGCATCGTAGGATTCGGAAAGGCTTGTGAGATTTCGTCGAAGAGTTTGCACGAAGATACGGTGTGGGTTTCCACATTGAAACAGAGATTTTTTATGGCGCTGAATGAAGCGCTTAAAGATACGGGCGATGAAGGCTGTGTCCATGTAAATGGTATGTCGATTCTTACACCCGGAAAGACAATTAACTTGAGAATGGATGGCGTTGACGGCGAAACGCTCTTGCTTATGTTGGACGGCAAGGGGGTCTGTGTTTCTGCCGGGTCTGCGTGCAGGAGTCACGAAGCAGAACCAAGTCATGTTTTATCTGCAATGGGGCTGTCCAAAGATGAAGCTCGGTCTTCCATCAGAATTTCGTTCTCAAAGAAAAACACGGCTGACGAAGCCGTAAGAGCTGCACAAATTTTAGCTGGGTGCATTTCAGCACTCAGGGTGAGAGAAGAAAAGGAGTAAGGTTATGACGATTGAGCAAATCAAAGAGATGGTCAACGGTTCTGCTTATGATTTCCTTAGAACAAACGAGCACCTCGGGCGCAAGATTATCTTTCTTACGCTTGGCGGTAGCTATTCCTATGGAACAAATGTCGAAACATCCGATGTTGATGTAAGAGGATGTGCGTTGAACAGCGAATCAGATTTGCTTGGTCTGACGAGCTTTGAGCAGGTCGTTAATACACAAACGGATACGACAATCTATGCTTTTAATAAGCTGGTGAACTTGCTTCTAAATTGCAATCCAAATACGATTGAAATGCTTGGATGTAAGCCAGAGCACTATTTCTATATCTCAGACATTGGCAGAGAAATGATTGCAAACAGAAAGATGTTCCTGTCTAAGCGAGCAGTTCATTCTTTTGGAGGCTACGCGAATCAGCAGCTCCGGCGTTTGGAGAATGCTCTTGCGCGAGATAGGCTATCACAGGCGAGAAGAGAGGAACATATCCTCAACTCTATGAAAGGCGCCGTTAAATCATTTGAGAGTCGATACACGATTTTTGAAAACGGCAGCATTGTTCTCTATACAGATGAGAGCCCGCGAGAGGATTTAGACCGTGAGATTTTCGCAGATATCCAGCTTAAAAAGTATCCGGTCAGAGAGTTTAATAGTGTAATCAACGACCTGACAAATGTTATCGGGACGTATGAGAAGCTCAATCACAGAAACCACAAGAAGGACGACGAGCATTTGAACAAACACGCGATGCATCTTATTCGTTTGTATCTTCTCTGCTTGGATATTCTGGAGAAAGAGGATATTGTCACATATCGTGGTGACGACCTGCCCCTGCTGATGAGTATCCGCAAAGGCGATTACCAACTGGAAGATGGGACGTATAGACCAGAGTTCTTTGAAATGGTTTCTGACTTTGAGAAACGACTCAATTACGCAAAGCAAAACACGAGCCTCCCAGAGACCCCGGATATGAAGAAAGTTGAGGAATTCGTCGTGAGTGTAAACAGGAGGGCGATTGATGCATAAGATTTCTGTCCCTAAAGGTGCGCGAGCAGTTCTGCTGAATCTCCGATATGAAAACCATGAAGCATATGTGGTCGGCGGATGCGTCAGAGACAGTCTGCTTGGAAAAGAACCGAAAGACTGGGATATCTGCACCTCTGCTACACCGGACGAAGTTAAAGAACTAATGCATCGTCGTGGTGCAAAGACAATCGACACTGGGCTGCAGCATGGGACAGTAACAGTTGACATGGATACTGCTGGGAAGTATGAAGTCACAACGTTTCGAATTGACGGAAGTTACACAGACGGGAGACATCCTGACTATGTAGAATTCACCGAGAGTATTTATAAGGACTTGTCTCGCAGAGATTTCACCATCAACGCTATGGCGTACAACAGTGCTGGATTGATTGACCCGTTCCACGGGAGAGACGATTTACAAGCAGGAGTTATTCGTTGTGTCGGTAATCCTGACGAACGCTTTGAAGAAGATGCGCTTCGCATTATGCGAGCTCTGAGATTCGCAGCGACTTATGGTTTCTCTATCGAAGAACGGACAGCCGCTGCTATCCACAAGGACGCTTGGATGTTAAAACGCATTGCTGCGGAGCGAATCAATGGCGAGCTTTGTAAAATGTTGCTCGGTGACGGTATCTTAAATGTATTGCTGGATTTCGCTGATGTTATTGCAACAATTATCCCAGAAATGGAGCCTTGCATTGGCTTTGAACAGAACAACAAGTACCACCAATACACTGTGTACGAGCATATTGCACACGCTGTTGCAAACTATAAGGGCGCTGACGTATCCGTCAAGGTTGCCCTACTGCTCCATGATATTGGGAAGCCCCAATGCTACACCGAAGACGAAAATGGTGGACATTTCCACGGGCATGGAGTTCCAAGCCGTAATATTGCAGAACAAGTTTTGGATAGACTGCGGTTCGATAATAAGACAAAGCAAGAAGTTCTTGAGCTTGTGCTCTATCACGACACAATGATTGAACCAACACCTCGTACAGTTCGTAAATGGCTGCACAAACTTGGTGAACACCGGTTTTCGCAGTTTTTGGATGTACGGATGGCTGATATTCTTGCTCATGCAGAGGGTACGCAGGAATCCAGAATCGAAAGATGCACCGCACTCGGCTCTATTATGTCTGAGGTTTTAGAAGCTGAACAGTGCTTCGCATTAAAAGACCTGCAAATCAATGGCAGAGATATTATGAGCCTCGGCGTTGAACAAGGGAAGCGTGTTGGCGAAACCCTTAACAGCCTTTTAGATGAAGTGATTTCAGGAGCTTTAGAAAACGAACACAATATTTTGATGCAGAGGGCGGTGGAGCTTCTTGGATGAACCCAAATACCCCAAAGGCGAAAGAGTTTGGGTAGGATATTATAATGCCGAGCATGAGCTCTGCTTCATTCTTACCAGCAAAGAGAGCCGCGAGTTCTATTTTTTATATGAGCTTGTTGATGGTGAGTTTAAGAAGCTCGGGAAAGCAAGAACCCCCAAAGAACTTGAGGACAAGTTCGAGGTTTCAAAGAAGATGAGGTGTGTGCAATGATGTCTGATTTTGAGTATGATTGCTGGCAGCGTAAGCGCCTTGCACAGCAAGCGAAGTACCGCAAGTGCGGGAGCAAGAGCAAGAAATGCTCAATGTCAACAGACTACATGACTCAAAAACAGTGGAAAGAAAGGAATGGGAAAGTTGTGACCGTTAACTTGAACCAACCAATTACATGGGATGAATTCAAAGCACTGACTACATCAATGCAAGAAGAGTACCTACGACATATGATGGAGAACTATGGTGCCAATGCAACGAGTTTTGCCGCCATGTTTGGGGTACAACCGCTTACGATTCGGCGGCACATCCAGATGAACAAGCTGAATATCAAGTTCCCAGTTGGTCACTCTATGAGTACAGCACAAAAGGATGCGTGGGATGAACTGCTGCACGGGAAAACATCCGATGAGGATATCGAAGTAGAAGATGCGCCAGCTACCAAACTGGATGAAGCAGCTCCAAAACAGAGTATGGATATGAAGCGCTTTTCACTGTGCTTTAATGGAAGAATTGATGTCAGTATGATTGCAAATTCTTTAGTACATATCTTGGGCGACAATGCAGTTGGAGAGGTTGAAATTGTGTGTAACCTTGGTTGATTTGCCTTGATAATCTGCATCTTTGTGATAGAATTGAATTAAAGGAGTGGTCAAATGGATAACAGCTTTGACTTGAAGTTTATGTCTGATGAGGAACTGCAAAACGCAATGGACGAGTTCGTCAATAGCGTTAAGGATGATGTTGTAGCGGATGAAGAAAAGACAACGGTTTTGAATCCAATTAAGCTGCAGCAGATGCAGTTCGCTCATGCGGCACTAAAGTATATTACGCGGGATTCTGATGTTGAAATTTCCTATAAATTGAATACGCCGTTCAAAACGATGGGAAGCATCAGTGTTGAGGGAGAAGTGCTGGCTTTTGACAAACCAGAGTGGTTTGCGAGAGTGGCAGAGTTTGCAAACAACATGGAGGTTTATCCATTGGTTAAGAACCGAGTCCGTTTGACATTTACATTCCACGGTCTCACGAAACCGATTGAATAAGAGGAGGCTGGAATGGAGTACACAACTTGCAAAGACTCTATTATGGAGTTAATTGACGATGGTTCTAAGGTCTTTGGAAACGACTATAAAATTTCCAAAGAGATGCTTTCGAAAATCAATGAGGTTTGCGACGGAGTAGACGAGCTGGTGTCTGAAATTGAATGCGAAAGTGTCCATGCAGATATCGAAGAGAAAACGAAGACACTTCGTATTGTCATCGTTTGTGACGAGCTTGAGCTTCACGGAGGAAGAACTAACGGGTTCTTCGACCTCATTACAAAACTGAACTCTTTTAGCTTTTCAAAGCATGGTCGGGAGTTCATCAAAATCGAGTTGAACATTTCGAATGTATGGGAGCGTATGAGTGAATGAAAAAAGAAGAGGGCGGCTAAGAGACGCCTTGAAAATGTTGAGCAGTGCTGCATCCATTGTGGAAACAGTTTGCGACAGTGAGCAAGACTGTATGGATAACTATCCTGAAAACTTGCAAGGGACAGAAAAGTTTGAGCGCATGGAAGACGCAGTTGATAGTCTCAGTGATGCGCTTGAAAAGATTGACGATGCGAAAGGACATATCCAGTCTGCGTTAGGCTGATGTAGTGGTGGCTTTATGGAACTTGTGATTGCTGTGATTCTCGGAGTTATCTTGCTCATTAAAGTGGGCTCAGACAAAAGCGCTTCAGCGGAATACGACAAGCGTGTCGATGAGAAAAAAGAGCGTAGCAAGGCATTTGAGAACAAATACACAAGCCAAGAACTTGAAACGATGTTACGGGGCTACATTTCCAGTGAAGCCAACTACAATTCTGTTTGCAATGAAGTGTGTGCAGAATTAGAAGGAATCAATTATGACTATATGTGGTCTGGGCTTTTGAATGATAGGCAGTTATATGATGTCCCGAAGTCGCAGTACAAAAAGATGCATGAGAAAATGCTTAACGACAGAGAGATTGCATTGGATGTTTTGCTCGCAAAGCGTGGAAAGATAGCAAGCATTCGCACAGCATTTGGCTATAGAGCATTTTTGAACTCAAATGACAAGGAGTTAAAGAAAGCATTTTTTGAATATGCTGGGCGGATTATGACCCTTGTCAATCAAAATGGTATTCCGGCGAACTTGGTGTACAAATATGATGGAACGAGTTCTGTGTATGTTTGGGAGGGTTCTCAGGGAGATAAGTTCTACGGTCGTCCTTATGAGAAAAGAGAACATTTTGATTGCAGATTGATTGGGGAGTAACTGGGAAAACAGATGAGGCTGGAGTCTACCAGCCTCATTTTTAGTACCATTATTCCTCAAACAAATAATCTGGAAGGTCAATTTTTTCTTTCAACAGTACCTTGCCGCAGGCTTTTACAGAACGCCCACTATCTGCCGAGACGAAGATGTTCGTATGGCGCAGCTCAGGGTTTGCAGAAACCAAAACCAGATTGTTATTATCGTCAAGATAGTATTGCTTACAATACATTGCACCGTCAACACAGAAGATGCCGACATCTCCAATTGTGAGCTCGGCGTCTTTTTCTACATACACCATGTCGCCATCATGGATGTAGGGATACATACTATTGCCTTGGATATCAACGGCGTAATCTGCTTCTTCTGGCACGGAGCTATCCACGAGAATCATCTCGAAGTCAACCCCGTCGAGAGGTACGGAGCTACCGGCAGCAGAGGGAGTGGTATAGCGAGGAATGTAGCGCTCGCTCTTAACCTGCTGCAAATCGATGACTTTGGGAATAACACGAGGTTTCTTCGTGGCATCAACCCTTTCCTTCTCAAGTGCACAGATTGCATCAACTGCTCTTTGCCCATAGTTGTCAAGACTTTGATAGCTGGACAGAAGTTTTCTTTCGGAAGAAGTAAGAACCAAAGTGTAGTTTGGTGCATTGTTTAAGTGAAAATCGAGCAAAGTGTCCATCGATATGTTGAGAACACGCCCGAGAGAAAGCAATGCATCCATTGCGGGTTTCTTGGTGTTGCGTTCCCAAGCGCGAATTGTAACGGTGGAAACACCTACTGCATCTCCAAGATTTTGCTGAGTGAGATTCCGCTCTACGCGAAGGCTCTTCAGCCTCTGTCCGAAGTCCATGTTAAAGTCCTCCAAAAAATAAGCTCAAGTTTTGATGTTGACAGACCGCTGTGTTTGTGGTAGCATAAAAACCGCAACAACTGTTTCTGCTGACAGCTTAACATAAACAACTGTTTCTGTCAATGGTAAAAAAGGTAGCTCGCCAGTATAGACGAGCTACCACGAAACGCACACTGCCATGAATACCAACATAACAACAGCGTGCAGCGACCCGTGCTTGACAGGTCGAAGTCATCACTGACACCACTCAGCAATGACTCGCTTGTAGTATAACACGGGATTTCTCGTAAATCAATGGAGGTTTTTACTACAGGATGAAGAAGATAGTCTCAGTCAAGGAACTTAAAGAGTATTGTGAAAACCATAAGCCTCAGCAGATTTCCTTTTACACAGAGAACCAGAGTTGGTATTGCGTTTCAGACCCATGCAAATTCAAGTTGTCATTCCCGATTATGTTGATATACGAGAACCCAAACCTGATTTGCTTAAAATCTGGAGCAAATACTTTATGTTTTGACCGAGTACGTTGTGTCGAGATAGACACTGAAATGACTGTGATTGGAACTGTTTTCACAGTTTTTTGTGGAGGTAGAAACGACAAAGAACAAGAAATCACTTACACCCTGTTAGCCGGGTAAATATTTTTTGATGTTGTCTATATAATTAACTTGACTCTGCCATATTGGGCGTGCTATACTCCAACCATCAACATAATTGTATTTAAGGGGTTTAGCATATTGGGTTTTCAGAATAACAAAGAGCGGGTTCCGCAGATTGGCGACGTGTATCTGATGAAGTTTGGCGGCAGCGGCAGTGAACAGAGCGGCTGGCGTCCGGGTGTTGTTTTCCAGAATAACGTGGGCAACGCACATAGCCCTAACATCATCGCCCTCCCGCTTACCAGTTCCATCAAAAAGACGAATCAGCCTACGCACGTTATCGTCAAAGCAGCAGACAGCGGTCTTCGCAGGGACAGTATGGTTCTTTGCGAAAACCCAGAGCGTATGTCTAAGGAGCGCCTCGGGCAGTACCTCACCATATTGTCCGAGGAATACATGAAGCAGGTCGCAGAAGCAAACTTGCTGGCGACAGGTGCAATTGCCTATCTGGACATCGAAGCGCTGCTTGCTGTATGGAAGAAAGCCGCAGCCCTAAACGCTGTTGTACCAGCATAACGCTACATACTAAAGTGGGAGGCTCGCTATGTACAATGCGGAGTTAAAATCAAGATTTGTTAAAGACTACACCAAGAGTATCAACACGGCTAACGTTGCAACAACGGTGTTTGAAGCGTTTGAACCATATGAAGTCTCGTGGAATGCAGACCTATGCACTAAGAGCAAGGAAGAACTCCAACCGGCTATTGACGAGATACTCGCGTTACGCGCCAGAAGCCAGTGGATGTCACTCACAATTCTAAAGGAATATGTGAAGTGGTGTATTGCTATGAAGGTGCCTAATGCTTGCGATGGGATGCTTGGCATTGAGACGGCAGGGCTATCCAAAGTTAAGCGCCAAATGATTTCAAGCCCACTTCATCTCCAGCGTGTTCTGGACGAAGTTTTTGATAAAGAGAGCGAAGAGACAATTGATGTCATCTACCGCTGCTACTATTGGATGGCTTTTGGTGGCATCAAAGAAGACGATACGCTTCTTGTGAAGGCATCGGATATTGACTTCGCCAACATGGAGATTGCCTATAAGGATACACACATTCCGCTTTATCGTGAAGCATTACCTGCATTCCATAAAGCAGCAGAACTTAATAGCTTCCGCTATAAGAATCCAAATTACTCCCGAACGATTATACGGGATAGAGTTCCGGGCGATACATTGATGCGTGGTATTCGCGCAGTAACAAAAACCGCGACACTTCGTTCAATTCTATCTAAGAAATCGGCGAAGGCTATCGAAGATGGGCTTACCCAGCAACATCTTAGCTTCTACCGGGTATGGATGTCTGGATTGTTTTACAGAATGTACGACAGAGAGCGAGCTGGCATTCCAATAGATTTCTCAGAAGCAGCGACCAACTTTGTATCCGACCGAACCTATGCGCTCAATGGGCGGATTAAGCTGGAGCACAAGCAGAATCGTATAGAGCGAGATTACATGGAAGACTACCAGCGTTGGAAGCTGGCGTTTTCAATCTAACGTAGCGAATAAAGAGATTCCCACAAAAGTGGGTTTCTCTTTTACATATATCAACATAATTAAATAACATACAACGCCGAATGGCTTAGGTATAAATCTGGAAAGAAAGGAGAAAGTGTATGGCTTTCAAGAAAACAAAGCAAGAGGCATTGGACTTGCTACAGGAAAAGGAAAAGCGTCTGGCTGAACTGACAGAAGAGTCTGCATATGCGGTTCAGATGGTTCAGAACACCATTGATAATCTGCAAGCGGTCAACAGCGACATCCAGACCACGATGGATGAAATCGATACATATATGCAGCGGTTGAATGACACTCGCAGCAGCCTCAGCACCACTCACGACAAGAACGAAAAAATCATGCAGAACTTCGCCAAGCTGTTGTGCGTTGATTAAGGAGGAAATTCATTGAGCGAATTAAAGGAAAGATTCCTCACGGTCTACAAAGAAACAGTTACGCGAGCCGGTTCAGATTCGTTACTGGACTGGCTCGAACATTCTGATTTCTTCGTGGCACCGGCTTCAACAAAGTATCATGGATGCTATGAGGGTGGACTTTTGCAACACTCCCTCAATGTCTATGATTGTTTGAAAATTGGAATCGAAGCAGCCGGATTACAAGGCGTCTACAGTGAGGAGACGATTGCAATCGTTTCTTTGATGCACGACCTTTGTAAAGTCAACTACTACAAAAAGGGTTCTCGAAATGTCAAGGATGAAGAGACTGGACAGTGGTATAAGAAAGAGGTCTATGAGGTTGATGAGAAGTTCCCTTGCGGAGAACACGCAGATAAGTCTATCATCATCCTTCAGAACTTCATTCGTCTTGAACCAGAAGAAATCTTGGCGATTCGTGCTCATATGGGTGGTTGGGACACCGCAGTGAAGGGCGGCAACGCTTTCATTGGGAAGATTTTTGAGCGCAGCAAACTGGCGCTCCTGTTGCATCTTGCCGACATGGGAGCAACATATTTAATGGAGGGATGAAATGGCAGAACAGATGAACATTTATCAGAAACTTGCCAGAATCAGAAAGCAAGTGGAGGTCATCCAAAAGAACAAGAGTGGCTACGGCTACAAGTATGTTTCCGAGGATGAGATTCTCGCAAAAATCTCAGTGTTTATGGACAAGTATGGTCTGTCCCTGATTCCCAACATCAAGCAGGGCAGCACAATTGTATCCCCATATACATACAAGAAAACCAAGACCACCGGTAAGGGTGACATCTATGAGGAGAACAATAACGAGGTTTTGGTTAGCGCGGATATGACATGGTCTTGGGTTAACAACGACAACCCGGAAGAGCGTATCGACGTTGAATGGGCGCTTGTTGGTCAACAGGGTGATGCTTCTCAGGCATTCGGCTCTGGTCTGACATATTCGAATCGCTATTTCCTGCTCAAGTTCTTCAACATTGCTACACCCGATGCAGACCCCGACGCATTCCGTAGCAAACAGAGAGCGGCGGAAACGGCAGAAGATAAAATGATTGCCGAGCAAATCATTCAAAGTTTTGATGAGACGCTGAAGGCGTATCTTAATGCGAATAAGGATAAGACAGACGATGTTAAGAAGTTTGTATCCAAATACGCAAAGGGCGGCAATTACTTTGCAATTACGGAATCCGTGTTGGCAGGAAAACTTCTGTCGGATTTCAAGGAAACGTTTAAGATTGAGGAGTGATACACTATGGGTTTTCGTACAGGCGCCTATGCAAAGGTTTGGGAAGTGACTCCCATGAGCGACACGAGCACAAAGGTTCGGTTGTCGGTCAGCAGAAAGAACAAGCAAACCAACGAGTATGAGCAAGACTTTTCTGGCTTTGTCCTTGCCATTGGGACTGCGGCAGCAAAGAAAGCTGCTTGTCTGAAAGAGGGCGAGCGCATTAAGCTCGGAGACGTTGATGTCACAACGAAGTATGACAAGGAGAAAAAGGTGACGTACACCAACTTCAAGATGTTCTCCTTTGAAGTTGAGGGCGATGAGAGTGGCTCTCAAACCACAGACCCTCAGCCTACGGTTGATGATGGCGAAATTGATGACAGCCGGTTGCCATTCTAAGGTAATCGCCTATGGGAGAAGTAAACTACGCACCACTCATTGATGACATGGTGTGGAGCTACTCACGAATAAAGGCTTTTGAAGACTGCCCTTATAGGTGGTACTTGAAGTACATAAAGAAGTTTCATGGTAAAGATATGTTCTTTTCAAGCTATGGCACTTTCATGCACAAGCTTATTGAGTTGTACCACAAAGGTGAAAAGACACCAAGACAGCTTGTTGATATGTACTTGCAAGACTTCAAAACTGAAGTTGTGGGGCGTGCTCCAAACAGAAAGGTGTTCAGTAGTTACTTTACTGGCGGCTTGCAATATCTTAAAACACTTCAGCCATTCCCGTATGACGTGGTTGGTGTTGAAAAGAAAGTTGACTTCGTGGTAAACGGCATTCCGTTTGTTGGATACATAGACTTCCTTGGGAGAAAAGATGATGACCTATATGTCGTAGATAATAAGTCAAGGATTTTGAAACCACGGAGCAGCAGAGCGAAACCAACAAAGGCTGATGAAGAGTTAGATGCTTATTTAAGGCAGCTTTATATTTACTCTGCAGCAGTTGAAGAAGAGTATGGCAAAACACCGAGGAGTCTTTGCTTCAATTGTTTTAGAGATAAGCTGTTTATCATAGAGCCATTTAAGGAGCAGGCATACGCTGAATCTAAAGAATGGCTTGCAAAGAGCATTGGAAAGATTCGTGAGGAATCAGATTTCAAACCATCAGTAGAGTTTTTCAAATGCACGCATCTGTGTGAGATGCAGGATATGTGTGAGTATTACGAGCTGATGAGAAAGAGGTGATGAATTATTAGAGCAAGTGAAGACATGGCAAGGGTTGAGAGTGAGGCTGGTATTATCGCTACGCTGATTCATCACCCTGAGTTCTCGTATTATTCAGAGCAACTGTTGCCGAACCATTTCACCAACGAGGAGAACCGCTATATCTATCAAGCGATTTGTTCTCTTGCACGAGATGGAATTACGACGATTGACCCGTATAACATTATCCAAGCGCTGTCTGCTAAGGAAGCAACAAGGCGTTTTGCGGATGAGCTCAGTATCGACCAGCTCTATACATTGATGGACAACAGTGATAGCATTGCCCGAAATACTGTTGAGGAGTACAAACTGCTTGTCAACAATGTTATGGATGCAGCTTTTAGGCGAGATACTTTCCAGCAACTCAAAGAGTGTCAGAAGCTTTGTACGCAGCCGTCCGAAGAGAACATCGAGCAGAAAATCTACAAGATGCTGGATGATGTGATGATGGAGTTCTCGGCGACAAATGAAGTTCCACCGTACAAGGACGTCGTGGATAAATGCTGGGAAGAAATTAAGGGCAGACAGGGCGCTGGATACGCAGGTATTCCCTTTAAGTTCCCTGCATTGAACGATTATGCGACCATTGAGCGTGGAGAACTGTTTATCTTTGGTGCAGAGCAAAAGCAAGGCAAGAGTATGATGCTTTTGAATTGCGCAGTTGACTTGCTGAAGCAGGATTACGCAGTCCTCTATCTGGATAGTGAGCTAAACACTCGACTGTTTACATCAAGAATCTTGGCACACCTATCTGGCATCGAGTACAAGCGATTGACATCCGGCAATTACAGCGACGAAGAGGAAAAGCGTATTCTGGACGCAAAGGAGTGGTTAAAAACGCGCAAGTTCACCCATATCTATATTCCAATGTTTGACCAGCAGAGCATTTTTACGGCTGTGAATAAGGTTAAGCATACGCAGGGGCTTGATGTTCTTATTGTTGATTACTTTAAGGGCAAAGGCGAGGGCGATGCGTTTGACAGCTACCAAGAGCTTGGCAGATTTGTAGATATGGTGAAGAACCAGATTTGCGGCGAGATGAATATTGCTGGTATTGGTGCCGCTCAAGCAACGATTACCGGTAAACTTGCCGATAGTGCAAAGATTGCTCGTAATGCCTCAACCATTGCAATGATTTCCGATAAAACCCCAGAGGAAATCGAAGCCGATGGTGCCGAGTGTGGCAACAAGAAACTCCGCGTAACTGTAAACCGTAATGGTATGCAGATGACGCAGGACGAATACATAGATTTGCTGTTCGACGGGAATCACATCCTCTATGAACAGGCAAAACAGCACATTCCACAGACACCTTTTTAACAAGTCAACACAATTAAAAAAATACGGAAGGAGGAGTGTGGGTGGAGCTATCTGAGCTGATTGAATCAGTCGATATCCTTGAATACATCTCGCAATATACGGAGTTCACAGAAAAGAACGGAGAATATTGGGCGTTGTCACCATTCAAAGATGAGAAAACTCCCTCCTTCTCCGTTCGCAAGGAGACAAACTCATTCTACGACTTTTCATCGGGCATCGGCGGTAACGTACTGACATTCATTCGGTATTACGACAAGTGTGGTTATGCCGAAGCTATCGAAAAACTGAAGAATTACAGCGGAGTTGATGGCAATGTGATTGCCAGAAAAAAATTAGCGACAGTTGAGGTTGCTAAGAGGTTTATGCCGCCGAAAAAAGTGCAGAAGCAGTCAAAATCAACTGTGCTTCCAGACGATTATATGGAGCGGTACGAAAAAAGACCGGACAAGTTAGCCGTTTGGGAGCGCGAGGGCATATCCAAAGACTCACTCGATAAGTTTGATGTGTACTATGATAGCTTTTCGGATAGATTGGTTTATCCAATACGGAATCCAGATGGAAAAATCGTAAATGTAGGCGGTAGAACGCTTGACCCGGCATGGAAAGAAAAGGGCTTGCGCAAATACACCTACTTTATGGCATGGGGCGAGCTGAAAACTATCTATGGGCTTGCAGAAAACATGGAGGACATCAAGAAAAAAGGTGAAATCATCCTTTTTGAGGGATGTAAGTCAGTTTTACTCGCAGATACATATGGGGTACACAACACAGGTGCGATTTTGACATCGCATCTTAATCCGAATCAGATGAAACTGCTGGTTTCCCTTGGGTGCAGGGTAGTTTTTGCCCTTGACAAGGACGTTTGCATCAGGGATGACCACAATATCAAGCGGTTGAAGCAGTTTGTAAACGTTGAATACATTTGGGACAAGGAAGATTTGCTTGGCGATAAGGACAGTCCTGTCGATAGAGGTCAAGATACTTGGAAAAAACTCTACGACGGGAGGCTGTCATGGCGATGAGCAATCAATACACCCTATACCACTTGCATAGTGACCTTTCAAACGGTGTTACCAACATTGACTCCGTTACAAAGTATGGTGAATACATAGAGCGTGCCAAAGAGTGCGGCATGAAAGCAATGGCGTTTACGGAGCATGGCTCTGTTTTTGAGTGGTGGCACAAGAAGAGTGCTATCGAAGCCGCTGGGATGAAGTACATTCACGGTATTGAAGCGTATCTTACGCTTAACCTCGATGAAAAAATCAGAGACAACTACCACTGCGTCTTGCTTGCGAAGAACTACGATGGGTTCTTAGAACTCAACAGTCTTGTGTCTAAGAGTTTCTGCAGAACTGACAACCACTTTTATTACGTTCCACGAATCACGTTCAACGAACTGTTTGAGACATCTGACAACATTATCATCACTACGGCTTGTGTCGGTGGTGTTCTCGGAAAAGGTGACGAACAGGTTCAGCAGTATTATCTGGATTTCCTTGAACGAAATAAGCATCGCTGCTTTTTAGAAGTCGGACATCACATGGATGAGAAGCAGGTCAACTACAACGAAAAACTGCTGTTGCTTAGCAAGAGCACCGGCGTCCCCTTGATTGCAGGAACTGATACGCACGTCCTCAATGCAGAACACGAAAAAGGAAGAAGTATCTTACAGGCGTCCAAAAACATTACGTTTGATGGTGAGGAACGTTGGGACTTAAAGTTTAAGACTTACGACGAGTTGGTCGCTGCATATAGAGAACAAGGGGCGCTTCCAGAAGCAGAGTATATGCAAGCCATTGAAAACACCAACGTGATGGCAGATATGGTCGAGTCGTTTGAATTGGATAGAGGGACGAAGTACCCACATATCTACTCTGAACCAGAGAAGACGTTCCACGACAAGATTCAAACAGCGGTTGAGAACCACCCATATGCACTCAAGCATCACACAAAGGAAGAGTTGCAGAAAACCATCGACGAAGAGTTCGATGTCTATAAGGCAACGAAGTCAATTGACTTTATGCTGCTCCAAACTTACTTGCGGGAGTGGGAAAAGCAAAACGGTATCCAGTGTGGTTATGGTCGTGGTTCGGTATCAGGCAGTATGATTGCGTATCTCTTGGGGATTACGCAGATGGACAGTATGCGGTATGGCTTGAACTTCTTCCGCTTTATGAATCCGTCCCGTGTTACAAACGCCGATATTGATACGGACTATTCGGGCAAGGACAGAGAAACAATTAAGCGGTTCCTGCTTAAAGATAAGATGAATCTGCCGAGTATTCGTTCAGCAGAAATCATTACCTTTAATACCATCGCGCTCAAGGGCGCTATCCGCGATGTTTGCCGAGCTCTCTATAAAGACCGCGCAGATATGAACTATCTCCATGTGGCAAACCACATCTGCAAAGAAGTGGAGCTCCATGAGGATACTATCCGAAAGAAGTATCCAGAGGTCTTCAAATATGTAGACATCGTTAATGGAACAATTGTCTCCATCGGTACACACCCGAGTGGAGTCCTTATCAGTGACCTGCCTATTGACCAAACAGTTGGTCTGTGCAGTATCTCTACATCCGAGTATCCGGTATCCATGATTAACATGAAAGAGCTGGACGACTTGATGTACGTCAAGCTTGATATCCTTGGCTTGGACAATATCGGTGTTATCAACGATACCTGTAAAATGCTTGGGATTGAGCGCTTGACGCCAGATAACACTGATATGGAAGACATGAATGTGTGGAGAAGTATCCGAGACGATACGACGCTTATCTTCCAATGGGAGTCTGACAGCGCACAACATTATCTAAAGCAATTCATGTCTGATGCCACGCTCGATATTGCTCGGTCAAAGATTCCAAATTTCTCAATGCTAAAGTGGATGTCGTTTGGTAACGGTTTGCTCCGACCTGCGTGTGCCAGCTTCCGTGATAGTGTAGCCAAGGGTGAGTTTTACGATAATGGTTTTGATGCACTGAATGAGTTCCTTGCTCCAGAGGCGGGACGAATTGCAATGCAAGAAACCATCATGCAGTTCTTGGTTAAATTCTGCGGCTACTCAAGCGCAGAATCAGACAATGTCCGCCGAGCGATTGCCAAGAAAAAAGGAACAGAAAAGCTCTTGCCGGAAATTGAAGAACGTTTTGTGGCTTATTGCTCAAAGGCATACAAGATGAGCACAGAGCGTTGTGAGGAAGTTATCAAGCCGTTCCTGCAAATCATTCTGGATGCATCAGCGTATGGCTTCTCATGGAATCACTCAGACGCTTACTCATCCATCGGCTATATCTGCGGCTATCTGCGCTACTATTACCCGTTGGAGTTCTTAACAGCGGCGTTGAACATCTTCGGCGACAATATGGACAAGACTGCTGACATTACAAGCTATGCCCATAAGGTCGGTATTCGAGTGACGTTGCCTAAATGGGGATTGTCCAGAGGTGAATACTTCTTCGACAGAGAGCGGAAAATCATCGCCAAGGGTCTCACATCAATCAAGTATATGAGTGCTGGTCTTGCCGATGAATTGTATGACCTCGCAGCGAAGAACAAGTATTCCTGCTTTATGGATTTGCTGAAAGACCTCGATGAGAAAACGAGTATTAACTCAAGGCAGCTTGACATTTTGATTAAGCTGGACTTCTTCTCCGATTTCGGCAATCAGCGTGAGTTGCTTCGGATGGTTGACTTGTTCTTCAATACCTTCAAGAGGGGGCAAGCAAAGCAAATCAAAAAGTCTGAAGTTGATGGGACACCGCTCGAAGAAATTGTGAAGCGATATGCGGTCGGTGTTACAAAATCTGGTGGCGAAGCTAAGAGCTATACACTTCTTGATGTGATGTCGATTTTGCGTGGCGCAGAAGACGCGGTGAAAGCAGTTGGCATGGATGACCTCAGCGATATTATCAAAGTCCGTAACTTCTATGATGTGATGGGCTATATCGGGTATGTGTCTGGCAATGAAGCGGACAGACGCAAGCTATACATAACAGATATGAAGCCACTGGTTCGGAGAAGAGATGGTGAGCAATTTGCTTACAGCGTCTTTACGAAATCAATCGGTAGCGGCAAAGAAAGTAGATTCACGTTATTCAACCGTGAGTTTAAGAAAGAGCCGGTTAAAGTCGGTGACATCATTTACTGCAAAGGCTACCAGCGTGATGGTGAGTATTTCAAGCTGACAGCGTATGACAAGGTTCTGTAATTGGAGGTGGAGACATGGAAGTATTAACCGGAGATACATTTGCAGAAGCCCTTTTGTTCTGCTCTCAGCAAGAGAATGTTTCGGTGTGTGTCGTACTTGATAATATGCGTAATACCAAAGAGCTGGTTAAGACTCTTTGGAGGGAAATAGAACTGGGGAATCTTCCGGGATGGGTAATGCAAAGAGGATTTGATGTAGCTTCCTTTTCTAACACATACTCCATTCTAAACACGAAGAAATCATCCGTTCTGTATTTCATTACCGCATATGACACGCAGGAGTTCAAGGGACGCACATTCAATCGCATCCTATATCTAAGCGACCTGAACGCGGTCATCCTGTCTGAGATTGAACGCTGTGAACAGCCATTGCGATTTACCGATGGGACATATGGCGGTGAGGAACTGGACGACTTCCTCAGTGGTTTCAAAATCAAACCTGCTGCTTCAACAGTAAGGGTGATATAAAACACAGATTTTATAAGTGCATAGGAGGTGCGAAACTTGTCAGACAAACGTGTCTGCAATTATTGCGGCAAGGAGCTTGACCTCTTTGACCTGCAGGAAGATTTCTCTATACATAGACAACATATCGGATACGGCAGTATCCATGACGGAGACAATGTTGATTTGCAGCTTTGCTGTGACTGCTTCGACAAGCTCGTAAGCGAGTGTAATGTGTCTCCAATTGAGGAGGTCGATGACGAGTGACGAGAGCAGAGTTCAACAATGCTTTGGAGGAGGCTCTTCAGAAAGCAGCGCGAGTACGAGCCTATACGGGTGGAGGATGCGAAATTGCGTTGATTGTAACGAGAGACGTTTATAGATTCCTCTCTGAACACGCAGGTGTCACGTTTGATGTTCGCAATACTGACCACGGTATTTATCGTGGGTACAGAATTGGCATTGTCAATGAGCAGGGGTACAGCGATATTCTCAAACCGGCTATGCTCGGAATGGAGTATTACAACGGCATGGAGGTAAATGACATTATCGTTGTCGGAGATGAGAACAGACTGTTCCAGCTTGAGAGCAGAGAACCGATTTGCTTCCGGGACATGGGGTTAACCGTCAGTTTTGGGAATGGCGCAAGAGCAACAGCTAATGCAACCGTAACGAATACCGTTGCTAATGCCATCAATGAGACAAATGCGGCGGGGGCAGTAACTGCTGCAGCGGTTAATGCCGCACGTCCAGTAGAAATGAACTATAGAGACGGGCAGTTGTTTGTCGATGGGATTCCGATTGACCTCCCGCTTGTAGACCTTGCAATGGAAGACCTCGTAGGAGTAACGACACCGGTAACGACACCGCAGCTTGATTGGAACGCCACTGGTCGTGCGACAGTTGATTGGTTCGGTGCTGTTCCGGTCGCTGCTACTGAACCCACACGACCGGTGCGAGCACAGAGAGCGGCACGTCCGAGAGCACCACGGGCAGAAGAACCGCTGAATCCCGGCGATACAAAAATGTTGGATGAGTTCCTTGGCAGTTTTGCCATTAAAGAAACTCTCCAGCACGCATAAGAAAAGTAAGAGGCTAAACATACTATGTGGAAGAGCCCAGAGTAAACACTCTGGAGCTCTTTTTTCGTAGACAGTAGAGAGGTAGAACAATGCGAAAAATTTTCACTATCTTCTTGCTGGTATCTATGATGTGCGTTTCAATCTGCGGATGCAGTAGCGCATCTGCCAGACAAGAAACGCTGTTGACCATTGAGGAGAAAACGGAAGTCGATGCGTTGGAAACCGCTATCACAGCGACAGACGCAAACCAGACAATTGAGGAACCCGAGGAGGTAGTACGCCACACGGAGGGAGTAGACGGCTTCTCTGATGATATTGATTATCTCAGCATAATGAAGCAGAGTTGCTTAAACGGTGATTATGAAGCGGGCGTGGTTGCAGAGAAAGCCAGAAACAAGAAAATCGATGGGCTCGGCTTAAACGTGACAAAGGTTTTCTTTGAAGACTTGCTTGAGCTATCAAAGATTATCACGGCAGAATGTGGCGACAAGCGTTTGCCCTTTGAGTGGAAGCTGGCTGTTGGCGAGGTGGTTATCAACAGAGCTGACTCGCCAGAGTTCCCAGATACAATCAAAGAGGTCATTCACGCAGAGGGACAATATGCTAACGCGAATACAGACTATTTCAGAAACCTGACTCCGTTTGAACCCTGCGTTGAAGCAGCAGCTCGCCTTTTAAGTGGCGAACGTGTTTTGAATGAGCCGTCAGTCGTATTCCAGTCTGGTGGGGTACAAGGTAGCGGCGTTTATCTTGAACTGTACAGCAGCTATTACGGCTATACCTATTTGTGTTATAGCAGTTACCCAGAACTTTACGGAGGTTAAGTAACAAATGGGAAAAGTAATTGTTCAAGATTATACATACAAAAAGCCAATCACGATGATTGGTGTAGAGGCTGGTATCTGCTGGGGAGCAAATACCAGTAATGATGAGAAGAATTATCTCAGAGGCATTGACTGTCTTGAGAGCGGACATGGGAGAACATTTGAGTTCCCTGATGTGTATTTGACTCTTGAAGGGTATTCGGCACGGGTCATCCGTGAGTGGTACACCCATATCGGCGGTCTGCCCACACGCCTTCAGGCGAGTACGCGATATATCGACTATGAACATGGTTTTGGATATGTTACGCCGCCAAGCATCGAAGGTAATCCAGAAGCGAAGGAAGTCTATGAAGATTTGATGGAACATATCAAATCATACTTAGAGAGCCTCGACACTATTGGTGTTCCTCGTGAGGACTCAGCATTAGGGCTTCCGCTTGGCATGGAGACGAAAATTGTGTGTAAGCACAATATGCGTAACCTGATGGATATGTCGCATCAGAGAATGTGCAATCGAGCCTACCATGAATACAGGGGGCTATTCAACGATGTATGCGATGCTTTGGGGAACTATTCGGAGGAATGGAAATACATCGTAGACCACTACTTCATGCCCAAATGCAAGCTCATGGGTTTTTGCTCAGAGAAAAAGACCTGCGGTATGATGCCGCGCAAACAATGAATGGGGCGCTTTCGGTTGCCGTTGTGATTCTTGCGGCTGTATTGCTATTCGGCAATGACGACAACCGACCAAGACCTGCTTGAATTTGGAGGTCTTATGAAAAGCAAGATACTGAACCCCAAACGTATGAAACAACTCATCGATTTCAAAGGGCTTGAACTTGATAACGGGATATACCCTACGGATATCGATGGGCTAATTGAGTATCACGACTCAGAATACATACTCCTCGAAGTAAAACACAAGGATGCAAGAGTACCATACGGGCAACGACTTGCTATCCAAAGAATGGTCGATGACTTTACAAAGGCTGGTAAGAAGGCAGTTGCAATTGTTTGTGAACACAAAGTGGATGATACAGACAAGCCTGTGGTTGCGGCATTTTGCAAGGTCAGAGAGCTGTACTACGGCGGCGAACACAAGTGGCGACCGCCAGATTCGCCAATGAATGTTCGACAAGCCATAGACAAATTCCGAAAGTATGCGAAGCAACACAAAGGAGGTTGACAGGTGAAAGTCATTACGATTTCTGGTAAAGCGCAAAACGGTAAAGACACCACTGCTGGATTGCTTAAAGCGGCTTTAGAAGCAGACGGATATAAAGTCTTGATTACCCATTACGCAGACCTGCTCAAATATATTTGCAAGCAGTTCTTTGGATGGGACGGACAGAAAGATGATGCTGGTCGGCATATTCTTCAATATGTCGGAACAGACATCATTCGGCAGAAACGCCCTGACTATTGGGTAGGGTTTGTTACATCAATTTTGGAGCTATTCCCAAATGAGTGGGACTATGTGCTGATTCCTGATTGCCGATTCCCAAATGAGATTGATTATCTCAAAGAAGCTGGATTGGACACAGTTAATTTGCGTGTTGTCAGAAAAAACTTTAAGAGTCCTCTCACCCCAGAGCAGCAAGCACACCCTTCTGAGACAGCGCTCGACGATGTTGAGCCAGATTATTACATAACGAATAACGGGTCAATGACTGACCTGAAAAGAAATGTCATCGATTGGTTGGTCGAATACCTTGGTTCTCACCAAATGACGATTGATGAACTGTAAGGAGGCTAAATGAAGCATCTGACAATCTTGGTTGACATGGATGACACGATTGAGTCACTGGCGAGTGCTTGGGTTGATTACTTAAATGCACGACACGGGACGACTACAAAGCTGACAGACATCACCGGTTGGGATATTTCTAAAGCATTCCCGACGCTCACGAATGAACAGGTGTACGCACCACTGTTTGAGGATGATTTCTGGGATTGTGTTAAACCAATTGATGGTGCATCAGAAACTTTGCAGAAGCTTATTGCAGATGGGCATAAGGTCTTGATTGTAACCACATCGAACTACCATACGCTCGCATCAAAAATGGAGCGGGTGTTATTCAAATACTTCCCGTTCCTAACGTGGAACGATGTCATTATCACTTCCCACAAGCAGCTTGTGAAAGGTGATGTTCTCATCGATGATGGTACGCACAATCTTGAGGGTGGGAACTATTTCAAAATCCTTATGACTGCGCAACACAATAAAAAATATGATGCAGAAGCCAATGGGATGCTCCGTGTAGAAACATGGGCTGAGGTTTATTCGGCAATTACGCTTCTTGCAGAGGAAGACAACCTTAAAGGTTGGAAGGAGGTGCCAATGGCAATTACTTTGTACTCAACAGGATGTCCAAAGTGCAAGGTTCTGAAAAAGAAGCTGGAAGAAAAGGGTATCAAGTACACAGAGAACAATTCTGTGGATGAGATGCTGTCACTTGGAATCAGTCAGGTGCCCGTTCTTAGTGTGAACAATAAATTACTTGACTTCTCGACAGCAAATGACTGGGTGAACCAACAATAAGCGAAGGGAGATTAAGCAATGAACATTCCACTCAAAATGAACAGGGACTTTGAAAAGGCTATGACCACACTCAATGAGCGCTATGGTGAAGATTTCGAGTACCTGAACGGTTTCCACGAAACGCAACTGAACTTTTCGGATTTCATCGATGGCTTTATTGACAAGAATGTCGCCGACGTGACCATCGATGCCAATGCGAACGCATCCAACAAGGATATTCGCAGTCTTTTGAATGAAAAGGGTAAATCTCACGATAAGCTGTTCGCTTTCAACAAGATTTTCTATGAGATGAAGAAGCGCTACAACCTGAAAACAGCCCGTGAATGGCTTGAAACAGAGTATAACGGCGGGTTTTATCTGCATGATGCGTCTACTTCTACATATCTGCCGTACTGCTATGCCTATGACCTGACCAGACTGGCAACCGAGGGTCTTTTCTTCCTCAAAAACTACAATAATCAGGCTCCAAAGCACCTCACAACGTTCATGGATGACGTAATTGAGTATATCAGCTACATGAGCAATCGTAGTTCCGGTGCTGTAGGCATCCCCAACGTCCTTATCTGGACGTATTACTTCTGGAAAAAGGACTGTGAGAGTGGTCACTTCATTAAGAACCCCGAATACTACATCAAGCAGTGCTTCCAGAAGTTTATCTACCGCCTGAACCAGCCGTTTATGCGCATCGACCAGACTGCTTTTGTTAATGTGTCAATTTTTGACCGGAATTACATTGAGGCGTTGTTCGGCGGCGTGCAATATCCTGACGGAACATATGTGATTGACTGTGTTGAAGAGCTGATTGAGCATCAAAAGCTCTTTATGGAGGTCGTTTCGCAAATCAGAAGCGAGAATATGTTTACGTTCCCAGTGCTGACATACAGTTTGCTTTACCGTGACGGCAAATTCGTCGATGAAGAGTTCGCCAGATGGTGTTCCGACCACAATGTGACATGGAATGACAGCAACTTTTTCATCAGCGGCGATGTAAACACGCTGAGTAACTGCTGCCGACTGCTGTCTGATACTTCAAAACTCAACGCATTCATCAATTCGATTGGCGGCACAGCACTCTCCATCGGTTCTGTGAAGGTCAACACAATCAACCTCATGCGGATTGCGTTGGAAACTGAGTGTGACGAGAAAAAGTATCTTGCTCTGCTCAAAAAGCGTGCGTTGCTGTGTTGTAAGACACTCGATACTGTACGCCATATCATCCAGAGAAACGTTGAGAAGGGGTTACTCCCCAACTATCAGGATGGCGCGGTCGAGATGGACAAGCAATACTGCACAATGGGTATCCTTGGTCTGTATGAAGTCATCGAGGCATTTGGTTACACCAAGACGGATGAGTTTGGTTACATCAGTTACACCGATGAAGGCATCGCTTTTGCAAGCAAAATCTTTGAGGTACTGAATGAGGTCAAGGACAACTTCACCGATGCTTACTCTTTCAACATCGAGAGTGTTCCTGCAGAGCGTGCGGCAGTTATCCTGTGCCAGAAAGACAACGTTCTGTACGACCACAATGACAAGTTCATCTACTCGAACCAGTGGATTCCGCTGTCTGCGAAATGCACCATTCAGGAGAAGCTCCGCCTCAGCTCAATCCTTGATGAAAAGTGTTCTGGCGGCAGCATCGCGCACATCAATTTGGAATCCAACTTCCCGAATACGGAAACAGCGTGGAAGATGCTGAACAAGATTGCTCAAGCTGGCGTGATTTACTTTGCGTTCAACACCCGTATCAACGAGTGCAAGAACCATCACGGCTTTGTTGGCACTGACCATTGCCCAGTATGCGGTGAGCCTGTCTTTGATACATACCAGCGCATTGTTGGGTATCTCGTCCCATCAAGGGCTTACTCTAAAGACCGTTTCCGTGAGTTTAACACAAGACAGTGGTACAGCTATGCGGAGGCTATGAGCGAATGAGAGTAAAGACAATTGTGGATGAAGACTTCGCTAATTATAAAAAGCCAGCGATGTTCATTGGAACGATTTCTTGTGGCGGTAAATGCTGTATTGAAGCAGGTATCCCGTTGTCGGTCTGTCAAAATGATGGGTGGCGTGCAAGCGCCCCCATCAGTATTGACGACGAACAACTGTGCCTCCGGTATCTGAATAATCCGCTTACGGAATCAATCGTGTTTGGTGGGCTTGAACCGCTTGAACAATTTGATGAGCTGTGTTCGTTTCTTGAGGTTCTTCGCGGTCAATTCCAGTGCAAAGACGACGTTGTCATTTATACTGGTTACTACTTTGAAGAAGTCCCTGAATGGATTCAACAGCTTGCCACTTATGGAAATGTGATTGTGAAGTTCGGACGATACATCCCAAACCAAAAGCACATATTTGATGAAGTGCTTGGCGTCGAACTCGCTTCTGATAATCAATACGCAGAGCGGTTCGACAGTTAAACATATTGGAGAAGACATCAATGAAAATCAATATCAATCCAGACAAAGAGTTCGTTAACGATATGCGCAAAGCATTGAAAGACAATAATGGCTTCTGCCCATGTTCCCTCGAAAAGAACGAGGATACAAAGTGTATGTGTAAGGAGTTCAGAGAGATGGCAAGAGGAACCTGCCACTGCGGTCTCTATACAAAAACAGAGTAAAACGTCCAAACGAAAATAAGGAGGACATATGATTAAACGTACAATCAAGGAAACTGTCCGTGAGTATGACGCAGACGGAAAAGTTGTAAGAGAGACGGTCACTGAGACGACCGAGGATGACGACACCATGTATTTTCCACCATTCCAAACCTACCAAGAAACGGTTAAGCCTTGGTGGGGTGAGCCGTCTTGTGCTTGCAAAACAAATAGCTAAGGAGGACACAATGCAGAGAGTTGGAGAGTTTGAAAAGGTCAGCTTTGAACAGTTCCGTGACGCGATGAAAGATGAATTCTATAGGGGGCAGGAATTGCCGCCTGCAATCGAAGATGACCTTAAAAAGATGTGGGAGGAAATTGCACTCCCCAGCAGAGCAACGACTGGCTCTGCCGGTTATGACTTTAAGGCGCCATTCACCTTTGAGATGCGCCCCGGCGAGACAATGAAGATTCCCACTGGCATCAGAGTGAAGATTGACGAGGGCTGGTGGCTTGGTTGCCTGCCGCGCAGTGGTCTGGGCTTCAAGTTCCGTATGCAGTTTGACAATACGATGGGCGTTATCGACAGCGATTATTACTTCTCTGACAACGAGGGGCACATTTTCGCCAAGATTACGAACGACAGCAAGAGCCAGAAGATTGTACACGTTGAAGCCGGTAATGGCTTTATGCAGGCAATTTTCATTCCGTATGGGATTACATACTCCGATGACGCAACCGGCGTCAGGAACGGCGGCATGGGCTCTACGGATGGCAAAGCGTAAGAGGAACCACACATGAAAGACTCATCTTCAAAAGGTCTTGGATTGTGCGATGTGCTCGCCGTAGTTTTTGTCGTTCTGAAACTGATTGGCGTAATTGACTGGAGCTGGTGGTGGGTACTTGCGCCTGTCTGGATTCCGGTCATTATCGTAGTCATCGCCTACATAGTAATCAGCATCATCGATTAGGTTCCAAAATTACCAAGGTGGTAGACACGGGGCTGGCTTTATTGCCAGCCCTTTCTTTTTACATACACGCAGCTCACAGGGAGGTGAAATCATTAGTACCATGCAAATCCCATTCTGGGAGAGGTACACACTGACAATTCAGGAGGCATCGCAATACTTCCGTATCGGAGAAAATAAGCTGCGTAAAATTGTCAGCGAAAACAAAGACGCTGATTTTGTCCTTTGGAATGGCACACGCCCACAGATTAAACGTACAAAATTCGAGCGATTTGTTGACCAACTCAACCTTATATAATATCTAACTTGAAAGTGAATCCAGACTATGGTATATTGAAAACGCCATGTTGATATTCATTTTCAGACAAAAGGAGTAGCCATGCCTGAAAAAAGGAAAGACAACAAAGGCAGAATTCTGAGAGAAGGAGAAGTACAGAGAAACGACGGGAAGTATATGTACCGCTATACTGACGCTGGCGGGATACGCCGAGCGATTTATAGTTGGAGGCTTGTAGAGTCAGACAAGGCGCCCGATGGCAAGCGCAGCACAGAACCACTGAGGACTCAGATAAAGCGTATCCAAAGGGATATGGATGATGGCATCAGTTCCTATACGGCGTACAAGATGACGCTGAACAGCTTCTACGACGCCTATATCGAAACCAAGTACGAGCTCAAGGCATCAACAAGAACCAACTACAAGTATATGTACAGGAAATATGTTCGTGACGAGATAGGCACGAAGAATATTGCCGACATCAAGTACAGCGATATCAAGCGGTTCTACATCCACCTCATTAAAGACATTGGGTTTAAGCCAAACAGTATGGAGACAATTCATACTATCCTCCATCCGGTTTTTAATGTGGCTGTAAGGGACGGATTCATCAGAACGAACCCAACCGACGGCGTAATGGCTGAAATCAAGAAGAGTCACAACTGGGAGAAACCAAAACGCCACGCACTGACAGAACCGCAGCAGGACAAGTTCCTTGATTTTGTGTCCAGCTCAAAAACGTACAAGCATTGGATGCTGCTGCTTACGGTCATGCTTGGGACGGGCGCTCGTGTAGGAGAAGTCCTTGGGCTACGGTGGGAAGATTGCGACTTCACGCAAAATATTATTGACATCAACCATAATTTGATATATCGTCAACAAGAAAGCGGGAAGATGGAACTCCACATTACTACGCCGAAGACACGAGCGGGCACACGAATCATTCCAATGTTCTCTGATGTGAGAGCAGCTTTGCTCCAGATTCGATTGAAGCATATGGAGGAAGGCTTTAACGAGTGCGAGGTCGATGGGTACACGAACTTCATTTTCAAAAACAGGTTCGGAGAGATGCTCACCCCGCACGTCATCAACAGAGCACTTGATAGAATCATTCGTGACTACAATGCGGAAGAGACGGAGCAAGCGGAACAAGAACACCGAGAGCCGGTCTTACTTCCACACTTCAGCGCACACAATCTCAGACACACATTCTGTACTCGCCTTTGCGAGAACGAAACAAACCTAAAGGTAATCCAAGAAATTATGGGGCATCGAAACATCGAGACAACGATGGATGTCTACAACGAAGCGACCAAGGAAAAGAAGATGTCCAGCTTCGCAAACCTCGAAGGAAAAATCAGGGTGTCCTGAGCTGGGTTTGACACCAGTTTTGACACCAATTGACCGAAAAGTTATAAGAATTTATGAGACGTTGCGTTATCGCAAATGTCCTCAAAACGTTGTGGCACAGGGGTTATAAGAACTTATGAGAAGTTACGACGATACCGAGATAATATTCCCGACGATGAAGCCGCTGGACATGCCCAAGAAGGCCGACAAGGCGGAAGCCGCTCCCGCCGAAGTGAAGAAGGAGGAGGTCATCGACTTCTCCAAGGTCGAGATCGAGCCGCTGTTCGCTGACCAGGTCGACTTTGACACCTTCTCCAAGTCTGACTTCCGCGCCGTCAAGATCAAGGCGTGCGAGGCGGTGAAGAAGTCCAAGAAGCTGCTGCAGTTTGTGCTCGACGACGG
>OLSN01000018.1_pt1 | contig 174885 bp, 104 predicted proteins | sample 1672411 | NCBI WGS metagenome assembly OLSN01 (sample SAMEA3136683, study PRJEB25190) | human gut metagenome | biome: human gut; feature: human-associated habitat; material: faeces | place: Austria | collected 2013 | reverse complement strand
GGATGGCTATTGCGACGGCTGCCATGAGCAGCGTGTTGAGCAGTGTCTTGACGATCATGGCCTTAAAGTATGTTGAAGAGTGAGAGTACGAACACCAGCACCAGGAACATCAGGGCGAAGAATATGTAGTTGTTTATCTTGCCCGTTCGCAGGCGCATGATTCGCTGGTTTATCATGCGCAGCATCTCGATCCACCACGCCGAGAAGAGGCGTCCTACGCGGTCCTTGTGGCGCACGTTGTAGTTGCGGACGGCCGGGGGGAATATCTCGCCCTTGTCGACGACGCGGCCCTCCACGATGTCGCTGTTGAAGGTCGAGGCGAGGCTTTCGAGGCCCTCGGCGAACGATTCTCCCGTGTACTGCATGCGGGCGTCGGGGGCGGTGAAGCCGCATCCCCACGTGGGTCCCTGCGTGACGTTGCGGCGGCGCTGTGCGCGCACCTTCACGGTGTAGAGCAGTGCGGCGAGGATTATGAGCAGCGCGGCGGTGAGCGACACGCGCGTGAGCGTGGGCGCCACGTCGGCCTCGACCAGATATACGGCCGCGGGCGAGAACTCGGCCGCGGCGGCCGACACCACCCTCACGGCAATATGGATTTTATGAAGAACGAATACATTAACCGTCGTCCGCCGTCAAACGTCATGAGTCATGTTGACGAGATTGAGCGCAATCGCGACCGGACTGAGTATGTTGATTTTTCGGTTGTAGAACAGTAAAATAACAGAAGATGAATAAAGCTATGAGAAAACTGATGTATTTAATAGCATTTACACTATACACTGCCTACGGCTATGCGCAGCAAGGACCGATGGCTGTCACACGATACGGTGTGCTTGAAGGTGTCTGCGAGTCGGGTATAAATGTTTTTAAAGGTGTGCCTTTTGCAGCACCGCCGGTAGGAGAGAACAGATGGCGCGCGCCGCAACCGTTACAGCCGTGGCAAGGCGTGCGTAACGCAAAGAAGTTCGGTGACGACCCCATGCAGGGCAATCCGTTTGGTGATATGGGTTTTGATGCCGAAAAGAAAAGTGAAGACTGTCTGTATCTTAACGTGTGGACACCATCGAAGACCATGACCGACCGCCTGCCGGTCGTTATCTATTTCAATGGCGGCGGGCTTATTGCCGGATCTGGAAGCGAGCCTCGCTATTCCGGACGACAGATGGCACGACACGGCATTGTAGTCGTAACGGCAAACTACAGGGAGGGCATATTCGGATTCTTTGCGCATCCGCAATTGTCGGAAGAAACCATCTATAAAGGTTCGGGTAACTATGGCTTTATGGATCAGGCGGCAGCCATCAGGTGGGTGTATGAAAACATTGACGCTTTTGGAGGCGACCCCAAGCAAATAACCATAGTTGGAGAGTCGGCAGGATCGGTGTCGGTGAGCGCGCTCCTTGTGTCACCCCTTACGCGCGGTATGATAGCGCGTGCCATGGCTTCCTCAGGATCTGTTTGTGGCAGAAAGACACTCTCGCTGAAGGAAGCGGAGATGCAAGGCGTAGCAAAACTGAAGAAAATGGGCATAAAAGACATTTCCGAAGCACGGAAGATGAGTGCTGAAGAATTGTTGGAAAAGACCTCTGACGGTGGTTTTGCAAACTACTGTGTAGACGGACGATTCTTTACTGAAGACCCTACAGAGGCTTATCTTAAAGGACATCAGCAAAAGGTGCCGCTTCTTGTGGGACGCAACAGCATGGAGATGACTCCACAGGTCTATCTTGCAGGAAAGGAACCTACACTGGCAAACATCCGTCAAGTGCTTGAGAGTGTTTTTGGTGATAAAACCGATAAGGCTATGCGTCTCTATGGTATCAAGACCGACCGCGACGTGCTGGGCAAGCCCGGTGTTGATTTTGCCTCAGACCGATTTATTGCCTATGGCACATGGCTCTTTGGATATCTGCATGCCAAAACCTCATGTAAGCCCGTCTATCGCTATTGTTTCACCCGTCCTCGTCCGGAGATGCGTCACAAGGGATTGGTGGCAGGACTGGCTGGTGGAGTGCAACATATAAATGATGAGAAGGAAGACAATATTGTAAGCATTGCCGAAAATGGAGTTTTTAAAGGTGCTGTTCACTCAGCCGACATTGAATATGCCATGGGCACACTTCCCACAAACCGCGTATACGACTGGCAACCTGAGGATTATCGAGTGTCAGACCAGTTTATCAACTATTACGCCAATTTCATTAAGACGGGTGACCCTAACGGATTGGGACTGGCAAACTGGACCTCCATCACAGGCAAGGAGCAGCCCACGCAACTCATCATTGATGTCGACTCGTATGAAATATACGATTCCGCCTTTGAAAAGCGCAACCTTTTCTTAATGACTGTAGGAGGCTTTGCAAACCGATAATCGGCGGAGATTAAATAAATATGTAAATCAATCAGACAAGAATTATATAAATGATAAATAAGCTGTATAACCAACATTAATATGAGTAGATGTTCAAAATTAACTGCCATCATATTGTGTGCTGTTCATGATATGCATTTCAAAGTCCGAAGATGGAGTGTAACGGGCTACACGACCGATGAGACTTTGGAATGCAGTCCTGAACAGCGCACATGATAATGGCATAGATATAGATAACATATGATTATTTTATAATATCGTTCAATTTTGAACAGATACTTATAAAACAGGCAATCCGGCTACATGGCAAGCTGCAGCATTGCCTGTAAATATATATTGCCGATGACAGCGGGCGTTTTTCAAATAAAAACAAATAGTAAATTTTTTAATATATTCTTTTGTTTGTCGCCACCGGTGTTGTTTTTATATGCATACATCATATTTAAGAGTAACTTACTGAACCTTAATATTATGGAACATTGTTTATGTTATTTCCAAAATGAAAAACATAAATATTTACATAAAAACAAAACCTTTGTTAGATGAAAAAACAAGGCGTTTGCACGCAAGAAAAAGCAGGTATCGGGAGGTTGGAGTAATTTTACGGCAGATAAACAAAACAACAAATTATTAACAATTTAAATTTATTCCTACTATGGACAAAAGACTTCTAACACTTCCGTTGCTTGCAACCGTAGGCTGTATGTCTCATGCGCAGACCGACCCCAACCACCCCAACATCGTGTTCATATTGGCGGACGATATGGGATTCTCCGGCATACATGCATACGGCGGCAACCAGATTCCTTCGCCGAACATCGATTTTCTGGCGGACAACGGTGTGGTGTGCGACAACTTCCGCGCCACTCCGCTTAGCTCCACCACGCGCGTGTGTCTGATGACGGGCTGCTACCAGCAGCGTGCCGGACTCAATCACATCTACTCGGAGGTAGACCCTGTGGACGGTCTCGATCCGGCTACACATCCTTCGTTTGCGGGTTTGCTGCGCGACGCAGGCTATCGCACGGGACTCATCGGCAAGTGGCACCTCGGACAAGACATCAAGTTCAATCCGCTGAACCACGGATGGGATGTGTGGCACGGATACACCATGGGAAACATCGACTTCCAGTCACACTACAACACCATTCACGAAATAGACTGGTGGGACGGAAAGGAGCGTAAGGACGAGCCGGGATATGTCACGTATCTTATAAACAAACACTCGGTGAACTTCATAAAAGAGTCGGTGAAAGAGAAGAAACCTTTCTTCCTCATGGTGTCCGAAAACGCCGTGCACGTGCCTATGCAAGGTCCCAACGACCCTCCTCTGCGCACGGATGACACCTGTCCTTACCGCAACGACGAGAACATGACCGACCAGGAGTACCGCCGCGTATATCAGGATATGGTTCAAGCCATGGACGAGGGTGTAGGACAAATCATACGCACACTGCGCGAACAGGGAGTGCTCGACAATACAATAATAATATATACATCAGACAACGGAGGTGAGAAAGTGGCTGCAGAGAAATATCCGGGAAACAACGGATACTTCCGTGGATGGAAGGGCGGCGCCTACGAGGGTGGATGCCGCGTGCCTGCCATATTCTATTATCCGAAGGCGTGGGGACACCGAAAGACTTCAGAACCGATGCACTGCATCGACTTCATGCCCACTTTCCTCGACATGTGTAACGTTGACAATTCCCGCAAGGTTGACGGTGTGTCGATGCTTCCAACTCTTGAGAAGAACCTGCCCATGCCACAGCGAAAACTCTATTCTGCCGAGACGGGATTCATGACCGTCACCGACGGTGACTGGAAATGTGTGTGGGGCAAGAACAACAAGATAGAACTGTTCAATCTTATGACCGACCGCAACGAGGAGCACGACCTCTCGGCAATGTATCCCGAACGAGTCGAGGGCTATAAGAAGGATATGCTCGACTGGTGGGCAGACTGTACCAAGGGCACCAGACTTGAAGGACGCACCACATGGAACTCCGGATGGGTGGTTGAACTTGTAGAGAAACTGGCTAAAGAAGGCAAGACGCTGCAAGACCTTCCGTTCTTCCAGCAGGCTGCCGGAAAAACCGTAATGAATCCTGTAAAAAAGAACAGCAGGAAAAAGGCTAAGAAATAATACTGCAATATTAAGCCTTACCTGTCGTCAGACAGATGAACCTGCTTTATTATTCTGCAATAAGCTCTTCATCCGTCCTACGTGCTTCTATCATATGTATTTTTTCCTGACATTTCGGAAATGTGCCTGGAAACATCCGGAAAAATGGAAATGAAACGTCGGTTAAAGTACGGAAGATGGATGAAGAGCCTATAAACAAATGTGATGCGGTGCACCATCACTATTATAATAACGGCGCGAGCCCTGTAGAGACGCAAAATATTGCGTCTCACGAACAAGGTTTGCGATACATATACTCCAATATAATTACTCACGAAATTTGCATTTATCCCTTGTGAGACGCAAGATTTTGCGTCTCTACTTTAGTGGCAGCGAATAATACGCATGGCGTATCAAGTGACGCGACGGAAACTGTCGGCAACCTTTCTCTTATGAAACGCACATCACGTGCAGGCATGACGCGAAGTAAAAAATCTTTACATTTCATTTCCGTAAAACAGCGGTGAGACAACACGTTCACGTCTCTTTAAGGCAACCGGCATACGTTCAGTATATGCAAGGGAACCGCATAAAAACTCGTATCTTTCTTCTTTATATCGTGAATATTGTTCTTTTTAAGAGCAACTGATACTCTCTACGCAGACACGCACACCATATCCGTCCGCCGCAAGAGCCTTTCCTGTGACCTCATTAAGGCTTTACGGCATACCCAAAGAGCCTTTTTCACGCCACGGAAGAGGCTTTTCCGCAGCGTGACAATACTATCATTATGACACATTATGGCGCAACACACTGATATACAACGCATTTCGCTAACCTTCAAAATACGGGCTTATTTCAGCCATTAAGGCAGTACGGTCAGCCAGAGACGATTCTCAGCGACTTGACGTTGTGCTGTTTTTCTTCTTTCTTACATCATATCGCGCATATTCGTACATTCCTTTCCGCCTCCCCGCAATCATCATTTTCACATGCCTGTCAGGCATCATGTCCACTCTACGGAATGTCGTATGTCCTACAGCATGCATGAGGCACGAATCCCGTACGGATTATGGCGACGCGCCATATCAGCCGTTCGTCTGTTTTTCCTGTAAAATATACGGTTATAGTTATAAGAATATCTCACACTGAAGGAATCATCATCCGAACCGGATTTTACCGTATTTTATCCATCAAAAAAATTTCTTATATTGAAAATATTAATATATTTGCACCGGACAAACATAATAAAGACACACAAAGAAAAATACTGCGATAAAATTACTTACAGCATAACGCAAAAACACACAAGCTGTATCGATATGTTTAAAACAAGCATCAGGATACATGCATACATACTGCTGTTTCCGTTTTTCACCGTTTTTTCCGGGGCAGAAGCGACGGCACAGACAGTCTCACTGCCCGAGACGTGCCGCTACACCGGCAACACGGAAGCATGCGTGATGACGCCGGATGACGCCATGGCTGACACCTCGCATACTGCTGACGCGCCATCCGCAGACATGAAAAGATGGCGTACAGATGCGGGGCGGCTGATGTCGCCTCATACGCAGGTCTCTGAAATAATTAGGGATATGCCTAAACACAGACACAGAATATCTTATACGAACAGCAACACATTTTATGCTTACATAGGATACGGACGCATCATGAGCAAGCTACACATGGCAGAAGGCGTGAAAGGCAATCCAAAGAACGGCTTGTTCTGGCAGTTCGGCTATGACTGGACGTCTAAATTAGGCATCGGGGCAGGAATGATGTACAACGGGTTCAGGTCTACGTACGAACACAACGGTTACATAGAAAAATCGGAAATATTTTATCTGGCTCCGCAGATAGTCTTTAAGACATACGTAAGACGATGGGCTATCGACGGGAAAATGGGTTTAGGATTGTTCACATACAACTATCCGACGCATGAGACAGAGTCATCTGACGACGGTTTCGGATACAACCTGCATTTCGGAGCCGAATATGTATTGTCGAGAATCATAGGCATCAGCGCGTCTATCGGATTGACGAAGGGTAATATTAGAATACATGATGAAATGGGTTATTTCAACATGGTAACTGCCATATCCGCTCTTAACATATGTGTCGGAGTGAGGGCGCATATCTGAGAATATCCATATGAAGGTACGCTGTTTTACACTTCTACAAATATTATAAACAAAAAAAAACATTATTATGAATCATTCATTTAAATCATTCTCCTGGAAACATCTTCTGATTTTCCTTCTGGTGTCGGGTTGCGTTACCATTGTGCGCGGACAAAGCAGGTTTCATATAGACCTTGATTATCACTATAATCTCGGTCTGTCTGAGTCATTCAATGGCATAACGCTTAAACGTAACGAATATCATATGGGCGGACACTCCCTCCGTCTGAGCACGCGCTACGACGTGTCGCGCCTCTGGTCGGCAGGAATAGGAATAGGACTTGACAGATATACCGAGCCCGACTACAACACGATGCCCGTGTTCGCGACGGTGAGATACAAGGCACTCGAGAAAGTTCCCGACGCATATGTCTTTGCCGATATGGGATATGCCATAAAGTCAGGTGAGTTTACAAAAGGACTCACAGGAAGCTTGGGAATAGGATATACACATATGTTTGCCAAGCATTTCGGCTTGAATTTCCAGATAGCATACAATCTGAAGGGTTTCAACGACATCCCCACATATATATATAATGTGGATAAGGGGGAGACAACATACAGCAAGGAGAACAGCACCAGACACTCGCTGTCATTCGGAATAGGTGTCACTTTCTGACCGTTTACCATTAATAGAACATCCACAACCCATCAATAACAACAACGGGAAACACCATTTTATCATTCGCAGGTAACAAAGTAGAGACGCAAAATATTGCGTCTCACAAGCGAGGATTGCGCTGTATATCATGCATATAATTACTTACGAAAATTGCATTTATTGCTCGTGAGACGCAAGGATTGCCCTGTTTATAATGCATATAATTACTTATGAAAATTGCATTATTTGCTCGTGAGACGCAAGATTTTGCGTCTCTACAGGGCTCGCGCCATCATTTATATTGATAGGAAAACCCGTTTTATTATTCGCAGGTAACAAAGTAGAGACGCAAAATCTTGCGTCTCACAAGCAAAAATCGCGCTATTAATAGTGCATATAATTACTTACGAAAATTACGTTTATCCCTCGTGAGACGCAAGGATTGCCCTGTTTATAATGCATATAATTCCTCACGAAAATTGCATTTATCCCTTGTGAGACGCAAAATTTTGCGTCTCTACTTTATTACCGGCGTATTATAACATTATGACAACATCCGTGCTGATGTAACACACAATGTATCCTCACTTTTAAATTTATCTCCCAAACAGAACACTTTCTTCTTACTGTCAAGTTGGAACACACACATAAGCCATATGGCTGGATATAAACATTATCCATAATTATATAACATCCGGACGCCACATGCCGCTTACCTTTGTAACCGGAACAAAAGGATAATAATGTTATGAACAGGTTTTTGGTATGTCTGATGATATTTCTGATAGGATGCACAGACCTTTGGGCTTCTGACAGGAAGATAAAAGGATATGTGCTTGACAAGGAAGGGACGCCGCTGACAGGCGCATATGTATATGATGAGAACAAGAAAAACACAGCCATAACAGACGAGAACGGATATTTCGAGATATCCGTTCCGGAGGAGGCAAGGATGCTGAAGGCAGGATATGTGGGGTTCGCTCCGCTCGACCATACAATGGAACGGCCCGACGACGTGCAGATTCTGGTGATGAGCCCGAATACGGAACTGAAGGAGGTTGTGGTGACGGCAGGGGGCATAGGGATGCTGAAGAACAGGGGCAACCTGCTCAACACAGAAAGCATTACGGCGCAGGGACTCACGCGCGCAGCATGCTGCAACCTCTCGGAGAGTTTTGAGACAAACCCCTCGGTGGACGTGGCTTACAGCGACGCCGTGACGGGAGCGAAACAGATACAACTGCTCGGACTTGCCGGAACATACGTGCAGATGCTCACCGAGAATTTTCCAAACCTGCGCGGAGCGGCTTCCACCTACGGACTCGACTACATCCCGGGACCGTGGATGCAGAGCATACAGGTGTCGAAGGGCGCGGCGTCGGTGAAGAACGGCTTCGAGTCGGTCACCGGACAGATTGACGTGGAATACAAGAAACCCAAAATAGCCGACCCGCTGTTTATTAATCTTTTCGCCGGAAGCTCCGGACGCTACGAGGGGAACGCCGTGGGGGCTCTGGAACTCAACGACCGCCTCTCCACAGCTCTCTTCCTCAACTACTACAATGAGGAGCAGTCGCACGACAAGAACAAGGATACTTTCCTCGACATGCCGCAGATGCAGTCGTTCAGCATGATGAACCGCTGGCACTACCAGACACCGCGCTTCGTATCGCAATGGGGCGTAAAGGTGCTCACCGACCGCCGCACGAGCGGACAGACATCACACACCCTTCGCTCCGACGCCGCTTTCTCTCCATACACCATCCACAACGACGCCAACCGCGTGGAGCTGTTCTCCAAGAACGGTTTTATACTTAACCAGGACCGCAACGAGAGTATCGCGCTGATAGTCTCGGGCTCTTATCACGACCAGCAGTCTGACTACGCGGACAAGACGTATGATGTGTATGAGTCGAACGTCTACGCCTCGCTGCTCTATGAGACCGCCTTCGGAAAGAGACACAAGCTCGCCGCAGGACTGAACTACAACTGGGACAACTTCGAACAGCGCGGCAACGTCATCAACATCTACCGTCCTGACCTGCGCGACATAAGCGAGAACGTGTCGGGAGCGTACGCCGAATACACATGGACGCCTGCCGACAACCTCACCATCATGGCAGGACTGCGTGCCGACTACAGCTCCATCTACCGCTGGTTCGTCACCCCGCGCATGCATGTGAAGTACACACCGTTCTCATGGCTCGACCTACGCGCCTCGGCTGGAAAGGGCTACCGCAGCACATTCATATTTCCGGAGAACAACTATCTGCTGGCAAGCAGCCGCACGTGGCATGTTTCCGATAATCTCAATCAGGAAGAGGCATGGAACTATGGAGTGAGCGCGTCGTTCCACATACCGGTGAGGAATGAGGAGATTACAGTGAATGCGGAATGGTATTACACCGACTTCATCAATCAGGTGGTGACAGATATGGACAAGGACGCGCACGCCATATACTTCTATAATCTCAAAGGCAAGTCCACCTCAAGCGTGTTCCAGGTAGACGCCACCTTTCCGCTGTTCCGCGGATTCACCCTTATGGGAGCCTACAGATGGATGGACGTGAAGTGCACCTACGACGGAAAGACAATGCGCAAGCCGCTCACCAGCCGTTACAAGGCTTTGCTGACAGCCTCGTATGAGACTCCGCTGAAGAAATGGCAGTTTGATGTCACCGCGCAGTTCAACGGAGGCGGACGCATGCCAACGCCCGATCCGGCACGTCCGCTGTGGCACAGGACGTTCCCATCATACACCCAACTGAGCGCACAGATAACACGCCGCTTCCGCCGGTGGAGCATCTACGCGGGCGGCGAGAACCTCACTAACTTCAGGCAGAAGAACCCTGTGGTGTCGGCGGCAGACCCGTACAGCCGTGACTTCGACGCCACAATGGTATGGGGACCAACCATGGGATACAAACTGTATGCGGGCATCCGCTTCAATATACCCAAGATGTAATATAACTTTAAAAAACAGAAGACAATGAAAACAAGAACAATCATCATGACAGCCATGCTTTTCCTCGGACTGTCATACACAGTAAACGCAAAGGACTTGAAAGGAGACAAGAAGTCGGAAGTGACTTTCCTTGTGTCCATGACTTGTGAGAACTGCCAGAAACGCATCGAGAACAAGATGTCGTTCGAGAAGGGTGTGACCGATCTCGACGTGAATCTTCCGCAGAAAACGGTCACCATCAAATACCGCAAGGACAAGACATCAGCCGACAAACTGAAAGATGCTATCCGCCAGCTGGGATATACCGTCACACCGTTGGACAAAACGAAGACAGGAAAAAAAGACCCTTCCCAAAAGAAGGATAAAGAATAGAGCTGTCCGGAAAACACTGCCTATACAGGCACATACAATAAAGGCAACAGGAAAACGTAACATGCCCATTCCATGCACAAAATGTTTTCCCGTTGCCTTTTCCATTATATTATTATACAATTATTGCCTTATCACCCCGCATTATCCACACTTTTTCATGCAGTCCTAATCTATCTTATATAAAATAGGAATAAAACCGGCTTTCACATACACTAAAAAGTATAATTAAGAATAACATCCGTTTAAGGCTTAAAAACTGTGGAAAACCATGTGGAAAAGCGTTGATAACACTGTTGGCAAATAAATCATAACCCGGGGGATATCCACAGGCGCGGAGCCATATGTTTTTTATTGTGGATATACACGGGGTTATTAAATTTTTTTCCATAAGTTTTCCATAATTCTTAAAGCATAAATTTTATAAACTTATTAACTTTGCACAGTGCAACAAAGTTTGTGGATAAACTGCATATATTACTGTTATTCAGACCTTACTTATTAAAGACCGTCGTTCATAACACAGTCTCCTGATGTTGACATCAGAATATGCAAGAAAAAAGCCGTAAAGTTTTGAACATATAAACAGCACATCATCATAATCATATTATTTTATTTTTAAAAATAAATAAATATAATAATGATATATGATTGTGGAGAAAGTGAGAGGATTTGAGGGTGAGAAGGGGAGAGGATGAGAAGGTGAGGAGGGTGAGAGAATGAGAAGGTGGGAAGGATAGAGAAGGCATGCCGACTGTGCTGACGAAGCCTGACGGGACGGGAAACAGAACGGAAAAGCCCGGAAGAACGGGAATATATAAGGATAAGAACAACGTAAGACGTGCGTTTCACATACCACGTCAGAAAAAAAAATATATATATGGAGAGAGAAATGGTGAAAAAGGAATGGATTGAGAAAGGTTATGCCGATGAGCCGGTGGAGGAAGGCACCGACCTCAGAAAAGAGATAAGAAGGATGTGCGCGGAGAAGAACGCCGTGCTGCTCGCACACTATTACACTCCCGGAGAGGTGCAGGAGTGCGCCGACTTCATAGGCGACTCGCTCGCGCTGGCACGTAAGGCTGCCGCGACAGACGCCGACATCATTGTGATGTGCGGCGTGCATTTCATGGCGGAGACATGCAAGCTGCTCAGTCCGGAGAAGAAAGTGCTCGCGCCCGACCTCAATGCCGGATGCTCGCTTGCCGACTCCTGCCGCGCGGAGGACCTGAAGAGGTTCAAGGAGGAGCACCCCGGCTACAAGGTGGTGAGCTATGTCAACACCACAGCCGCGGTGAAGGCACTCACCGATGTGGTAGTTACGAGCGGCAACGCGAAGAAGGTAATAGACTCTTTCCCAAAGGATGAGAAGATAATATTCGGTCCGGACCATAACCTCGGGTCGTACATCAACTCGGTGACCGGACGCGACATGCTGCTGTGGAACGGCGGATGCCACGTACACGAGAAGTTCTCCGTGGAGGCTATAACGCAACTGAAGAAGGAGCATCCCGGTGCCGTCGTGATGGCACATCTGGAGTGCAAGGGTCCTGTGCTCGCCGTTGCCGACGTGAAAGGATCGACGGCTGTGATGCTGAAGTACGCCATGGAGCACGACGGGAAGGAGTATATCGTTGCTACGGAGAGCGGAATACTTCACGAGCTTCAGCGTCAGTGTCCCGACAAGACGTTCTATCCCGTTCCGCCGGAGGTGGGCGAGGGCACCGTGGGATGTATGTGCAACGAGTGCGAATATATGAAGATGAACACCCTGCGCAAGATATACAACACGCTCAGATATGAGTGGCCCGAGGTGAGTGTGGACGAAGCCGTCGCCCGCGATGCCGTCAAGCCGATAGAGCGCATGCTGGAGCTGAGCTGAGAGGATGCCTTCCTGACGTCCTGTCGGCACAGCCTGTAGAGACGCAAAATATTGCGTCTCACGGACAACAGACACGCATAAAAGTGATGATATAGCGCATCTCCGGCTCCATATTACCTTTTATTGTGATGGCGTCAGCCTTGTAGAGACGCAAGATTTTGCGTCTCCCGAGGGATGAAAGCATGTTTATATGTGGTATATTATAGCGCGTAAGTTTGCGGCACGGTTGCTTGTGAGACGCAAGGAAAATCATGATAAGGGGCATATTGTTTACCATCCGTTTGCGGCACGGTTGCTTGTGAGACGCAAGATTTTGCGTCTCTACTTGGGTTAATCACTGTTATATTGGTGGCGCGAACCCTCGTGACATACAAAATCTTGCGTCTCACGAGGGCTGGATGCGTAATTTCAGCACGGGCACGTTATATGCTTCATCCGTATTTGTTGCTACTCCCGTCATCCTTATCCATTCTTTTCCACCGTATGACCTGCTTCATCTTCAAAAAACAGGGAAACAACATCACGCCGGCAGCGCGTAACAGGGATGAGGCAGGACGGCAGTTCCGGTCTTAATGTGAAATATCGGTGTTGTGTAACGGCTGTTGTCATGCCATTATCTGTAAGGAACGCACGGTAAAAAATCTTTACATTTCATTTCCGCAAACCAGACATTACCCGTGCCCGCAGTCATTCTCTTCCGCGTGTTTTTCCTTACCTGACATCATACATTGTTCGCATATCATGCGTGAAAAATGTCCTTAACGTCCGCTTTCCAGCCCTTTCAGTGCGTTTTCCGATACCCCCGCACAGCTTCCGCATGCTGTTCCGTGCCGTGAGAAAGCCCGTGTCGTGTCCTCATACAGCCTCTTTCGCACACCCATACGTGCTTTTCCGTCACACAGGAAAGCCTTTTCCGCAGTAGATAAAACTGTTTTTTAAGCTGTGGAAAACGCAATACGCTGATGTACAACGTGTTATGTTTTCGTTCAAAATAAACGCGTATTTGCGGGCGGAAGCACTTCCGTCTGCCTCCACGCGATTCTCAGCGACTTGACGTTATCCTCATTTCCCTTATCATTCCACCATATTGCGTGTAGAATATTTAATCATAATTGAGTAAGGCTTCATCCTTATTCCGTGCTGCTGTCATACATTTTATATACATATATTGTAGAATATGCAGCGGCTATACCGTTGCAGAAGCTGAATAAAAGATGACGGCAGTGGTGCGTAAGAGTGGTGTGTAGCAGATAATAAAGTGAAACACAATATTTGCCGGTATAATGATTTGGGTTAAAACAATGATGGCGTGAGCCGGTAGAGACGCAAAATCTTGCGTCTCCCGTCCCTCCCACAGCAACAAACACATGCGACACTGCTGCTGTAAACAGTTGCATTTATTCCTTGTGAGACGCAAGATTTTGCGTCTCTACTTAGGTCTGCTTGCGGATAGGAGAGGTCATTCTGGATTGTGATTACTGTATTTCCATCCGTTTGTTATATTTTTCATGTAATTTTTCCATTATCTTATTTACTATAAAAAATGTATATATTTTATAATGATAATAATTGTTTTGAATTCATAAAATCACTATATTTGCATACATGGCTTCATTGTGTGAGGTCTCTGTTATAATATTCTTTCATTTTAAAACAATCTTATGGAAAATGTAAAACACATGTCAGTTTTTGCCACAATACTTCTTATCATGCTGTTTGCCGCACCCGCAGGTGCAGGCGCGCAGCTGTCGTGGCAGGACAATTTCGACTACCCTCCGGGACCGCTCTACGGTCAGGGACAATGGGTGAAGTATGCGTCAAACCCCAACTCGCCTATACAGGTAGTGGACAAGACGCTCGATTTTGAGGGCTATCCGGGAGGAGTGAAGGGCAGGAGCGTGGAACTCGGACCGGACGCTACGGCGGAGGACCTCATAGCGCGCTTCGACCCGAACGACGAGGGAGTGAAGACGGGCACGCTTTATTACTCGGCTCTCGTCAATGTGGAGGAGGTGCCGAGCGGTCCGATATACGTCATGTCGCTCGTGGTTCGCACGAAAAGCTCTGTGGTAGCCGACGGGAAGTCGGGCACCGAGCTCGGAAGGCTCTACGTGGACAAGGCGGATGAGGAGGGCAAATACCGTCTGGGAGTGGAGCGCGGGGCTTCCGACCCGTCATTCGCACCGCAGACATTCAGCACGGGCGAGACCTGTCTCGTTGTGGTGAAGTATGAGATAGGGGCTGCCGGAGCGCGTCTCGACGGTGTGTCGCTGTTTGTCAATCCGGCAAGCTACACCGAGGAGCCTGCCGAAGCCGACGCTGCCATCGACCCCAACAAGTCGGGCTCGGGCGTGGGCAACTACGGACTGCAGGGCATAGAGCTGCGTCAGGGGACGTCGTCGAGAGGCACCGCGCCAACAATGCTGGTGGGGTCGCTGCGCGTAGCCGACTCTTATGCCGGTCTGTTCGCCTCCGGCGGAGGACAGGACGACAACGCTCCGGTGATAACGCTGAGCGAGACCGGTCTCGACTTCAACTATGTATACAGCGGAGACCCGCAGACTGCCGTGGTCAATGTGAAGGGAGAGAGACTGCAGGGCGGCATATCCATCACCGTCACCGGCGACGAACTGAAGCCTTCTGTCACCACCGTGACAGCCGAAGAGGCACAGAGCGGGGAGGGAAAGGACGTTACCTTCACGCTCACTCCTGTGACTGAAGAGGGCAAGGCTACCGTGACGTTCAGCACACCGGGCAGGGACGACGTGGCGTTGGAAGCCACATGGACAACCTTGCCGGTGAAGGACATAGCCTCGCTGGGCGATTTTGCCGCCGAGAATCCTGACGACTACCTCACCTACCGCTATACGGGCGAGGCTGTGGTGACATTTGTCAACAATGTGAACGGCACACCTGAGTATTACATTCAGGACGCTACGGCTGGCATGCTCGTGAAAGACGACTACCAGTATCTTGGGTCATCATACAAGGCGGGCGACAAGCTCACCGGTTTTATAGGCAACATCACGTCGTTCTTCGGAGCCATGTCGTTCGTTCCGGCATCCTCCACGCTCGGCAGAGTGGTGTCGGAGGGCAACACGGCAGAGCCTGTGACAGTGACGCTCGCAGCTGTGAAAGCCAGTCCAAAGACATATGTCAACAGGCTCGTGAAGATAGAAAACGCCACCATCACAGGTGTGGAGGAAGGCGCGACGTTTAAGGAAGGAATGCAGCAGCCTACCGTGACAGACGCCACAGGCGAGGGTAAGATGCGCATATTCGGCGGCACATCGCTCATAGGAAAAACCGTTCCGTCGGGCACTGTAAGCATAACGGGCATCTCTACATCCGCAGGTGCGGTGGTGATTGCTCCGCGCGGGGCTGACGACATCACGGAGACCGTAGCCGCCGAGCCGTCGCTCACAGTGTCGCCTGACAAGTTTGACATGGCAGCAGGATTCGTAGGAAAGTCAGCTGTGGTGGGAACAGTGCACATAAGCGCCGTGAACATGCCGGCACCGACACTGCTCGAGATCACCGGCACCGACCGCAAGCTGTTCAGCCTTTCTGAAAACACCATACCGGCAGGCACGAGCGAGAAAGACATCGTCGTGACTTACAGTCCTACAGCCATAGGAAAGCATAGCGCACGCCTGCTCATCGACTGTCCGGAGATGCCTGACGTATACCGTGCCATAACAATTGCCGCATACGCCACCGACGAGCAGAACCCGCCGAGAATAACCGTGGAGCCTGACGCCGTGCCTGCGTTTGAGGCTAAGGTGGGCGAGACACAGGAGCAGACCATCACCGTCACCACGGCATATCTGCCCGACTATGCCTACATGAAGATGAAAGAAGCTGGCTCGTTCATAATAGGCACTACGATGCTTATGAAGAACGGCAAGGCTGAGGTGAAGGTGACGTTCGCACCGAAAGAGGCGGGCGACTTTGAGAATGAGATAGAGATATACAGTCTCGCGGCAGACACCGTACGTGTGAAACTGAAGGGAAAGGCTGTGGAAAACACCGGAACGGAGCCTGACAAGGAGGGCGACGACCTGCCGCTCGACGCTTCCAATCCGCTTACACTGCTCATAGAGCAGTTTGACGGCGTAACGAAGAACAAGCCGTTGTCAGTCAGCGGATGGAAGAATCTTGCCATGAAGGGCAAGCGTGCATGGTGGGGCTATGAGTTCCCGGCAACAGACGAGTCGGCTGGTGAGCTTGCCGCAAAGGTGACACCATACGACAGCATGACGCCAGAAGGCGGTGAGGAAGACTGCGAGATGCTGCTCGTCACTCCGCCGCTCGATTATGTCAATTCCGCATCAAAGATGTTCACGTTCCGCGTGCGCGGCGACTACCTCAAAGACAACCAGCCTGACAAGCTTGAGCTGTGGTACATCGACGTTGCCGACGGCGACATGTTCGTGTCTCCGGTGGACGGCATGGTCATGCCTGACATGGCTGACCAAAGCGGCGAGTGGCAGGAGTTCCATGTGGACCTGAGCAACCAGAACATTGCCGACGTGTTCTTCATGGGATTCAGTTTCAAGAGCACGCGCGGGCGCAACAACTCTGCCACATATTATATAGACGACGTGAGCTACGGCCGCACCGACCTCGGCACCATCAGACCTTCGGCAATGAGTCTCGCCTTCACAGCCGTTCAGGGCAAGGACGCCGTGTCGGAGGAGGTGAAGGTGACAACTGCCAACCTCGTGGAGCCTGTCACTCTGACATTGGGCGGACCCAACAAGAGCAAGTTCAAGCTCTCCACCGCGACACTGCCGGCAACGGGCGGCTCGTTCACCGTGTCGTTCAACTCGGATGAAATAGGCGTGCATGAGGCGTATGTGAAGCTTTCTTCGCGCGGAGCAGCCGACATATACGTTCCTGTGAGTGTCAACAACACCACCACGGACGGCATTGGAAGCATCAGTGCGGAGACCGGCGACATAGAGATATTCGACATCAACGGACGCCTTGTACGTAGCAGGAAGGACGTGACGCCAGCCGAGGCTGCCGAAGGTCTGCCCGCAGGAGTATACGTGATAAAGCGCGCTTCGTCCGCAGGCATCACCGTGAACAAGGTGAACATACGCTAAACAACGCATCGTCTGCCTCCGGCTGAAAATCCTGAAGGCAACAAATTGCGCATTGATCCCGGTGTGACAGACACGTCGCACCGGGATTTTTTTATGCACGTAATCCTTTTGTTGTACGGTTTGGAGGTTTGTTGGTTCGCTTTGTCGTATTCGTCGAAATAAACAGGAGTAAACCTATTGACATACAGAATCTTTATGTATATTTGTCACAGATGGGCATAGTGTTTATCACCGGATGTCACACAGCATCCGGATTTTGTGGTGAAGGCATCAGTGCGGAAGAGGTATGAAGTGCAGACAATCAAGTAGAGAAGAAACTTTGAAGTCTGAATGATTCTCTTTAATAATGAATGACGTCATTTTGTATCTGCTTATTTAATCTGCTGTTATACCCCTAATATAAAGACAATATTGGGAAAATGATGTATGACATGATATAAAATGTTAAGAATAGCAATCTATTCTGATAGAAATTATATTTGCTCTCAGATAATAATCGGTTAAGAACACAATCTATATTTGTTTGATTTTAAAATAATAGATTTATGAAAAAGATTTTTTTAAGACCTAAGGATAGGCAAAGAACAAGTAATCCTAAAAAAGCTTCACAAGAATATTACTTGTGTTCCTCAAATCGTATTCTTACAGGAAGACGCCATTCCGGTGACGAGAATGGGAAGACGTGGTTTGAAGATGCAGGATTAGAGGCTGTTGATGAGTCTGGTAATATAGTGTCTGGCGAGATTTCTGTTACATCTGTAGAATGGTCTGAATGGTCTAAAGAATCATCCGGACAAGGTTTTGATGCATTGAATAATAGGGTTATTGTGGGACGCGAACATAGAGGAGACGAGAATGGTAAAACAAGGTATGCAACAGCAATAGTCCTGTTTAATGGTAAGAATTGCATGACAACGGATAGAGTCTCTTCAAGTCGTATAAGAGAGTCAAAAGGCATTTGGTGTTGTTCTGATTCTGAAAGGGTAATGACAGGAAGGCATCATTCTGGCGATGAAAACGGCAGGACTTATTATAATTATTCCAAGATTTTTTCTTTGGAGCCAAATACAGAACCTGCGCCAAAGGATACTATAATTGTTCCTGATAAAAGGATGCAGAGTGAATCTATGAAAGAGAGTAACAGCTCCTTCTTATGTCCGCCTAATATGGTGTTGACAGGAAGATTTCATTCTGGTGATGAGAATGGTATAACTATTTATGAATATGCTTCTTTAAAAGCGATTTCTGCCGATGGAGAAGTTATTGCTGATGCTGATATTACAGTCCGGAACGTAAAGTGGATGGAGTATAAAAAAGAGTCGACAGGTGAAGGATATGATGCTCCTTATGGAAAGGTGATTGTAGGAAGACGCCATTCCGATGATGAGAATGGTGGCACTGCTTATGCCATTGGAGAAGTTTTTTATAATGGACATCCCACATATATTAAAGAATATGATATCTCTGCACCTAAGAAAGAATCGGACGGTGTTTGGTTTAAGACCGATGACTCTTGTGTAATTACAGCACGTCATCATTATGGTGATGAGAACGGAACAACTTATTATGGATTTGGAAAGATTGTTTGTGATGAGCCAATCATGTCTGATAAGAATATAGTTTTGCATGTAAAAATGCATTCAGAAGAGAAATATTTCCCAATGAATCCTGTAGATTATATCCGCTTGTCAAGATTGCGTCGCCATGTAAAAGGTGGTACAGATTATGGTTATAATAAAATTACTAATACTTTTGTAAAAGGTGATTCGCATTCGTCGGAGTATTATGATATACCTTTGGAGGTCATTATGAAACAGCATATTCCTTATGGAAAATATGAATTGATGAATCTTCGTCCGCACGATCCGAACAGTTTCGGAAAGGGAGAAGTATTTTTGCAACCGGATGATAATTTGACAGGTGATTCTGATCCTAACCATAGGGTACCTTGCATTATGTATTATGAAAATGAAAGCGAAAATAAAAAGAAAAAAACTATATCCTACTGGTTTTTCTTCGGGTATGACTATGCGAAGACTTTAGGAATAAGTGGAAGCCACCAAGGTGACTGGGAAAAAGTGACGGTAAATCTGAATGATGAAGGGAGAATAGTATCAGCAAATTTGAGTCGTCATGAAGAATCTAAAACTCTTCCTGCAAGCGAATTGGAAATTTATCATGGAGAAAAGGATGAATTGACAGTTTATTGCGCTAAGGGGTCTCATGCTTTTTATAATAGAGCCGGAGTTTTTGGTATGAAAGTTCCTACTGCTTACGATTATACAGATAACAAAGGTTATGATTGGATTGCAACAGATAATGTGATTTCATTGGTAGATGATAAGCAACTTTGGAAATATTTCGCAGGAGCTTGGGGAGAGGTTGGTGAATGGTCAACGACAACAGGACCTCTTGGACCATGGCAAAAATCTGATGAAAGATCTAAATTAGCTCGGAAGCATTACAATCCTGACATCAAATCCCTCATAGGGGAGAACCAGGTGCTGTTGGTGATTGACTATTCAAAAAAAGTATCGGAGTCAAAAAAAGAAAGCGAAGGTGGAGCCGCTTCTATTTCTAACCACAAGGGAACTCATATTTTATGTACTTATGCGCATAGCGGAGATGAGAATGGAAATACAACATATTACTTTTCTTCATTGACGGCAATAGACATATATGGTACGAAAAATACAGACGGAATTACTGTTGAAGATTTAAAATGGACGGAGTGGCATAAGCAAAGTGAGTCGCAGAACTTTTTTGTAACTACTGAGATGCAGGATGAAAACAGGCATTCTCGAATTATTACAGGAAGAGAGCATGTAGGAGATGAAAATGGAAAGACGAGATACCAGACAGGCTTGTTAAGATATAAAGGTAAGCTGGTGAAGATTGTTCCATATCCGGATGCCGATATGTATATACATGAAAGCAGGAATGAAACAGTATATCCAAAAGATAACCTGGTTATTATTGGTATAAAACATTCCGGTGACGAGAATGGTATAACTACATATTTCCAAGGTTATATTGTTGCAGATAAATAATCAGAGATGAATAGTATTATAATAAGTAGCTGTTCAAAATTAACCGATATTATAAAATTACTAATATGTTATATATCTTTGCCATCATCCTGTGCGCTGTTCAGGGCTTCATCCCAAAGTCTCATCGGTCGTGTAGCCCGCTACACTCCCTCTTCGGACTTTGGAATGCAGCTCCAGAACAGTACACAATATGATGGCAATTAATTTAGAACATCTACTTAAATAATCCTAAACATATATATGCTATGAACAGATTTTTAAAAAAAACGTTGTGGCTCTTTGGTGTTTTTTTTCTTTGTGTGATGTTTTTCTCGTGTGAGATGTATGATGTTGATTATAATGATTATCATACTTCTGTAGAGGCTGATTGCGATGACTCGGTTTATGATAAAAACGAAGGAATATATAAGGGAGAAATATTTTTGGTACGTGATGTACGCTTTCCATATGGTGATAGGACATATGACAGTGTTGATGTAAGACTGGGCAATCATGTAAATAAAGAATTGGAAATTATGGAATTACCTGTAAAAAGCCTTTTTGATAGATACGAAGACCGTAAACTATTGGCTGACATCCCCTCATGGGTTTTAGAGAAAAAGATAAACATTACTTTTAAATATAAATTATATTTTAATATCTTATACGAACTCCCTAAGGAAGGTGAAGTGGTAGATATAGACATAGACAGCATTATTTCAAATGATTTCTCTGATTCTCGTGGAAGTATTGAGATAGATTATCATCATAGAATTTATGCTGACAGTGTTTACAATGAAGATAAAACACAAAAGTTGAAATTTGATGTGAACGGATCTGTTTATCTATGGAGGGATGAAGATGTGATGAATCTGAGATTCAACAAACTGGAGATTAATGACAAGGTGTTTATTGATGAAAAAAATAATCCACGTTATTTAAGGATTATAATTTCAGGAAGAAGAAGAAACATATAAAACAAGCTTGAATAAGCAGACCGACGTTGGAAAACTTCGTCTTCACCGCTTTACAAGGCAGGGACATCGTGCCTGAAGCTTTGGTGTTACAGTAGCAGTGATTGAATTTACGTTTTAACCCGAATCGCATCAGGCTTCCATTCTTCTTTCGTGCTGCTGTCAGGCAAATTTTATTAATCTTTATCGAAGATGTAGCGGGCTACACCGTGAAAAAGCAGAATACAAGATGACGGCGGCAGTGAGGAAGAAGGATGAAGGGCATATAACAAACTTTAAATGTATAATCGGCGTTCTAATAACCGCTTCGGCTTTAAATTTTGATTAGTATGAGATTAGAAACCATTGTCAATACAGCTTTTATATTATATTTCTACTCGGTCATGACATACAGACTGGTACGTTATATAAGAAGCAAAGAATATTATTCGGTTAAAGTGCAATTGCTCATCATATTCATAAGCACAGTAATAATAGTAGGCATTTATTTCTTGACAAAGTAGTTGTCTCAATGATAGGTGCGGACGCCGGATGCTGACTGACAGACTCGAGAAGACCGGGTCAGCCGGACGGCAGAATAAAAAAACGCCCCGAACGAAGTCTTACGGACTGTTCGGGGTGAAATGTCTTAATAGTGCTTATGCTGTTCAGTTATCTCATATATGTATCTGTATGCCTTTCCGTGTATTGCTGCAGACCTCTTATGATGAGCTGTCGGCAGACGGCGGGCGGCTGTTCTGTCAGAAACGGAAGCTGAGATAGACCCTCAGTGAGGAGGTGGAGAACTTCTCCTTTATGTCCTCTCCGCTCTCGTCGTCGGATATGATGCTTCCGTATTTGCCGCTTCCGGAGCGTCCCTCAATGCCTATGCCTATAGCCTTCCACGTAACCTCGCCGCCGTAAGTGAAGAAAGACACGTAGCTGCCGCTCATATCCTCGTCGATAATGAGCATGGAGTAGGTGGGCACGAACCTGAAGTAGGCAGACACGCGCAGGTCGCCCACAGGATTGACCGTGGCTGACGCGCCCAGCAGCGCGCCCAAGTCGCACTGGTGCATACCCGAAAGCAGTGCGGGAGAATCCTCATCCTCATAATAGTTGTTGTAGTCTTCGCCGAAGTCCTTGTATTTGGTATAGTTCACGTCCATGCCCAAGTCCAGGGCGAATTTGAGCTTTCCCCAAATCGGTTTCTTGTGAAGATATATGGTACGTCCGCTTGTGAGCGACACTCCGAAGCTGCCTTCAAGGTCGTTGCCGTATTTGGGAGACAGACTCTGGCTGACGTATCCTATGGTGAGGAACTTCTTGCGTCCCCATACAGATTTGTCTTTCTTCTCCTTCTCATTGCTGTCTATTGTCGCCTTGAGTTCCCTCACGGTGTTCTCAAGAGAGTCTATCCGGTGCTGGATGCTGTCGTTAGTCTGTGCCTGCATCTGCACGCAAGCCAGTGTGATGAAAGCTGCGAATAATGTTTTTCTCATAACATATAAGTCTTTTTGTTGTTATCTGTAATATCTTCTGAATGTCACTGTCTCTGTGTATGTCTGTGTTCCGCTCTCGTCCGTACCGTTGTCCTCGAGCGTCAGCTCCATCTCGTCTGCCGACACCATTCTCACCGTCACATAGTCGGTGAATGCTCCGTAGAACAAAGGGCACGACAGTCTGTTTCCGTCGATGGTGTATCTCTCTGAGAGAGGAAGCTCGGTGTCGTCCATCAGGGGCGACTCATACAGAGTGCATACGCTGTAGTTGTCGAAGCCAATCACCATGTATCTGTCGTCTGTTTCGGAAGTGATGTCACGGTCTGTGCTCATCCTGTATGGCTCGCTTCCGTCTGACGGAGTGAACAACGCGTCGGCAACGACATGCGTGCTCACCCATCTGCCTTTCACATACTCACTGAATTCCCCACCGCCGGTGTCGTCAACATCATCATCCTTATCATCGTCACCATAATCTATACCACCGTCATCCGAACCATATCTCTTGAATGTAATGGTCTGGCTGTATACGGTCGTTCCGTCTTCGTCGGTGCCGTTGTCTGTGAGAGTCATCTCCATCACGTTTTCCGAGATTATTTTCACAGTGACGTAATTGGAGAAGTCACCATAAAACAGCGGACATGACAGTCTGTCACCGGCAAGCCTGTATCTTGCCGATACCGGCAGCTCCACCATATCCTCAGGCGATCCCGACTCATACAGCGTGCACATGTTGTTGCGGTCGAAGCCTATCACAGCGTAGTATTCGTCGGTCTCCGAGGTGATGTCGCGGTTGATGTCCTGTACGAACGGGTCTCCCCCGCCTGCAGGTGTGAAATGCTCGTTTTCCACAACATGCGTTGTCACCCATTTCCCTTGCAGATAATTGTAGAGCCTGCTTTCCTCGCTGTCCTCCCCGTTGTCGCATGAGGCAAGACAGAACGTGAGCAGCGCAAGACACACGCACCATATTCCTTTTGTCGTGACGAGGCTGCCCAAAGATACATTTCTCATCTTATAAACATACTTCTTTCCCGGTTCCTGAAAAGACTTTTTCCGGTTAAACTCCAGAAGCGCAGAACCGCAATGCCGTCGTATGGCATCTTCAGGAAGCATGAAAACATATTATCCATAGTCAATTAACAGATGGTATGTGTTACTTCCCGGCATATTCCATCCGGCATACCGCTTCATCTTAATGTTTTTTATTCAATGCTGATATAGCGCAAACGGGCGGAAAGAGAACTTGTTCTTGGTTTCCCGAGTGCAGCTATATCTTATGCAAAGGTAGATTTATTTTATGATAATTTATCATATTTAATCAGAAATTTTTCTTAAATGTATTAGTTATAGTGAATAATAGAACAAACAAGACGGTATTATATATCTTTTTGTTTAGTATTTTTAATAAAACAGAAATACTGACTCTTTCGTCAGAGAAAGCATTTTTATTTGAATCGCGTTATATCTACAAAGATTCTCTTTTATCCTGACAGGTCGTCAGGCTTCATCCCTCTTCCATGCCACTGTCATAAAGTCCGCTTTCCGGTCTTACCGAAGATGTTGTTTGTTACACCGGAAAAAGCGGGCGGCAATATGGCGGCAACAGTGTAAGAAGGATGAAGAGCTTACAATAAACCTTTAACGTATAATAGTCGTTCTAATCACCGGTTTGGGTTGAATGAATATTCATTCATTACGGGAAGTAAAAAATCTTTACATTATTTTTTTCAAAAGCAGGAAGCTCGAAGGTGTTTGCGGTGTATAAAAAGCGCATACCGATTCGTTTCCGTAGTGCGCCATCCCTTACTGTCACGCGGAAAAGCCCGTTCCGGCTTTCCAAAACACCTTTCACGCATGCCGGAACACACCCTCCCGTAACCTCAAAAAGCCCGTTCCGCGTTCCCGAAAAGCCTTTCCTGCATGAAGGGAATGCCTCGTATGTCCCATATATGAGCATATGTCGCTGACTGTCAGATATATATGCGAATAGCTCATAAGTCGCGTATTTGCGTCCGTGAGCCCCTGCCGTCGGCTGTAGGACGCTCTCGCGGAGTTGAGGATTGGTGGGAATGAATAATTATGCACGTTATTAATGCATGCAGATGCAAGTATGCTTGTTTCTTTGACACATTATATCATTATGCGCTGACGGCAAAAGTAGAGACGCAAAATCTTGCGTCTCACAAGGGGAAAAGCATTTATTCTTCAGCGTATAATTGCTTGCTGGATTGCTATGGAGTGGACGGGAGACGCAAAATTTTGCGTCTCTACTGAGGGGATACGCATTTATTGTCAGCGGATTATTTCATATATATGTTGGTATGGGTTGCTCGGGAGACGCAAGATTTTGCGTCTCTACTGGGCTGGCGGCGTTATTTTTACCACAGCGACAAGGGCTACAGGGATTACAGCCGTTAAAATACTCTGTCACGTTGTTTTTGGTTCAATATTTATTTTTTTAGGTTCGATTATGACTGGCATTGTAATATCAGGGACTTATTTTTGCAATAACGTAATAATTAAAAACACACGCTGATGAATTACCCGGATGAATATATGAGTCTTTTCCACAGACTCACCGTTGTCGCCAGTACGTGGGTGTCTCCGCAGGATGCGGAAGACGTGGTACAGGATGTGCTTGTCGGTATTTTGGAAAAACAGGATCTGCGCCTGCAAACCCTCTTCTGCTGTGCCCAGGCATACGCTTTCATGGCGGTGAAGAACAGATGCATGGGCTGGCTCCGTATGAAACAGCGCATGCGCGCGCGGTATGATAATATGTGTATGCGGTCGCATGATGCGGTTGATTATGAAGAACCGCAAAGCGCGATGGAATATAAGGAGCTGGAGCCGCGCATACGCAACGCTGTCAAATCGTTGAAAGGCAGGCGCAGGCAGGTTTTTCTTCTCAGCCGTGAGGAAGGGTGCCGTAACGTAGAGATTGCCTCGCGTCTCGGTATATCGGTAAACACGGTGGAGTGTCATATGGCTGCGGCACTGAAAAAAATACGCGAGCGGATTCATGCGGCATAGGCGGGCAGCCGATGGAGGGATGCAGGCATGAGTGGGTTAGGGTGATGAAAATATAAACATGAAGGCTTTATCGTCTCATATATTATTCTTACCTTTGTATAAGCTAAGCTTCGGCTCGGCAATATCAAGTCCGGTAAAACAACGTTTTCCCGCCTTGCTGTTGCGCTCGCCTCGCATCAGCTTTGTATAAGCTAAGCTGCACTCGGGAAATTGAAAGCAAGCTTTCTTTCCGCTCGTTTGCATCAGCTTTGTATAAGCCAAGCTGCACTCGGGCAACCAAGAGCAAGCTCTTTTGCCGCTCGTTTGCATCAGCTTTTGTCAAAGCTAAGCTTCTGCTCGGTAATATCAGGTCCGGTAAAACCGTGTTTTCCCGCCTTGCTGTCGCACTAACCAAACATTCATTACATTAATATATATATAAACAGAACTTGTGTGGAGTTATAACCATGAACGCTAAATGTATCCATAGGGTTATTCTGATTATCATATTGTCCTTGCAGGCTGTGTTGCCGGGGCAGTCGTCTGACTATATATTCCGTCACTATGACACCAACGACGGGCTGTCACAGAATTCCGTCTTCAGTATTCTTCAGGACAAGACAGGATTCATGTGGTTCGGCACGCGCTGCGGTCTCAACCGCTTCGACGGACGCTCTTTTAAGGTGTATCACCGTGGCAGGCTTCCTTATTCTCCCGGTAACGACCACATCAACGCACTCTATGAGGGACCTGACAACGAGCTGTGGATAGGTACCGAACAGGGACTCTATGTCTATTCCACCCTCAACGACTCCTTCCGCCGCTTTGATGTCCGTACAGCTCAGGGGCAGGCTGTGGGAGGCAACGTCAACGCCATCACCGGCAACGACAGATACATCTATATATCTTCCACCACGGAAGGCATCTATGTTTACGACATCCGCAGTAAAAGGCTCACGTTCAAGTCCATCGACGCAGGTCCGTCGGTGTTCAGTATGGTCATTGACGGCAAAGGAGTGCTGTGGGTGGGCTATTACCGCAGCGGCATACAATACACGCGCGACAACTTCCGCACCGTCCATGCGCCTCGCGACACCGAGGGCAGACGTGTGCTGGACGGCTTGACAGTCACTGGAGTCACGTTCTCTGACGACGGCAGGATGTGGATAAGCACCATGGAGAAAGGTCTGTTTCTTTACGATATGCGTACGCATGAGGTGGTGTCCATCGTCGACTCTTACAAGGGCGGTAAGCTCTATGCCCATTCGCTTCTTAAAGCAGGCAACGAGCTGTTCATGCCTACCGAGACAGCCCTTGTGGTGCATAACGTCAGGACGGGAGTAACCCAATGCTACGACTACGAGCCTACCGACCCTTTCTCCCTGTCGGACGTCCATCTGCAGACAGCCTATAGGGACCGTGACGGAGGCATATGGATAGGCAGCTATTTCGGCGGCATCAACTATCTGCCGCGCATCAACAACACTTTCACCAATTACTTCCCCCGTGTGGACATAGCCACGTCGCTCTTCGGACGAAGGGTGCATCAGATGGTGGAGGACTCGCAGGGACGTATATGGATAGGGACGGAAGACGGCGGCATAGGCTGGTTTGATCCGGTCAATGCCCGGTTCCGTCAACTGAAGCTTTCCGACCTGTCTGATAATGTACAGGGACTGAATATTGTCGGCGGTATGTTGTGGGTGGACACATTTCAGGAGGGAGTGACCATTGTCAATCCTGCGACAGGAAAGGTCGTGGGAAGGCTCACCGACAAGGAGAACGGACTCAATGATGCCAATGTGTTCATATGCAGGGAACTGCATGACGGACGGATAGCCATAGGCAATTTCGGAGGGCTGAACATATGGAATCCCGCAACGCGGCAGATGACATCCGTTACGGACATTCCTAAGAAAATAGTGTATGCCGTCCTTGAAGACCACCAGCATAACCTGTGGGTCGCCGTGTACAATGACGCTATCTACATGCTGCCTGCAGGCGGACGGGCGTGGAAAAAGTTCTCCGGCAATGGACAGAAAACTGACGACACGGTGTGTCTTTTCGAGGATTCGCGTGGAGGAATATGGGCGGCTACCAACGGCAACGGTGTAAGCCGGTATAATACGGGCACAAAACGTTTTGACGTCATGGACTTCTCTCTCAACAAGTCGCGGCTTGCCGTAGTCAGCATCAGCGAGGACCACAACGGCAGGCTGTGGATGGGGACAAACGAGGGACTGCTGTGCTACAATCCTGTCAACCAGTCAGCCCGCTCGTTCACGACAGCCAACGGACTTCTTGACAATAATTTCAGCTATTCCTCCGCGCTCTGCAGCCGTACGGGAAGAATGTATTTCGGCAGTCAGAGCGGGTTGACAAGCTTCGTTCCCGAGTCGTTGGACAGTAAGGGCTCCACCGACAACATCATTGCCACGGAACTTATAATAAACGGTCAGACGATGGACAACAGCTCGAAGGACAGTCCGCTCACACACAGCATAACGGCGACAAGGAAGATAGAGCTCGGTTACAGGCAGAACTCGTTCGCATTGAAGATGTCCGTGCTCTCCTACAGGGAAACGCAAAACAGGGAGCTTGTCTATATGCTTCAAGGGTTTGACAAGGGATGGCAACAGCTTTACAACGACAATTACATCCGCTACACCAATCTTCCGGCAGGCAGCTTCCGCCTGATGGTGAAAGACCCTTACAGCAACGGCAAGAATGTGTATTCGCTCGACATCGTTGTACGTCAGCCATGGTGGAACACATGGTGGGCATGGACGGTATGGCTCTCTGTGGCAGGGGCGGCGTTATGGTTCGTTTACAGGTATGTCGTCCAGCGGTCGGAGATGCTGAGGAGGATAGCCATGAGCAAGTTCGAATTTGAGAAGGAAAAGGAACTCTACCTTAGCAAGATAACCTTCTTCACCAATGTGGCTCATGAGATACGGACACCGCTTGCGCTCATTAAGGCGCCACTTAAGGACATCATTGACCGTAAGGACTATGACAGGGAGACAGGCAATGACCTTACCATCATGGACAAGAACGTCAGCCGTCTGCTCAATCTGGCTAACCAGCTGCTTGATTTCAGGAAAGCGGAGAAAGACGGACTTAAACTCAATCTGGAGTACAGCGACATCAGTCTGCTCATAAATGAGGTGTACATACGCTTCACGTCGCTGATGGACAAGCGTGACATAAGCCACTCTCTGTCGCTTCCGGAACACGGGCTGTGGGCATATGTGGACAAGGAGAGCTTCACGAAAATAATAAGCAACCTTATCAACAACGCCGTGAAATACTGTGACAGGACGGTCGGTGTGACTCTGACGGCTGACGACGGCGGAAAGTATTTCACGGTCAGGGTGTGCAATGACGGTAAGGTCATTCCCAAGCCGCTCAGGGGAAAGCTCTTCAAACCGTTCTTCCGTGTGGAGTCTGTCACCACCGCGTCTACCACAGGCACCGGTATCGGACTCGCGCTGGCAAACACATTGGCAGAGCTGCATGAGGGTTTTCTGAGAATGGACGACCGTGAGGACCTTAATGTCTTCGTGCTGCGGATACCTGTAGGGAGCAGTCCTTCCATCAGTTATGGCGGTGGTCGGGAAGAGCCTGAAATGAAGAGGACTGAAGAAGAGCCTGCCGGTGAAGACCAGCCGGACAGCGGTGACACGACAAAGCATTATACAATACTCGTTGTGGAGGACAACATAGACCTGCTGCATTATGAGAAGAGACACCTTAAAAAGAAATGGCAGGTCATTACAGCCGATAACGGGCAGAAGGCTTTGGACATTCTCCGGCAGTCTGACGTCGACCTCATAGTGTCTGATGTGATGATGGAGCCGATAGACGGTTTCGAATTCTGCAAGAGGGTGAAGGCTGACATCAATTACAGTCATATACCGTTTGTCCTCCTTACTGCCCTTACACTTGACTCCGCCAAGGTAAAGGGAATGGAGAGCGGAGCCGACTACTACATAGAGAAACCCTTTTCCATGGAATATCTTGTCTGCGTCATCGAGAACCTGCTGCGCTCACGTGAGGATGTCAGACACGCTTATGCGTCCTCGCCTTTTACCGACAGAAAGACGGTGGCGCTAAGTAAGGTGGATGAGGAATTCGTCAGAAAGCTCGAGAAGGCTGTAGCCGAGAACCTCACCGACAGTGATTTCGGCATCACGCAACTCGCCGACATCATGTGTATGAGCCGTACCAATCTTAACCGGAAGATTAAGGGCATCTTCGACCTTACACCTAATAATTACATAAAAATAGAACGGTTGAAAAAGGCGGCACAGCTTATGAAGGAGGAGGATGTCAAGGTGAATGAGGTCTGCTATATGGTTGGGTTCAGCTCTCCTTCATATTTCACACAGTGCTTCCAGAAACAGTTCGGGCTTCTGCCAAAAGACTTCATATCACACGGTCAGGGCTGATGTTGGTTTTATTTTGATGTTTTTAGACTCTAAAATGACATCAAATGAGAGTGAAACTCATTATGTTTGCAAAATGAAATTAAAAACATTTTCACTTCATTTAAACCTAAAAACAAACGTTATGAGAAAGTTTTACTTCACAATCATCACATTGGTGGCATTGCTGTGCGTGACGGTCTCTGCTTCAGCCACACCGTTCAAAGCCGTTTATCTGGAACTGACGGTCAATGAGACCGGCAGAGGCAAGGTATACATGAAAACAGAGGACCCTGACAATCCGCAGACACGGAAGAGCGAGGACGCTGTCCTCAAATGCGTGATAGGCGAGAACGGCAACGACACGCTGCGTTACAACACTCATCCGGAGAACCCCGCGTTCCAGCCTTACACGTATCCCGGAGCACCGGCTGACTTTGACGTAGCGACTTATGCCGGACTTTACATGTGCTGGCTCTATGCCGAGCCGGAAGAGGGATATGAGCTTGCAGGCTATTCTCTTATAAAGAAGGACGACCCGGACTCATACACTAAGGCTGACCTCATAAAGACGACGTGGACGGACAACGGCAATTTCACCGATCCTTATCCGGCAGCCGACAACGACGGTCAGGAGTTTATCTTCAACGCCAATGTGGCACGTCCGGAGGGAGGAAAGGGCGACGGCTCTGAGGGCAGCGACGATGTTGCCCGCGAGCAGGCACGTGAGAACGCCGGCTGGGGTGACGAGCCTGACTGGAAAATATATGCGGTGTTCGTCAAAGAAGGGACAGTCCTGCCTGACGGCACGTCAACCGGCATATCCGAACTGAAGGACATCACTCCACTGGAGGAGCCTGTCTATAATCTCAACGGATGCAGGGTAGGCAAGGATTATAAGGGCATTGTCATCCGCAACGGAAAGAAATTCGTACGGAAATAATTGTACTCTTTATTTGGTAAGGTCAGGAAGAAGCTGCCGTGTGGTGTGAAGGCAGCTTTTTCCTGATAAAAAGGATGTGGATTAAATGAATATCAAAACATTCAATACAGTTGTTCTTTTATTACTCTTGACATTCGGTACGCTGACCGTTGAGGCTGGGAATGATGACGGTTTGCCTGTCGACATAAAGGCAAGCCTCATATATGTGTCGCCGGGATACACGGCTTATACCGCTTACGGACATTGCGCCATCAGGATGCAGTGCCCGTCACAGCGTCTCGACTATTGTTTCACGTATGGTCTGGACGACAGCTCGCAGAGCTACGTGAGTTTCTTTTCAGGGAAAGGCAAAGGCAGATTCAGCACTTTTTATACACATGACTATCTGCGTGAGTATAAAGATAACAACCGCCAGGTAAGCGAATATGAGCTTAACCTGAGCCTTGATGAGAAACGTAACCTGTGGGCCCTGCTCGACAGCGGAATATCCGGTGAGTCCATACCTTACGATTATTTGAAAACAAACTGTTCCTCCATGTGCGTGCGTGCGGTGGAGAGTGTCCTTGACAAGGAGACCATAGAATATAAGGACTTGCCTGTGGCACTGCTCGGAACCTATCGCGATTTTGTACGTCATATATCTGTACACAAGCCATGGTGCGGTTTTTTCTGGAACACTATATTAGGGTCTGAGGGCGAATCAAAGGGCTCGCTGGAAGACAAACTGTCTCCAGCCTCTCTTGTGGATGCCTGGGAAGATGCCCTCATCGTGGATTCCATCGGTGCCATACGCCCTGTGTTCACGGGTGGCGGGACGGTTATTGTCTCCGGAGATGACGGTACGCATGACACACCTTTCACTCCGGCTCTTATGTTTGGCGTGCTTCTTGTGGCGGTGATTGTTTTCACGTTGGCGGAAAGGAAGTGCAAGTTGGGAAGAGCCGCATGCGTTGTCGACGTGACATTGCTTTCGTTACATACGATAATAGGTTTGTTCATATGCTATATGTCTTTCATCTCCGACCTTCCCGGTGCGTCGGGGTCATGGTATGTCGCGGCGTTCAATCCCATGCCGTTATTTTTATGTCTGACATATAAGAATAAGACATTTTTCCGTTATATACTTGCAGGCTTTGCCCTCGTTCTGCTGTTATTAATCATTCTTACACCCTTCATACCCCAGTTGGACGCCGACCATGCTCTTCTGGAAGGTATTTTTGCCGTCAGGTGCGCCGCAAGGGGAATAAACTGCCGTAACAATTATATAAACGCTAAAAAGAGACAATGAGACACTGTTTGATCTGTATCCTGCTGATGATGTTTGCAAATCATGCCTCCGCACAAACCGCTTTCTTTGTGGACGGCTTTCATGGCGGTATTTACGGTCATTATCCGTTGGACTGGTATACGCAATATATCATTGACCAGCTTGAAGCGAATCCCGACTGGGTGATTGGAATGGAGATAGAGCCCGAGACATGGGACAGTGTGGAAGTGCGCACACCTGACGCCTATAGGAAGTTGAAGCCGCTGATGCTTTCAGAACGTATAGACGTTACAAATCCCACCTATGCGCAGCCTTATATGTTTAACATCAACGGAGAAAGCATCATCCGGCAGTTCCAATACGGCATGCGCTCACTGCGGAAGCACTTCCCCGGCATAACGTTCAGCACCTATTCTTCTGAAGAGCCTTGCTTCACGAGCCAGCTGCCACAGCTGCTCCGGCAGTTTGGCTTCCGTTATATGTCTCTTAAGAATCCTGACACCTGCTGGGGAGGATATACTGCTAATTTCGGCGGACAGACAGTCCGGCTCACCGGTCCTGACGGTACGACGGTCATTGCTGTTCCACGCTATGCGTGTGAGAGCCTGCAGCCGAACAGCGTCTGGCAGACAATAGCATGGCGCAACAGCCCGCAGTATCTTGAGGCTTGCCGCAAGGCGGGCATTGGGAATCCCGTAGGTATGTGCTATCAGGATGCGGGATGGAAGCATGGACCGTGGCTTGGAGAAGGACGGAAGGACAGCCGCTACGTCACATGGACGGAGTATATCAGTCGTTACACCGACAAGGAGAAAGCCACAGACCACCGTTTCTCACAGGAGGATGTCCTGCCCGGACTGATGTGGGGCTCGCAAGTGATGCAGCGCATAGCCCGTAACGTGCGTCGGTCGGAAAACAATATTCTTATGGCAGAGAAGATGTCGGCAATTGACTTTGTGGAGCACGGCAACAAGCCTTGTCAGACTGAGCTTGACGAGGCTTGGCGTCAGCTTATGCTTTCACAGCATCATGACTCGTGGATTGTGCCTTACAACACATTCCGGATTCGTGGCACATGGGAGAAAGCGATAGAAGCGTGGACAAATACTGCCGACAGTCTTTCTGCAAAAATCATCAATAAGGCTGCAAGCCATGATACTGACAACGGCTTTATCACTCTTTACAATGTTACAGGTCAGCCCCGCCGGGAGGTGGTGTCTGTACGCGATAAAGGACAGAATACACTCGTTATGGCAGATATTCCGGCTTTCGGCCACATCAGCATCAGCCGTCCGGATGCCGTGCCCGTAACCACAAAAGCGTTTGTCGGAGGAAAACAGTCTGACGATGACGCATGTTTCATAGAAAACGAGTATTGGATCATAGGCTTTGACCTGAGCAGGGGCGGTGTCGTAACAAGGCTTATTGACAGACTGACCGGAAAGAATCTCGTTGCATCCGAAGCCGGTGAGTTTCGTTTCGGTGAACTGCGCGGATTCTTTCCCGACGAAGGCAGGTTCTGTTCTTCAACTGAGACTCGGGCTAAAGCCACAATCACCACCTGCGGTGACCTTCTTACTGAAATCAGATTGGAGGGAGAAATAAACGGGACTTCTTTTGTAAAAACGGTCACGTTGCGTAAAGGCAGTAGGATAATAGACTGTAGTCTGAATATCGGTTGGCAGCGCAATGTGCGTATTGGAGAGCGTGTGGGGTCACACCGCAACGCCTCGCGTACAGGCTTTTATGATACACGCTACATGCTCAGTCTGTTCTTTCCTACGGGCATGAAGAAAGCCAGATTGAGCAAGGACGCGCCTTTTGATGTGTGTGAAAGCAAACTGTCGGATACCTTCTTTAACGACTGGAGGAATATCAAGCACAACGTCATCCTGCATTGGGCAGATATCAGCGACGGCGACAACGGACTGGCACTGCTCACAGACCATACTACAAGCTATTCTTACGGGGAAGACTATCCGTTGGCACTGACCGTTCAGTATTCCGGTCCGGGACTTTGGGGACGGGATTATCCTATAACCGGTGCGTCTGAATTGCGTTATGCCTTGATACCGCACGAAGGCTCTTGGCACGATGCAGGTATTCAGAGACTTGCTGAAACGTGGCGTCAACCGGTCATCGTCAGACCCGGAAGGGTTGCCGACAAGTCCCTGTTGGAGACTTCTTGCGCCTTGTCTTCAGTCACTGTGGAGGATAACGGCAGCATGAATATACGTCTCTTCAACGCGGACAGTGACGACAGCCGCCAGACAGTAACGCTGGATTTTCCTGTCAGCCGTGCCGTGGTAACAGACCTGAACGGAGAAACGCAGGAAGAATTGCAGGTGAAGAACGGGAAGATAAATCTCAGTATTCCCCGCTTCGGCATACGTACCGTCAATCTGACTTTAAAGAAATGAAACCAAAATATCATAATACAATGGATGGAAAAAAGAAATTCAGAGATGTTGCCGGGTGTCTCTTATTTACTGTGTTAATGTGTCCGGCTGCGGTTACAGCGCAGGACAAGGATCTGGCACATTGGGTGAACCCGTTTATCGGAGCCAGTACGAACACCGAGACAGCAGGAGCTTATCATGGGCTCGGGAAAACTTTCCCGGGTGCCGCGACTCCCTACGGTATGGTACAGGTAAGTCCGCAGACAATCACCGGTGGAGACAATGGTTCCGGCTACAGCTATGAACATCAGACCATAGAGGGCTTTTCCATGACGCAGATGAGCGGAGTGGGATGGTATGGCGAGATGGGCAACTTTCTGGTTATGCCTACGACAGGCGAGATAAAGACTCTTGCCGGACGTGAGAAGGAAAACATTGACGGCTGGCGATCGCACTACGACAAGGAGTCGGAGCACGCACATGCCGGATATTACAGTGTGAGGCTCACAGACTATGACATTAAGGCAGAAGCCACTTGCACGCCCCGTTGCGGCGCGCTGCGCTTCACCTTCCCTAAGAACGGACAGTCACATATCCTGATAGACCTCGCACGGCGTGTGGGAGGCTCCGCTGACTATGAATATATCAAGGTTGTCGACAGTCTCACATTTGAAGGCTGGATCAGGTGTACACCCCAAGGAGGCGGATGGGGCAACGGTGACGGACGTGTGAAATACACTCTTTATTTTCATGCAAGGCTGAGCAAGCCCATGAAGTCATTCGGTTTCTGGAAAGCGGATTTCTCCGAGTCGCAGCCTCATAAAAAAGATGATGTCGTCACACCTGAATATCTTGAAAGAATCGCCAAGGCTTCTGTCGTGAAAGGAAACGTGCGGGATGCCAATGACATGCTGGGTCGGCACATAGGCTTCTTTGCCGATTTTGCTACAGATGAGGATGAAGCCGTTACCCTCACTTGTGCTGTTTCTTATGTTGATATTGAAGGCGCGCGACGCAATTTTGAGGCTGAGGCTCAGGGCAGAGACTTCGACAGCATCCACCGGAAAGCGGTTGGGGATTGGAACAACGCACTCGGTTGCATAGACATCGAAGGCGGAACGGAAGCGGAGCGGACCATATTCTATACTGCGCTTTATCACACTATGATAGACCCGCGCATTTGTCAGGATGTGGACGGCAGGTATGTCGGCGGGGATTATCAGGTCCATCAGAGTGACGGAAAGTTTGTCAAACGCACGGTGTTCAGCGGTTGGGATGTGTTCCGTTCGCAGATGCCGCTTCAGACAATTATCCGTCCGCAGCTCGTGAACGACCTCCTTAACTCGCTCATTACTCTTGCCGACCAGAGCGGAAGGCATTATTTCGAGAGATGGGAGCTTCTCAATTCATACTCCGGATGCATGTTGGGCAATCCTGCCGTCTCTGTTCTCGCTGACGCATGGGCTAAGGGAATCAGAGACTACGACATCAGTAAGGCATATGAATATGCGAAGAACTCCTCCAAGAACACCGGCAACGGCAGTCTGGGTTATTCCCCGGGCAATCTGTGTCTGTCCCACACGCTCGAGTATGCTTACACCGACTGGTGTACAGGACGGCTTGCGGAGATGCTCGGCAAGGATGAGGATGCCGCGCTGTATTATCACAAGGGACAAGCCTATCGTAATATTTTTGACAAGAAGAAGGGATGGTTCCGCCCTAAGGATGAGAAAGGCAACTGGCTGCCATGGCCGAAGGAAGGAAGGTTGAAGGAGTGGTACGGATGCATGGAATGCAATCCGCTCCAGCAAGGATGGTTCGTTCCCCATGATGTCAAGGGTATGGTAGGACTCATGGGTGGAAAGAAGAAAGTCATTGCAGACCTCGACTGGATGTTCGGAAACACGCCGCAGGACATGTTCTGGAATATGTATTATAATCACGCCAACGAGCCTGTGCATTTCGTTCCTTACCTGTACAACCGTTTGGGAGCCGGATGGAAAACTCAATATCACACCCGTTACATATGCCGTAACGCATATGAGAACAAGGTGGAAGGTCTGCGAGGCAACGAGGATGTGGGACAGATGTCGGCATGGTATGTCCTTTCCGCAATAGGCATACACCAGTATTGTCCGGGCGACACGCGCTTTGAGATTACGTCACCTGTCTTCCGCCGCGCCACGATTCACTTGCAGAACGGAAAGACCTTTACCGTAAACGCTCCGGCAAACAGCGACAGGAATATATATATCCGGAAGGCGTCTCTCAACGGAAAGAACATTCCTCTGCATCTTGATTACAAGGATATTGTGGGTGGAGGCGTTCTCCAGCTCGAGATGGGAGCCGAGCCTGAAAAATAACTGAGACAAACCGAGACGACGGAAGAGAACGTTTCGGCATTCAGGTTCACGTCGTGAATCTTATACAACGCAAACCCGTAAGATGCCTTTTCCATTCTTCCTGCCGTCAGATAACCGTAAAATGATCCGTCAGATAACGGTAATATAATAATGTGTGAAATAAAAGTCCAAAATAATTATATGAAAACAAAATCCATTCTTATTGCGTTGCTTGTGCTCATGTTTACTTCTGTGCAAGCTCAGATAAACCATTTCTCACTCAACAGTGAGGACGGCAATGTCGTCTGGAAGATTTTCCCGCAGGCTGAGACACCAATGTCGGGAGAGAAGCTGTCCTCGGGAAACACTGTGAAGAATGCGGTGACAGGAATTGTCCCCGGAACCGTATTCGCCTCATATGTCCGGGCTGGCAAGGAACCGTGTCCCGAATATGGCGACAATATATATAAGGTGGATGAGGCTCTTTACAACCGTCCGTTCTGGTACATTACATCTTTCAGGCTTCCCGAAAAACCTGCGGCAGGTCAGCATGTGTGGCTCTGCTTTGAGAACACCAACAAGTTTGCTGATTTCTGGTTTAACGGTCATAAGCTGTCGGGCACGGTCTCGTCAGTGAAGGACGTGAAAGGACATATGATGCGTTCGCGTTTTGATATCACAGACTTTTACAGAAATGACGGTGACAATCATATAGCCGTGCTTATTTATGACCCCGACGAGAAAAAGACACGTACGGGAAAGGACCCCTATGGGGTGGTGTGCAGCCCCTCATATCTTGCCGGTGCGGGATGGGACTGGATGCCATATGTGCCCGGACGCGAGGCTGGCATCACCGGCAAGGCTTCCGTTGAGGTGACGGGCGCAGCCAAGATGATAGACCCTTGGATGAGAAGTTATCTGCCTTCACTCGACAGGGCTGAGCTGAAGCTTGCTTCGGGAATAGCCAACTATTCAGGCATGCCTCAGACTGTTACGGTTAAGGGTGTCATCACGCCGGGCGACATCACCTTCACAAAGAGTGTCAGGGTGGAGAGCGGCGACACTGCAATCATCAACATCAGTAAGGCTGACTGTATCGGCTTCGTCGTAGACAATCCCCGTCTGTGGTGGCCCAACGGATATGGCAAGCCCGACCTTTACACCTGTAAGTTGCAGGCGTTCGTCGACGGGAAAATGAGCGATGAGCGCAGCATACGGTTCGGCATCAAGAAAAATGAATATCGTATAGAGACGAATGCCGTGGGCTATCCGGTGCTGAACATTTATGTCAACGGACAGCGCATATATGTCAAGGGAGGCAACTGGGGCATGAGCGAGTATCTGCTGCGATGTCACAATGAAGACTACCGCAAATGGATACGCTTGCATCAGGACCTCAATTATAATATGATTCGACTTTGGACAGGATGTGTTACGGACGAGGAGTTCTATGATTACTGTGACGAATCGGGCATTATGGTGTGGGATGACTTCTGGCTTTATGTTGCCTGGAATGATGTGGCAGACCATGATGCGTTCAAGGCAAACGCGCGCGACAAGGTGCGCCGCCTGCGAAACCATCCTTCTATCACTGTTTGGTGCGGTGCCAACGAGACCCATCCTGTAGCCGACATCGACCAGGCTTTGCGCATGATTGTTATGGAAGAAGACGGAAACGACCGTCTTTACAAGTCATGTTCCAATCAGGACGCCTTGTCGGGAAGCGGTTGGTGGAAAGACCTTCCGCCCAGACATCACTTCGAGACTTCAGCAAGCAATCTGGCGTTCAACAATCCGTCTTACCCTTATGGCTCAGACCATGGCTACGGATTCAGGTCGGAAATAGGCATGGCTACTTTCCCGCAGTATGAAAGCGTCGTACGTTTCATTCCGAAAGAAGAGCAATGGCCGTTGCCTGACGATGAGCGGCTGAAAAACGACGATGACAATGTGTGGAACCGTCACTTCTTCGGCAAGGAAGCCTCCAATGCCGACCCTGTAAGCTACAAGAAGAACGTGAACGACCGCTACGGTGAGGCAACCTCCTTGGAAGACTTTTGCGAGAAAGCCCAGCTCGTCAACATAGAAGACATGAAGGGCATGTATGAGGCTTGGCAGGACAAGATGTGGAATGACGCTTCAGGGCTGCTGATATGGATGAGTCATCCGGCTTATCCGTCATTCGTATGGCAGACCTACGATTATTACGGCAACCCTACAGGATGCTACTGGGGTGCGCGCAAGGCTTGCGAGCCTCTGCACGTGCAGTGGAACTGTCTGGACAATAGTGTGAAAATGGTGAACACGACGGCATCCGACCTTAATGACGCACGTGTGACAGCCACGGTATATGACCTCAAAGGCAATATCATCCATACGCAGAACGCTGTTGCGGGCTGCAAGGCAAGCGACATCTCTGAGGCTATGACGCTCACGCCTTCGGCGGACGGCTTGCAGTTCATCCGCCTCTGTCTGAAAGATGCCGGTGGCAGACTTGTTTCCGAGAACTTCTACTGGCACAACGGCAAGGAATATCTGGCGTATGAGGAACTCGCAGACATGCCGGAGGCGGCTCTGAAAGCACGTCTCGTCAGCCGTGACGGCAGCAAAGCCACGTTCGAGTTGATAAACAAAAGCAGGAATGTAAGTTTCGCCAACCGCCTGCGGCTTGTTGAAGGCAAAAAGAAAGAAGCGGTTCTTCCCGTCATATGGAGCGACAATTATGTCACACTGATGCCTGGCGAGAAGAAGGTCATCACGATAGAAATGCCTGACAACACAGGTAAGGTGAGACTCCTGTGTAAGCAATATCATCACAAGGAAAACAAAGTGCTCGATATTTAAAAACGAAAACAACTATGAGTCTGAGACATATATTGCTCTGCCTTTCCATCGTTCCGTTGGCGTTTCATGCGCAGGGACTCAGGACAGGCGATTTGAAATGTGAGAATCTCTACGACCCGTTGGGCATAGACAACACCGCTCCCCACTTCAGCTGGAAGAATTATTCCCCACGCAACAATGCAAGGCAGACGGCATGGGAGATACAGGTGGGGACTGACAGTGTGAAAGTTTCACGGGGAGAGGCTGACTTGTGGAACTCCGGAAAACGGCGTTCTGCCGAAAGTGTCATGGTGGGTTATGAGGGCAGGAAGCTCCGTTCTGGCATGTTGTGTTTCTGGCGCGTGCGTACATGGGACGAACGTTCCAAAGTGTCTTCATGGAGCGACATCCATCGCTTCAGCGTCGGATTGCTGACGGACAAGGACTTTCCCGGAGAATATATCGGCTTGGACAAGTCTGCCGGTGACGTCACCGCCCCCATACTGCGGAAGCGTTTCAAGCTCCGTGGACGCCATCGCGTCTTTATCCATGTCAACTCTCTGGGTTATCACGAGGTAAGGGTCAACGGCAGGAAAGTGGGTGACGCGGTGTTGGCTCCGGCTGTGTCACAACTCGACAAACGCTCGCATATCGTCACTTACGACATCACTTCATATTCACGTGAGGGCGACAACGAGGTGGAGATATGGCTCGGAAAGGGGTGGTATCGTGAGAATCTGTTTCATGCGGAATACGAAGGTCCTTTGGTCAAGGCTGCCGTCATGCGGCAAAATGGCACCGGATGGCAGCCTGTGGCGGTTACTGACTCTTCATGGGAGGGCACGCCAAGCGGATATCATGAATTCGGCACATGGCAGGCACTGCAGTTCGGAGGAGAGCGCGTCGACGCCCGCATCCTTCACAATAGCGGCAGACATTGGACAAAGGCTCATGTGGTGAATGTGGCCAACAAGACGGCGACGCCGCAGATGACAGAGGGCAACAGGATAATAGACACCCTGAAGCCGGTAAGCATAACGGCATATGACGGCGGATGGCTCGTTGACTTCGGGCGCGACATCACTGGGTGGTTGCGGCTGGAAATGCCCGATGTGCCAGGTGATGTGACAGTCAGGATGGAGTATGGCGACTGGATTGACACCACCGGAGTGTTCACTCCTCAGGGAGAATATGACGAATATATTACGGCGGGTGACGGCAAGGACGTGTTCTGCAACAAGTTACACCATCATGCGTTCCGCTATGTCCTCGTCAAGAACATCCGGCAGCCGCGCGCGGAGGACCTGACGGCATTGCAGATTTCAGGCGATTATGCGGAGACGGTCAGCTTCAAGTGTTCTGACGATGACATAAACAGCATATATCAGATGATAAGCCGCACAATGCGTTGTCTGACATTCAGCGGATATATGGTGGACTGTCCGCATCTCGAGAGAATGGGGTATGGCGGTGACGGAAACTCGTCTACCATGACCGTACAGACGTTGTGCGACGTGGCTCCTGTATATTACAACTGGCTCACGGCATGGGGCGACGCCATGGCTGCTGACGGAGACCTCCCGTATGTCGCGCCCGCAGGTGGCGGAGGCGGCGGTCCTTACTGGAACTCTTTCATCATAAAGGCACCTCTGCGTACCTATCTCAATTACGGTGACCGGCGTATGCTTGTGAAGCTTTACGGTCAGATGAAAAGGTGGCTTGGCTTTGTGGGCAGACACGTAAAGGACGGACTGCTCCAGCCTTGGGCTGACACCGACCGCAGGATGTGGTTCCTCGGTGACTGGCTGGCACCCAAAGGGGTCGACGTGGGCGGAGACTCACAGCTGCTCACGGGCAACTGCGTCCTCAGCGACTGTCTCAACAGCATGTCGCTGATGGCTGATATATTGGGAGAGAAAAGCGATGCCGGGCTGTTTGCCGCGCAGAGAGATTCCCTGAACAGGAAAATACACGCACGCTTTTATCATCCTGCCGACAGCACCTATGCCACCGGCTCACCCCTCGACATGAGCTATCCCATGCTGACAGGCGTCGTGCCCGACTCCCTTCGCAGTGCTGTCACAGCCAGGCTTCTTGCTCTTTCACGGGGCAAATACAAGTCGCACATAGCCGCCGGACTTGTCGGAACCTACATCTTCACGCAGTGGGCTGTAGACAACGGAGAGTGCCAGCTGATGTACGACATATTGAAGAAACGCTCCTATCCCGGCTATCTCTATATGATAGACAACGGAGCTACAACCACATGGGAATACTGGAGCGGCGAGCGCAGCCACATACACAACTGTTACAACGGCGTCGGCATATGGTTCACCCAAGCGCTCGGAGGCATTGTCCCTGACATGAGCCGTCCGGGCTACCGTCATGTCCTCATCTGTCCTCAGAAGCCGGACGGCATTGATTGGGTTTCAGTAGACAAGGAGACTCCTTACGGAACGATACGTGTAAGCTGGCACGGCACACGGCTGTCGGTGGAAATACCGGTAGGCGTGACCGCTACGGTCGTATGGCAGGGCAGGCGGCATGAGGATGTCGGGTCAGGGAAATGGACTTTTTAATAAAACAGGCTTCGCCCGGCAATCTGAGCGCGCGCTCTCATTGCACTCACTTGCACTGTTTTTTAACCCGAATCGGTAATTAGACTTCCATTCTTATTTCGTGCTGCTGTCAGCCAGATTCTATTCAGCTTTATCGAAGATGTAGCGGGCTACATCAAGAAAAAGCTGAATGCAAGATGACGGCAGCAGTGCGGAAGAAGAATGAAGAGCTGACAATAAACCTTAAATGTATAATCAGTGTTCTAATGACCGATTTGGGTTTAATAAAGCAAATATAAACATACAATATGATGTATAAAATAAAAGTACTTATCGCAATGCTGCTGTCTGTGCCCGCAATGGCTGTGGCGCAGAAACAGCCTGATCTGGTGCGGTATGCCAACACGCTGCAAGGCACCGACTCAAACTTCGGACTCAGCCACGGCAACACCTTCCCGGCGACTGCCATGCCATATGGCGTACATGTGTGGACTCCTCAGACCAACGTGAACGGCGAGGGCTTCAAATATCTGTATTCGCACGACAGGATACGCGGCTTCGGGCAGAGCCACCAGTGCTCGCCATGGGTGAGCGACTATGCCGTGTATACGTTCATGCCGGAGACGGGCAGGCTCGTGGTAAACGAGAACGACCGCGCCTTAAAGTTCAGTCACGACAACGAGGTGGGACGTCCGCATTATTATAAGGTGACGTTCGACAACGGCATAACCACCGAGATGGCTCCCACCGACCGGGGCGTGCATCTGCGTTTCTCTTACCCCAAAGGGCAGGACGCATTTCTTGTGATAGACGGCTACACCGACACCAGCGAGGTGAAGATAGACGCAAAGAGGCGTCAGATACGCGGATGGGTGCGCAACCATCGCTTTGTGAACCATCCTGAGAACTTCCGCTGCTACTTTGTGGTGCAGTTCGACCGGGATTTTGCCGACTACGGCACGTGGGAGAACCAGAACAACCGTACCTTCAGCCGCCAGACCTACGCCAAGGGCAAGGGCGCGGGTGTGTACATCAAGTTCCGTCCCGGCAGCAGGGTGCAGGCAAAGGCAGCGTCGTCTTACATAAGCTACGCACAGGCGGAGCTTAACCTTGAGCGCGAGCTCGGAGGCGACCGCTCGCTGGAAGTCACAAAGGCACGCGGCTTCAAGGTGTGGAACGACCTCTTCAACCGTGTGCGTGTGGAGGGCGGCACCGATGAGGACATACGCACCTTCTATTCGTGTCTGTTCCGCGCCAACCTGTTCTCGCGCCGTTTTTACGACCTTGACAAGGATGGCAAACCATATTATTACAGCCCGTACGACGGTAAGATACACCACGGATATATGTATACCGACAACGGTTTTTGGGACACCTTCCGCTCGCAGTTCCCTCTTACCAACATTCTGCACCCCACTCAGCAGGGACGCTACATGCAGGCTATGCTCAACGTGCAGCAGAAGGAGCTGGGATGGTTTCCCGCATGGTCGTGCCCCGGAGAGACGGGAGGCATGCTGGGCAACCACGCCATATCGCTCTTTGCAGACGCTTTTGCCAAAGGCATACGCACGGTGCCTGTAGACTCCGTGCTCAAGGGCTATGCCCACGAGGCTTTCAACAAGGGTCCGATGGGCGGTGCCAACGGCCGTGCGGGATGGCATGAGTACTACACTCTGGGATATGTGTCGTTCCCGGAGTCGCACGGATCGGTTTCGCAGACGCTTGAGTATGCGTATGATGACTGGTGCGCCTACACCTTGGCAAGGCAGACAGGCAACAGGTTCTATGAACAGGTGTTTGCCCGCACGCTGTACAACTACCGCAACCTGTGGGACTCCGCCACCGGATTCTTCCGGGGCAGAGGAAAGGACGGCAAGTTCCTTGAGCCGTTCGACCCGCTGGCATGGGGTGGTCCTTACACCGAGGGCAACGCCTGGCACTACATATGGTCGGTGTTCCATGATGTGCAGGGACTCATAAACCTGTATGGCTCCGACGCTGCATTCGTGGAGAAGATGGACTCCGTATTCTCGCAGCCGGCGACGGTGCGTCCGGGTTGGTATGGCGGCAAGATACACGAGATGGTGGAGATGGAGGAGGCGCGCATGGGACAGTATGCCCACGGCAACCAGCCCATACAGCACATGCCTTATCTGTACAGCTACGCCGGACAGCCGTGGAAGACGCAATACTGGGTGCGCCAGATTATGAGACGCCTGTACAACAGCACTCCCAACGGTTTCCCCGGCGACGAGGATCAGGGCGGCATGTCGTCGTGGTATGTGCTCAGTGCCCTCGGTCTCTACGCGGTTACGCCCGGCACCGACCAGTATGTGATAGGCTCGCCCCTCTTCCGCAAGGCTACCATCACGATGGAGGACGGCAGCAAGTTCGTAATAGAGGCGGAGGGCAACAGTGCCGACAACGTGTATATACAGAGCGGCACGCTCAACGGACGCCCGCTTGACAAGAACTACATCACCTACGGGGACATCGCCCGCGGCGGAACGCTGAAGTTTGTTATGGGCGCAAAGCCCAACAGAACCCGCAACACCGGTAAGGACGCCGCGCCCTATTCGCTTTCGGCTCCGCTATGACAGGCGGTGAGGGGGATGAAGAAGATGCCGGTCAAGTAAGACAATGACGGCGTGAGCCCGGTGGAGACGCAAGATTTTGCTATAATAATATGGATTTTCCATCAATATTTAATAATGGCGTCCGCCCAGTAGAGACGCAAAATCTTGCGTCTCCCGTCCCTCCCACACCAACATGTACATGCGACAATCCGATGACAATAAATGCATATCCCCTCAGTAGAGACGCAAAATTTTGCGTCTCACAAGCAGGAATTGCGCAATTCATCATGTATATAATTACTTCCGAAATTAGCACCACTCCCTTGTGAGACGCAAGATTTTGCGTCTCTACTTTTGCTGTCAGCGTATAATGATATAATGTATCCACAAAAACAAGCATACTTGCATACGCATGCATGAATAATGTGCATAATTATTCATTCCCACCCATCCTCAACTCCGCGAGAGCGTCCTACAGCCGACGGCATAGGCTCACGGAGGCAAATACGCAGCTTATGAGCGTTTTATGTATATGTCTGACAGTCAGCGACATATACTCATATATGGGACGGACGGGACATTCCCTTCATGCCGGAAAGCCTTTTCGGGAACGCGGAACGGGCTTTTTGAGGTGACGGGAGGACGTGTTCCGGCATGCATGAAAGGTGTTTTGGAAAGCCGGAACGTGCTTTTCCGCGCGACATAAACGGCAGTCGCAAGGTCGGAACGAATCCATATTCGTTTTTTATACACCACAAATGCCTTCGCGCTTCCTGTTTTCCGATTTTATTATGTAAAGATTTTTTACTGCCTGAACTGCATATCCATGCATTCCGGTATCCTCCGCGCATTTTCCATCCCCTCCTTTCCTCCTCAACGTCGTCCGCCCAGTAGAGACGCAAAATCTTGCGTCTCCCGTCCCAGACAGTTCAATTAATGTTGCTTGTAATTACTCTCCATATCTTCATTCCATGTGTCTCACGAGCAATCCATTGCAATATACGCATGCGATAATCCAATGACAATATTCGCACTCCTTCCTTGTGAGACGCAAGATTTTGCGTCTCTACTTTTGCTGGCAGCGCGTATAATCCCCGATTTCCTCCTTATTCACCCGACGGTGTCCGCCATGTCTGTGCATTGATATATCCGGAAAGAGATGTGTTATTCCCAATGAATGATTCGAGAAGTGTTTGAAATACAGCCAGAACGCTTTGGTATGTTTGTTCTGAAGAATGGTATATACATTACATCCATGATGCTTTTGATTCAAAATTTGGTTTTTAAGGTTCAATTTTTATATATGTTTTACCGTAATAGGGCTACATTTGCAGCGATAACAAGCCTAAGTTTATGACAATGGACTATACAGAATTTTATAAAACCTGCTATCTGCGGATTCACGCATTTGCACAAGGTCGCGTCAGCGCCGGGGCTGCCGGTGATGAGGTTCGGGAACGGACGGACATCCCGATGGGGCGTGCCAAGCTGTGGGTACATATGTTCATGACTGTCAGGAACGGTTGTAGGCTGGCGGATGCGTGCGGCTCCGAACTTCGCGCGTGGCGTGTCTGCCGCCCCGGTTTGTTGGATATGGAAAAATGAATAGCACTGTTTTCTCATAAAACAAATAACATATATATAAATGATATGATAAGACAAATAGTGACAATGTCTCTTGCCCTGTGCGTGGGGACCTTACATACAGCCGCACAACAGGTGACACCGTTCAAGGCGGGCGACCGTGTGGCGTTTGTGGGCAACAGCATAACAGACGGCGGACACTATCATTCGTACATCTGGCTATACTACATGACGCACTTCCCCAACGAGCGTATGTGGATGGCAAACTGCGGCATTGGCGGTGACGAATGCTCCAACATTCTGGCGCGTCTTGACGACGACGTGTTCCTCAAACGCCCGAATGTGCTCACACTCTCGTTCGGCATGAACGACAGCGGCTATTTCGAGTACAACGGCGACAATCCCGGGGAGTTCGCCGACAGTAAGGTGGCGAACAGCCGCAAGTATTTCCTTGAGATAGAGAAGCGTCTGAAGGAGGCTACGGACATACGCAAGGTCATGATAGGCACGTCGCCATACGACCAGACATCCACCTTCAACGACAACGTGTTCAGGAAGAAGAACGACGCCATCCGCCGCATAATAGCGTTTCAGGACTCAGCCGCAAGGGCTGACCACTGGGAGTTTGTGGACTTCAACGCACCGATGCTCAGAATCAACGAAGAGCAGCAGGCGAAGGACCCCACGTTCACAATCTGCGGCAACGACCGCGTGCATCCAGACAACGACGGGCACATGGTCATGGCGTACATCTTCCTCAAGGCTCAGGGAATGGTGGGCAAGCCGGTGGCAGACGTGCAGATAGACGCACGCTCAAAGAAGGTGGTAAGGAGCGTGAACTGCACCGTGAGCGACTTGACGGCAGGCAGGAGAGAACTCTCGTTCAGCTATCTGGCGGAGTCGCTGCCTTATCCGCTGGACACCATCGCGCACGGATGGGGATTCAAGCGTCCGCAGGCGCAGGCGGTGAAGATGGTGCCGTCGCTGGTCAGGGACATAAGCAACGAGCAGCTCAAGATTACGGGACTCAAGGGCAACTACCGTCTTACCATAGACGGGGTGGTCATAGACACCATTCCGGCACAGCGTCTGGCACAGGGCGTGAACCTTGCCGAATACCGCCACACACCGCAATACCAGCAGGCGTGCGCCGTGATGGCTCTCAATGAGGACCGCTGGGAGCTGGAGCGCAAGTTCCGCGACTACGGCTGGCTGCAGTATGACTTCTTCATGAAGAAAGGTCTGCTCCATGCCAACGACGAGCATGCGGCGCGCGTGTTCCGCGACGGTGAGACGAAGGACGGATGGGTGGCTGCGCGCCGCGACATCTACGACAAGATGATACACAAGGATGTGCGCGACGCCTATACAGCCATGATGGATCTTCTGGTAGACAAGATATACAGCATAAACAAGCCCGTCACACGCCGCTTTGTGCTTACGGCAGTAAAGTAAGGTGGTTGCGGACAGGTGTCTGTGACGTGCCGGGCGACGGTGCTTTGTCAGATAAGTTCGAATATAAACGACAGTGAACTATGGTTAGAATAAAAATGTTAAGATTGTTGTGCGTGCTCCTTCTGCTGTCCGCTGGCAGGGCTTTCGCCGGAAAGGTGGACACGCTGAAGCTGCACAGCGACGTGATGAACCGCGACATACCTGTGGTGGTGATTACGCCTGAAAGGAAAGGTGCCGCCAAGGATGTGCGCTATCCGGTGGTCTATCTGCTGCACGGAGCCTACGGCAACGAGCGTTCGTGGCTGGAGATAAAGCCGCAGCTGCCCGACATAGCCGACGAGAAGGGCATGATATTCGTGTCGATGGCGGCTCTCAATTCATGGTATTTTGACAGCCCTGTCCTTAAGGATTTCCAGTATGAGACATTCTACACCCGCACGCTCGTGCCTTGGGTGGACGCACATTACAACACGGTGCCCTCGCGCGAGGGACGTGCCATTACCGGTCTGAGCATGGGCGGACACGGCGCGCTGTTCCTCGCCATGCGCCACAAGGACATGTTCGGAGCCTGCGGCAGCATGAGCGGCGGAGTGGACATAAGACCGTTCCCGCAGAACTGGAACATTCCGGATGTGCTGGGCGAGATGTCCGCCAACAAGCAGTCGTGGGACGAGCACACTGTCGTGGGGCAGCTGGGACGCATAAAGAACGGCGATTTGCGGATAACGTTCGACTGCGGCGAGTCTGACTTCTTCCTCGAGGTGAACAAAGACTTGCACAAACGCCTGCTCGGGCTTGGCATCGACCACGACTTCACCACCCGTCCCGGCGGACACACAAGCCAGTATTGGGCGAACTCCATCGACTATCATCTCCTCTTCTTCGAGAAGTTCTTCCGTCAGAGCGGCACGTTCGTGGAAATGCAATGGCGTGCGGCGAAAGGTAAACGGTAAATACCTGAAGAGCACAGTGGACGGGAATTGACGTGTGAACCGCCCCGTAACACGTAATATAAAGCTTGTGCGTATGAAATGACAGCATGAAATGACAGCGTGACACATCTGAGATGGATGTCGGTGCTATAACATAAACGGCTATTAAACAACCCCTGACAAATTATATACTACATACGTATTTCGTGCTGCTGCCAGACAGACTGCTTCTCGCTTTTGCCTAATAAGTGTCGGATGACACCGGACAAATGCGAGAAACGGGATGACGACAGCGGTGAGGAAAAGATATGACGAGCCTATAGTCAGATGAAAAGTATATTAGGCAATCTGATGATATATATGTCTTATTATATAAGATGATATGCTTTTAAGTCATTTTGCATAATGGACAAACTGAATTATGATGTATTCGAATAATAAGTAATAAAATCTAAATTAAACACAATCTATATGAGGAAAAATATTCTTCCTATGGCGGTAATGGTCTTGCTGGCTATGGCATCCTGTCAAGACAGTTTTCTTGACCAGACGGCTACAACTGACTTGAATGAGGAGACTGTTTTCGCAGACAGCGCATATGCGGCGGGATTTCTTACCCAGATTTACAGCAGTATTGGCTTTGATGTGGACATCAACAGATTCAATCCCGGTGGTTTGCAGGTGGCATGTGACGAGGCGGAACCACGCCAGCAGTCAACATCCTCAACCGGTCTTGCCTTTGCCACAGGCACTGTAAATCCGGTGACGGTGACAAATGATGTGTGGGCGACATGCTATGCGAACATCCGTCGCTGCAACAAGTTTATGGCAAATATTGACAAAGCGCCGATGGGTGTGAATATCAGGCGTCAATATAAGGATGAAGCGCGCTTTCTCCGCGCCTGGTATTATTACATCCTGCTGCGTCACTACGGAGGGATTCCCATTATAGGGGATACATGCTACAAGGCAAACGACAAGGTTAAGGCAACACGTGACACTTATGAGACCTGTGTCAATTATGTTGTAAATGAGTGCAAGGCTATCCTTGATGACGGTGCGTTGCTTCCACGTTTTTCAGGACGGAGCAACGGCAGAATAAGTGCCGCAGCCTGCCATGCCCTGATAATGCGCGCTTGTCTTGACGCTGCAAGTCCGCTCCATAACGGCAGCGGATTCGGTACAGACAATACAAGAACACTCCTCGGTTATCCTGTTTATGACAAGGAGCGTTGGAGAACGGCATACGATGCCGCCCGCGCCGCAATGACAATGAGGGGTGACTACCGTCTTTTCGAATACCATTACTGCTATGACTTCCCCAAGGCTGGAGATGAAAAAGGCTGGGGCTTCTATGCCGTTCAGGTGGCGGGAGAGTATGTCACCAAATGTACAAGCTACGGAGATTTCACTTATCCATACGGTCCTTATCAGGAAATAATCTTGCAGCGGAAGCTTCCGCTCAGCACCACGACGAACAGGTATCTTGATCCGCCTTCGGCTGGCGGTGACGGTTCCGGCGGATATGCCTATTCGGACATAGCAGATGCATTCCCGATGATTGACGGTAAGCCTGTCGGTGAGAGTAAATATACTTACAATCCTTTGATTCCGGCGACTAACCGCGATCCGCGATTCGCCAATACAATCATCTATAATGGTCTGAGTATATATAATCAAGGAAACTATAAACCTGTGTATACATATCAGGGCATGGATGAGACGCAAGACGCGATTCACTCGGGCACTCCTACCGGTTACTACACACGTAAGATGATGTCGCGCGGTGCAAGCGGCAACTGGTGGATTGACCCCATCCAGTCACATCCCCTGATACGGTTCGCTGAAGTGATGCTGGCTTATGCGGAGTGTTGCAATGAATATTTCGGTCCGGACTTTTCCGAAGATTTAGGCAACGGCATCATGGGAGGTCCGTACGAGATGCTCAAGCTTATCAGGAGGCGCGCGGGCATAGAAGCCGGTAAAGATGGTATGTACGGACTTAAACCGAATATGACACAAGAAGAGATGCGTGAAGCCATTCAAAACGAACGTCGCATAGAACTTGCCTTCGAAGGTTTCCGCTTCTTTGATGTACGCCGTTGGATGATTGCCGACAAGACAGAGAACAAAACCATGCATGGCTTTGAGATAACCCGCACCAAGGATGGTTATTCAGGCAAGACCATTGATGTGCGCAAACATGTCTTCCGGAAAGCCGAGTACTTCTGGCCTATTCCCTATACGGAGATTGTCAAGAATCCGGAACTCATACAAAATCCTTATTACGATTAATGATGAAAACCTCTGCTGATATTCAGCGGATACCAATAAATAAAAAACATACATATGAATGTAAAAAACTTTATAGGAAACCTCGCATGTATCTTTACTGTGGCTTTCATGGTAGGATGCAGTGCCTTTAATGATGACAGCGACCCGTATGGAGTCGGTGAGGCGACAAAGGACATCAGCGGAGTATGGAAACTTCTTTCTGTATCCAGAAACGACATAGACATTACAAATGAGATGGATTTCACACAGTTCACCCTGAACATCAATCCTGATGGAACATACCATATTGACAATTATCTTCCATTTGTGGTTGAGAAGGATGGCAGTTGGAGTGTTGACAACGCCCGTTATCCGTTTCATCTCTCGTTTATGGAAAACGGTGCAACAGACAGTACTACCATTGACATAAACTATCCTATTACAGACGGTCGACGGTCAATGATTGTCAGTCTGTCACCGGGTTGTGGAAACAACACTTACACTTACACACTGCAACGTGAATCAAATAGCATAACAAACAATAAATAAATGCCATGAATAGAATCTTTCAAAAAAAGCGGGCGGTGCCAGCCTTTGTCGCATTGATGGCTGTGTTGCTTATTGTGTCATGCGGTATGTTTATCGACGGATACAACATCGCACAGATTGACGAGAATGGCAAAGAGGTGTATTACGCTTACGCCGGACAGAATATGGATTTTTCGGTAAACGGTCATTTGGAATGTAACACACAGGATAACAACGGTGTTACAGGCAACCTTGTGTTCGCCATGCTTGTGCCAAAAGACTGGAATTTCGCAGACAATGCGGTGGTGACATATAAAAACGATCTCGCTGATAATCCGGACGAGCTCCTTGCTATGGAATTAATGCCTTCCACTTCTCTGCCCAAGAATGGAGGGGGAAAGACGTGGCAGCAATGCCTGCAGAACCGTTATGGAGTGGGACCGAACGTGTTGGAAGATATGGAGTGGGTGGTTTTCCAGACTGCCCGAAAATGGACCATTCTCAACAACCAGACTCCAAAGTACACCATATACATCAAGGCAAAAGCCGGCAGAAAGAACTTGCGTTGCAAACTGGGATTCTTCGTTGATGATACCGATGATGGATTCTCTACCGACGACCGTCGCTACAAATGCCTGTTTGCAAACGAGTGTTTCGAGATAGTAGGCGGACAGGGTATGACCATTGATTTCTGCAACAAGCATTATAACAAGGTCACTCCGCTTACAGCACTGCAGAACGACCTCCTTACAGTGAGCTATGAGGGTGACATCGCGACGAACGGACTTAACGCTTATAATGAAATATATCTTCAAGGGGAAGCTATCACAAAAAGCGGTCGTATATTCAGAGTCGACAGGCGTGACGGTACGACTCTGATGAAGCGCGTCGGCACACTGGGCAAGACTTACACAAAGACTTTCTGGCCGGTCAGCTTTTTCGGCATACCGTCTGATGAGGAAATAGAATCATTCAACTATTGGTTTACCAATGCCGACGGTACAGAAACAATAACACAGTCGGATGACGACAATGTCCAAAATGGCACACCTCTGCCGGAGACGAAGGAGCCTTTCAACTTCAAGTTCAACTGTGATTAACTTAAATGAGAACGACAATGAAAATGAATCATTATATTATAGCCATTGCGATGGTTGCGCTGTCCATGCAGTCTGCATTGGCGCAGACTGCAGAGCATGGCAGGATACTGGTCTATGACGAGAACAATCAGCCTGTTCCGGGAGTTGTGGTCAGTATTAAAGGGCAGGATAAGACCGCTACGACTGACGCAGACGGGGCATTCGCGCTTGATTACGGTGATGACGATGTTCTCACCTTCAGCCATGTAGGTTACCTATATAAAGAGAATCGTGTGAAAGTAAAAGCGGGCAAAGACTACATCGTTTGTCTGAAAGACCGCTTTAAGGATGAGCTTGCCGGCTATACAAACCATTTTAGTGAGCACCAGAGTGCCGATGACAATCTTGGTGCTGTGAGCACTGTAATGGGACGAGACCTGCAAAAGTATCTTTCCACCGACATTATCACCGGTCTGCAAGGACGCATGGCAGGATTCAACATCTCCCAGTATCGCGGCTTCGACCTGCAACGTACAAGCGTTAATACAAAAGGTGACCTCATCGGTAACCGTCCTGCCAGCTATGGACAGATGCCTTTTAGCGATAACACCCGCTTCACTTTAGGTGCACGTGGCTTGGCTCCTGTTGTCATTGTGGACGGTGTGGAGCGTGAATTCTTTGCTCTGGATCCTGAGAATATCGAATCTGTAACTTTAGAGAAAGACGCTTTGTCTTCTTTGTTTCTTGGAATGAAGAGTTCCCGCGGTGCGCTTGTCATCACAACAAAAAATCCTACGAATGGCAAGCTCCATTTCAGTTTTACCGGTAAAAACGGCGTTCATAGCAACATAAAGACTCCCAAACCACTTAACGCGCAGGAATATTCATGGCTTCTTAATGAAGCTCTCTCTAATGATGGAAGTAAGACAATCTATTCTTCTGATGACTTCCGCGCATTTGGTGATGGTAGCCGGCCTTATATGAATCCGAATGTCAACTGGTATGACGAACTTCTGAAGAAGAATGCGCTTTCACAGTCGTACAATCTCAACGTTTCCGGTGGTGGCAAAGCAGCGCAGTTCATCGTGTCTTTGGGTTATAATAACGAGAACGGACTTTTTCGTGAAGGCAGACAGAATGACTACGATACAAACTTTAAAGTAGACCGATACATGATTTCATCGAAGATAAATGTAAACATCACCCGTGATTTTACAGCTTCGCTCGATGCCGTCGCCCGTGTCATAAAAGGAAACCAGCCGGGAGGAAACGGGTCTGGTTACAGTGACCTGCTTCTTGACATATATCAGACTCCTAACAATGCCTATCCTATTTTAAACCCCAACGGCACATATGGTGGAAATGCATCGTTCACCAATAACCTTGAGGCTAAATCTATGGATTCCGGATATATGACAGATAATACACGGGATATCTTTGCCGTGTTACGGATGAAATATGACTTCAACCGGTTGGTTAAAGGACTGTCCGTACGTTTCACAGGCAGTGTTGCAAACCAAAACAGGACTGCTGTCATCCGTACCAAGCAAAATCCTGTATACCGGTACTCGGTAAATCAGGACGGTAAGGAAACGTATACTCTATACGGAAAGTCTGAGTCGCAGAGCAATAATTTCCGTCAGGTAGGGACTTATCAGAAATTGTATGGTCAGTTGGCTGTAGATTACCAACGTCAATGGGGACCTCATGGCTTCAAGGCAAGTCTGCTTGGAGATACACGTCATGAGGTTGTGCAGTACGATCTTCCGATGATTCCCAGCAATGTCATGGAGAATGTAAAGTACAATTATGCTAAACGTTACTTTGCCGAGTTTGCTCTTATTCAGAGTTATTTTAACCGTTATGCTCCAGGCAAACGCTGGGGAGATTTCTGGGCTGCCGGAATGGGATGGAATATAACTAACGAGAATTTTATGAAAGATGTCAGCTGGCTTGACAACCTTAAATTCCGCACAACGTATGGTTATACAGGCAATGGAATCGACAACTCTGGATACTATCGATATCGTGAGACTTTCCAACAGAATGCCACCACGAGCTATCCTCAGGGTACTTCTATGAGCAATGGTATTTTTACCATTGAGGTGACGCCTGTGGCAAACCCTTTCATCACATGGGAAAAAGCACACAAATTGAATATCGGCATCGATTTTTCAATGTTCGGCCGCAGACTTAGCGGAACTGTGGACTTCTATAACAACAACTTTTCCGACGTGCTCCAGACTCGCGGTAAGAGCATAGCCCTTCTTGGTGCTTCTTATCCTACAGAGAACATCGGAAAACAGCGCCGCAGCGGTATTGAGATAGAACTCGGATGGCAGGATCATATAGGCGCGCTTAACTATTATGTTAATGGTAACTGGACTTTGGAGAAAACCAAGATGATTTACATGGACGAGCAACTCACTCCGTTCGCCTATCAGCGTCTCACAGGACGTCCGCTCGGTGTTACACTTGGTTTACAGTGCGACGGTTTCCTTACGGCAGAGGATATTAGAAACGGTTATCCTGTAATGGCTGGTTATGAAGCCCAACCCGGTGATGTGAAATATGTAGACAAAAACAACGACAATGTAATTGACGAATATGACCGCACCGTCATAGGCGGTGACAAGCCTTTACAGTATTTCGGATTAGACATGGGTGTTGAGTACATGGGAATAGAGTTTTCCATGCTTTGGCAAGGTGTATACAACCGTGACATCTACGTCAGTGACCGTACTCTCGTAGAGGGCTTCCAGACTTACGGGCAGTCGTATGGACAGGCATATCGCAATCTGCTTGCGCGCTGGACGCCTGAGACGGCAGCTACAGCTAAATATCCCCGTCTTTCTGCTGGTGGAAACACATACAACTACGGTGGCATGTATGGCTCCTCATTATGGATGCACAAGGGCAACTTCATACGTCTTAAGAATATCACACTGGCATACAACCTCCCTGAGAACTGGAGCAACAACATCCTTGGAGGTCTGCGGGTGAAGGTCTTCGTCAGTGCTGAGAACGCTCTCACTTTCTCTTCGTGTGATTTGGTTGATCCGGAAGTGAGTTTTACGTCTTCACCAATCCAGAAATGTTTCTTTACAGGTATAAGCCTTAATTTTTAAAACTTCTGAAGTATGAAAAATAACAAATATATCTTTCTGGTACTGACATGCTGTGCGCTGGTTGTGACATCCTGCATGGATCATTACGAGTCGTTGCCTGCCGATGAGTTTACCGAGGATTACCTTTTTTCCAGAACTGATTCCAATGGAACACAGGCGCGGCAGTTCCTCAACTCCATTTATGGTATTCTCGAGAATGGTCATAATCGTGTCGGTGGTGATTATCTTGACGCTTCAACAGATGATGCCATAAGTGTGAATGTCAATAACGAGCCTGATGTATATCGCATCTATAAAGGTCTCTATACGGCAAGTAATATGGTATCCGGTGACATGATGTGGAGCCAATACTATGATGGTGTTAGAAAGGTCAACCGGTTTATACGTGGCATTGACAGAGTTCCGTTCCGTACCACTTATGTTAATGCGCTTGGCGAAAAACGTCCGCTTGGCGTGTCGATGAAGGCGGAGGCAAGGTTTCTTAGAGCCTGGTTCTATTTTCAGCTTGTCCGCCGCTATGGAGGCGTCCCTCTTATGGGTGATAAAGTGTATGGTCTTAACGACAATATAGAGTTGCCGCGAAATAGCTTTGCAGACTGTGTTGATTATATTGTGGGTGAGCTTGATTCTATCCGCGACTCACTCCGTACACTGCCTATAAGCAATGCCGCTGAGTTCGGACACGTGCCTACCAAAGAAGCTTGTATGGCTTTTAAGTCGAGAGTATTGCTTTATGCCGCAAGTCCGCTCTTTAATGGTAATACGATGGATAAAGGCAATGCCCTCGTGGGATACACCGATTATGACATTAACCGTTGGAAGCTTGCCGCCGATGCCGCAAGAGAGTTCATCGACACATTTGGAGACAATGGTTCTGGTAGTGTTATTCTGGACGATGATCCCCGTGACGCTTTTCTTGACTTTTATAATTATGCAAAGAATCCCGAGCTGATATTCTTTAGAGCAGGCGGCAGCAACTATTCGATAGAGAGCACTAACGGTCCTCTTGGCTTTACCGGAACAAATCTCGGCAATGGTCAGACTTGTCCGTCCCAGAATCTTGTGGATGCTTTCCCGATGATTGACGGTCGTTCAATTTCTGACCCCACTGATGCGGAATACAAATATGACGAGCAGCATCCTTATGACAACCGTGATCCGCGTCTTAAATATACGATTCTGTATAATGGCTCTGATTGGCTCGGCACCAAACTGCAGACATGGCAGGGAGGAGCGAACAATCCAAGTGGCGGGTCGCGTTATTCACGTACAGGCTATTATATGCGCAAATTCATGGGAAAATTCGAGAACTCTGACTCGTACAGCAATCAGACACATTTGTGGGTGATTTTCCGATATGCAGAAATCTTGCTCAACTTCGCGGAGGCTGAGAACGAGCTTCTCGACGCCCCATCCAAGGAAGTATATAATGCTATCATTAAGTTGCGCAAGCGTGCAGGCATCAAGAAGGGCAATGTGAAGGGATATACCTATGGCTTGAAAGAAAATATGACAAAAGAAGAGATGCGGACGGTCATACGTAATGAGCGCCGTATCGAGATGGCATTTGAGGAGCAACGGTTCTACGATATTCGCCGCTGGAGAATAGCGGAGGATGTATTCTCCAAACCCATTCAGGGAATGCATATAACTGTAGGAAACGGTCAGACAGTCTATTCTCGTGAGAACCTTATGACGACTGATTTCGATTCGAAGTATTATCTTTACCCTATCCCCTATAGTGAAGTTACTAAGAACGTTAATATGAAACAAAATCCTAAGTGGTAAACTATGAAACGACTGATATTCTTTATAACCTGCTTTTGTGTTTGCATTGTCTCATTCGCACAAGAGATTAGTGTAAGCGGTAAGGTCACCTCTTCTGATACCGGAGAGGAAATGGTTGGAGTCACCATTAAAGGCTCCGACAAAAGTCATATGGCAATCACAAATATAGACGGTGTTTTCCATATGAAGGCACGTGTCGGAGAGAAACTCTTGTTCTCGTGTATCGGATATCTGGACAAGACTGTCGCTGCAAGTGAGAGTATGAATGTTGTTATGGAGCCGGACAACAGCAACCTTAACGAAGTCGTGGTTGTCGGCTACGGACAGGTAAAGCGTCTGACCAACACAGGTGCTGTGAGTGCTGTCAATGGGTCGGAACTGCGTAAAGTGCCGGTGAGCAGTGTGCAGAACACGCTTGCGGGTAAGCTGCCGGGATTCTTCTCGCAGCAGCGCAGCGGCCAGCCCGGCAAGGATGCTTCTGATTTCTTCATTCGTGGAGTCAGTTCGCTTAATGGCGACGGCAACAAGCCTCTGATTATTGTCGATGATATAGAATACGGCTATGACCAGCTGTCGCAAATCAATGTCAATGAAATTGAAAGTATTTCCATTCTTAAAGACGCCTCCACGACTGCGGTCTATGGTATTAAAGGTGCCAATGGAGTGTTGGTGGTGAAGACAAGACGCGGAGAGAAGGGTGTGCCGAAGATTAACGTGCGTTTGGAGACTGGCTTGCAGGCTCCTGTACGTAAGCCGAGGTTTCTCGGTTCGTATGAGACCGCGAGACTCGTCAATGAGGCTTATGCCAACGACGGATTACAGCCTGCCTTCACAGAGGAGGATTTGGAACACTTCCGTACTGGTGATGACCCATATGGCCATCCAGACGTGAATTGGTATGATGAAATATTCAAGAGCACCGCTCAACAGTCCAATGCAAACGTAGATATATCAGGAGGTTCAGACCGTTTGAGATACTTCATTTCCGTCGGCTATTTCAGCCAGAACAGTCTTATGCGTGACTTCGATTCCGGTGATGAATTGAATAGTGATTATCGCTACCGCAGATTCAACTTCCGTTCCAATTTGGATTTTCAGGTAACAAAGAATCTTTCCATGCGGTTGGATATAACATCACGGTTTATGAATATCAACGAACCGAGGGGTATCAATACCACGGGCGAAATATATAATTTTGAGTCAATGCATCCTTACTCTGCTCCGGTGCTCAACCCTGACGGGTCATACGCCTATCTGTATGACACCAACAGCCGTCGCCCTACCTTGAACGCCCGCCTGGCAAACGAGGGATACAACCGTACGCGTCGTAACGACAACAACCTTCTCTATAATGCAAATTGGAAGATGGATTTTATAACACCGGGTTTGTCCACCAATGTACGTTTGGCTTACTCCAGCATCGATGAGAACGCACGCTCGGCGTGGCGCTCTGAGTATCCTACGTATCACTACAACTCTGCCACCGGTATTTATAATATCAACCCTGACAACGTCTACACCAAGGGTGTCCCTGCCATCACTGTGGATCCGCATAGTGGTATCACCGACCTGAATCTTATGGCGTCTGTTAATTATGCCCGCGTATTCAATGAGGTGCACGACATCAATGCCATGCTGCTTTACAACCGCGAGGAGACCACCGTTGAGTATAACAGCAACTCTGGCGTATATGCGCCGCAGGTGCCCACAAAGTTTCTCGGCACGACATTGAAACTGAGCTATAAGTACGCCAGCAAATACCTTGTTGATTTTAATGTCGCATACAATGGCTCCGACAGGTTCAAGAAAGGTCATCGCTATGGCTTTTTCCCTGCCGTAGGTCTTGGCTGGGCTATCTCTGAGGAACCTTGGTTCAGAAACAATATTAAAAATGTAGATTTAATGAAAATACGCGCTTCATATGGTCTGGTAGGTTCTGATGTCGCCATGGGCAACCGCTATCTTTACAATCAGGTGTATGAACGCGGAGACTCATATAATTTTGGAGATTATGAGCAGGAGATTTTTCAGGGCTATCGTGAAGGTGCGCTCGGTAATGACAATGTGACATGGGAGAAAGCGCGTAAGTTTGACATCGGTCTTGACATGAACCTGTGGAACTGTATTTCACTGACCGTCGATTATTTCTATGATAAACGCTACGACCAGCTTGTTTACCGCAATGACATTCCGCTTATTCTTGGTATTGGCACCTCACCTGTCAATGTGGCGCGGACATCCAACCAGGGATTCGACGGGCAGATAAGCTATCGTGACAGATGGGGCAAATTTGATTTCAATACCAGTTTCGTGTTCTCTTATGCCAAAAACAAGATTATCTATGAGGCTGAGGCTCAGCAGATATATCCATGGTTGGCAGCCACAGGTCATCCTATTGGACAGATGTTCGGATACAAATGTCTGGGATATTATACTCCCGAGGATATAGCATTGATTGAATCAGGAGCTCCTGACGCTCCGGCAGTGCCAAGCACTGATATCCCTGTACAGGCAGGCGACCTGAAATATAAGGACCTGAACCATGACGGCATCATCAATGACTATGACAAATGTGCCATAGGCAAGCCCAACTTGCCCAACACTACATTGGGATGGACCGTCGGAGGAAGTTGGAAAGGGTTCACCCTGAGTGTGCTGTTCCAAGGTTCGTTCAACTATAGTTTCAGCATCGTCGGAACAGGTATCGAACCTTTCAAGAGTCAGTTCCAGCCTCTGCACGAGAAACGTTGGACATTGGAGCGTTGGCAGAATGGGGAGGACATTGAGTTCCCGCGCCTCACAAGCAATGCCAATACCATCAACAGTGCTCAGGGATATATGTCAGACTTCTGGCTCATCGATGCATGGTACATTCGTCTTAAGACCGTCGACCTGTCTTATGACTTCCCTCGCAAGTGGATTCCTAAGTTCATGAGCGGGCTTCGGCTGTACGCCAATTGCTACAACCTCTTTACGTGGACAAGCTACAAGAAGTATCAGCAGGACCCGGAGATACAGACTAATTCTGCTGGCGACGCCTACATGAATCAAAGGGTTGTCAACTTTGGTGTCAATATAAGTTTTTAGTGAAATGCTTGTGATAAGTCTCCATTGAAAAATATTGTAAGTGACAGTATCTTTTCAGGTGTGACTTATAATCAAACCGGAATGGGTCGTCAGACTTCATCCGTGTTTCGTACTGCTGCAGTCAGTTTGGTTCCTGCTTTATCGAAGATGTATGGGCTACATCGGGATAAGTGGAAACAAAACTGACTGCAGCAGTGCGGAAGAGGGATGAAGAAGTAGGCAATCAATCACAATGACTGCGCAAGCCTTGTAGAGACGCAAGATTTTGCGTCTCCCGAGCAATCCATTGCAATATAAGCATGCGGTGAATACGCTGGAAACAAATGCTTTCCTTGCTTGTAGAGACGCAAGATTTTGCGTCTCCCGTCCACGCCATAGCAATCCTGCAATCAATTATATGCTGAAGAATAAATGCTTTTCCCCTCGTGAAACGCAAGATTTTGCGTCTCTACTTTTGCTGCCAGCGAATAATGATATAATGTGTCACAGAAACAAGCATGCTTGCATCAGCATGCATTATGAATGTGCATAATTATTCATTCCCGTCCATCCTCAACTCCGCGAGAGCGTCCTACAGCCGACGGCAGGGGCTCACGTACGCAAATACGCTGTTTATGTGCGTTTCGTGTATTTGCCTGACAGCCAGTGATATAGGCTTATACGTGGGACGGACAAGATGTTTTCTCCGTGCCGGAAAGGCTTTTTGGGATTGCGGAACGGGCTTTTTGAGGTGACGGGAGAATGTGTTCCGGCATGCGGGAACGGTGTTTTGGAAAGCCGGAAAGGGCTTTTCCGCACAACATAAGCGGCTGAAGCACCGGTGGAACGAGTCCGCATGCGCTTTTTATACGGTTTTAGTGCCTTTGCCTTTCCTGTTTTGTGAATTTATTTTGTAAAGATTTTTTACTGCCGGAACTGTATATTCATGCATCCCGGCATCAACCGCGCACTTTCCTTCCCCTCATTACCCGCTCAACGGCGCATGCCCGGTAGAGACGCAAGATTTTGCGTCTCCCGATCAATCCATTGCAATGTAAGCATGCGATGAATACGCTGAGAACAGATGCTTTCCTTGCTTGTGAGACGCAAGATTTTGCGTCTCTACTTTTGTTGAATGCGTATGATACCCTTTATTTTTCGTTATATACTCAATGGCGTCAGCCCTGTAGAGACGCAAAATCTTGCGTCTCACGATCAATCCATGGCAATATACGGATGCGGTGAATACGCTGAGAACAAATGCCTTTCCTCCTTGTGAGACGCAAGATTTTGCGTCTCTACTTTTGTTGGCAGCGGATGTTATGCTTGAGCTTACGCTTTCTGCAAATGCAGCCCGCCGTATCTTCAATGAAATCCGGAGTCTGTCTGACATGCATAAGTATGAGATATGGATAAGATATAATGACAGGTTAGGGACAGGATGACTGATGTCTGTATGAAATACGGATGAAGTATATTGACCTGTTCGGGTTTAAAAAAGTGCGGGATGCCGCATCCGGAGCGGCATCCCGCACATACGGGTGATATGGATACCTGTGTGTGAGACGGTTATCTCACTGCAATCTTCGAGGCTTTTCCGTCTTTCACTCTTACGTATATGCCCGGAGTGAGATTCCTGCCGCTCACACGCACACCGTTGATGTTGTAGTATGTTGCGGTGGACCCGTCGCCCTTGATGCTGTCGATGCCCGTGCTTACCGACACGGTCACACTGTTGCTTGCCGGAGCCGGACCGTAGTTGTATACCGGCACGACGGTGTATGTGAACTCCTGTCCTCCTTCTGCGGAGCTGTCTGTCTGGGGACGGTCTGTGTAGGTTGTCTCCTTCAGCGGCTCGTCTGTCAGCTGTACGTCGTTGCGGAACACGTGATAGCCAATGAGCGAAATGTCTTGCGGCACGTCGGGAGCCGCCTCGTATGTCACGTCGTCAACCAGCAGCGCGAGCGTGTCGTACGTCTTGTGGAGTATGGCGAAGTATCTCGCGCCCTCGGGCAGAGCCACCTTATATTCTGTCCACACCTCAGGTATGATGCCGTCGGCAGGATAGTTCTCCACTGCCACCGTATGCGTGAAGTCCTCGGGAGCGTTGCCTGTTGTGGAATAAGCCACCTCAAACGACTCGCCCCACGTTATCATGCAGCTCTTCGCCCAAAACGACACTGTCTGCGCGTTGCCCGAAAGCTCCGGCGAAATGAGCCGGTTGTCGTTGTTGTTTGCCTGACAGCTTGGAGCCATCATGAATGTCTCGCCACTGTGAGGCTCAGCGTCCTTCCAATACATTTCGGGAACCTGAGCCACGGTGCGGTTGAAGAGCTGGAACGCCATGGGCTGTGTCTGGTACGGGTTGTATGTCTCGCGGAATATGTTGTATGTCGCCTGTCCGTCGCCGTCGTACACTGTCCACTTGCCTGCTCCCGTTATTGACATCGGTGTATAGTCGGGGTTCTCGAAGTCTTCGCTTACTGTCTTGGCGTCGGTGATGCCGTCGAGTGACGGAGCCGACCATGAGAGGCTCACCTCCGTGCCCGTATCCGACAAGGTGTATGCAAGGTCGGTCACTGTGGGATAGTCGTTCAGCTTCACGCCTACAGTCTTCTCCGCCGTGTTGTTTTCGGCGCATCCGTCACCTTCGAGCACTGCCGTCGCAGCCACGAGGAGTGTCTCCCGGGCGTTCAGTGGCACGTCATACCCGAACGACACGTCGGCGAACGAGTTCTGCCCCATCTCCGGCAGCTGTGCCGTTCCGGCTTTCCTTCCGTTTACGGTCCACTCTATGTGCCCTTCGGTGATGTCGCCTCCTATGTTCTCCACGCGCGCCTTCATCTCAATCTTGTCGCCCGGCTTCACGTTGTCGGGAACGTCCACAGCCACGAGCCGCAGGTCTTTGTCCACGACGTCGCGTATGCGTATGTTGTCGAGCGGCACGCTCCATGTTGTCCCGTCGGTGTTGTGTATTGCCCGCAGCCTCAGTTCTATCTGTATGGCTTTGGCGTCCTTATATGCGTTTAGCGGCACCGTGGCGAGCGTCCATCCCTCTTTTGTAGGCGTCTTCTGCAGGTCTATGGTCCTCACAGCCTCGAAAGGAGCGTCGTCTGCGGACACAAGCACGTCCAGCGCGCTGCCCTGTCCCTGATACCAGAACTCCAGGGCGGGGTTCGCCGCAGCCGATATGTCGATGCGTGCGGAAATCATTCCGTACATCACATCCTTCTCGTAAGGCAGCCAGTAGAAGAAACCGTTGTCACCGTCCTGCGATGTGAGCGGTACGGGAGCCTCCGGGTCGTCCGGGTCGATGATGGAAGGGAAGTAGCTGTCGTCTATCGTTCCTGCCATCTGATTCTCATTGTCAGACTGCGGGTCGATGAGCCATATGTTCTTGAAGTGTGAGTCTGCGAACGATTCTGTGTAGGGCAGCTTGTCCGGCTCGCCTATTGTTACGATGGCGGAGTTGGTGTAGTCGGAGTAATTTTCCCCGTAACCGGCTGTCACCTGATAAGCCACGAAGTCCTGTCCCTTGAGGTCCGGATAGTCCAGTTTTATTGATGTGTCGCCCGTTGTGGCTATTGCCGGGTCGTAGTATGAGCCGAAGGCGTCGAATATGTAGTATGTCACTTCGTCCGGATTGACGTATCCGCCGTTCTTGCCCGTCTCTCCCACGGCGTCCCACGACAGTACGGCAGACTTGAAGTCGGCGCTCACGGTGAGCCTTACGTTCTGCGGTGCGAGCGGAGCGTCCGGTCCGCAGAATATGTTCCTGTGCTCCACCTTCTCTCCGGCTGTCTCTCCGGTGTAAGCCACGGCTGTGATGCAGTTGTTGCTTCCGGCGTTCATCGCCACGTCTTTCACCTCAATGGTCTCTCCGGGTTTCACGTTGTCGTAGGTGAACACGTCCTCGCCCCATCGCGAGGTTATCTCCACCTTGGTTATCTCCGTAAGCTCCTCGCCCGCCTTTGTCATTGTAGGCGCGGTGTAGGTGAGGTCTGCCTTCAGCTCGCCTTTGGGTGCGAGCGTCCATGTGAGTGTGCCCGCTGCCGGAGGGTCTGTGGGTACTGACGGCTCCACGGTGCCGCTCTCCACGCTCAGGTTGAAGAGCTTCACTGTGCCGTTCATCGCTTTCGTCGTGGTGTTGTGCACTCCGATGTAGTAATATCCCTCCTCCGTTATCTTGCAGTTGTACTGATATTTTGTCTGGTCTCTCGTACCGAACACCGTCTGCGGCACTATTTCCGTAGTCATGCCTTCCACCGTCGGGGCTGTCCCCGCCTTCACCTCGAGCCTCACGCCCGTGGCTCCGCTGCCCATATATCCGAGGTCGAAGGACACGATGTAGTCGCCTGCTGTCATGTGCACCGGCACCGACACCAGCCAGTCGTCGCTCTCTGCCACGCCTTCATCCTTGGGAGGCATGCACGCGCTGTAGCTTGGTAACGCCGCAATTTTCCAGCTTCGGCTGTCGTTGTTGGCGTCTATGAAGGTGTATTGCTTCACAATGTCTACGACGTCGCTGCTTTTCCCGAGGTCGTGCGAGAACGGAGTCTCTATGGCGTTGGCAGGTTTCTCGCCTGCGTATAATGGTTTTGCGGCTTTTGTAACAGCCTTGCCGCTCTTGGGAAAGTGGCTCTGCCGGTTAAGTTTTCTCAGATTGTCAGTCTGTGTTCCTATGGTTCTTTCATAAGGAGTCTGCGCCCCAACGGTCAGCATAAATCCGATCAGGGCTGTGAATACAAGTAATACTTTTCTCATAAGAAATACATTTGAAGATTTGTTATTAAGGCAGAAATATGCCATATTGTAATAGTATGTGTGTTTGTTTTGTCAAAATGACAGCACAAATATACAAAAATATGACATTAATTTATTCTTATACAGGTTAACAAAGGTTAAATCCGAGCACTTTTACAAGTGCCGCTCCATTTGTGCCGGGGGCGTGTGCGGTGTGCGATGACGTTTTTCCGCTGTAATGAATATCGTTTCTTAAAGATTGTGTATATAAATCGTGTGGCGGCAGTTCCGTGTGTTCCGTGCCGGTATTCCGCACGGTCAGCTGCTCGTGCGGCACTCTTCGGTGGTCATGCCCGTTGTCCTGCTGAAGAAGAGACGGAAGCAGCGGACTGATCCGAAGTTGAGGACGGAGGCAATCTCACCGTCGGTCTTGTGTGAGTGCATGAGCATGTCGCGCGCCATGTCGAGGCGTATCATCTCGGTGTATCTGCCGACGCTCAGTCCGGTCTCTTTCCTTATGATGTCTTTCAGATAGGCTTCTGACGTGCCGGTGCGCGCCGCTATGTAGTCAGCCTGCGGCATGTCGCCGTGCCTGTCGGCTTCCTTCGTGAAGAAGTAGTGTATGACGTGCCTTGCATGTCTGACGGTTTTCCTGTTGCTGTCGGCACGCATGATGAACTGTCTGTTGTAGAACCTTCCGCAGTAGTCGAGCATCATGCCGATGCGCCTGCCTATTATCTTGCAGCTGTAGTCGTCGATGCATGTTTCCAGCTCTGCCGTGATGTCGTGGAACAGTCTGTCAAGCGTGCGCTCCTCACACTCCGACACGTGCAGAGCCTCGTCTGTCCTGTATCCGAAGAAAGTGTATCCTTCCATGTCGTTTTCCATGCCGCTGCCTGCCGCCAGCTCTTTGGCGAACGCCACGATGCAGGCTTCCTCGGCGTAAGTGGCGGTGTTGAGGCTTATGCGCTCGCCCGGACGGAAAAACAGCAGTGAGGCATGCGAGAAGTCACATCCCTTGTGTCCGTAGCACGGCAAGGTGCCGCGGCGCCGGTTTTTTATCTTCAGGATTGTGTAAAGTGATGTCACCGCTCCGTCTATCCTCCTCAGACTGTCGGGTGTGAGCACGGCGGTGCCGGCGAGCGGATGCTGCATCCTCACGCCCGGCAGACAGCCGCGCTGCCTGCCGCACATATGTTCAGAGTCGTGGCTCTTCGTGTACATCCGGTCGGAATGTGTGTTGTGTGTCAGACGGTTGTTTTTCTGTATTCGCTCGGTGTCAGTCCGGTGGCTTTCTTGAATATGCGGTTGAAGTGCTGCGGATACTGGAATCCCAGTTCCATGGAAATCTGGTTCACCGTCTTCTCCGTTCCCAGTATCAGCTCCTTTGCGTGGCCTATGAGTCTCGACTTTATGTATTCCTGCGCCGTTATGCCCGTCTCTTTCTTTATCATGTCACCGAAGTAGTTTGGCGAGAGGAACACCTTGTCGGCGAAGTATTTCACCGTCGGCAGACCGTCTGTCACGGTGCGCTGCTCGCGGAAGTAGTCGTCGAGGAGGTTCTCGAACTTCACTATCACGCTCTTGTTGCTCTGCGAGCGCGTGATGAACTGCCTTTCGTAGAACCGCATGCAGTAGTCGAGCAGCAGTTCGATGTTGCGCGAGATGAGCCTGCGGCTGTGCTTGTCAGCCGGACGGCTTATTTCCATCTTTATTTTTTCAAGACAGTCGGTGTAGATGCCTTTCTCTTCGTCAGACAGGTGCAGCGCTTCGTTGGACGAATAAGAGAAAAAGGAGTAACGCCTTATGTTCTGTCCGAGCGACGTGCCCTTTATGAGGTCGGGGTGGAAGAGCAGTCCGAGCGCGTCGAGCTTCATTCCTTCGGCGAACGTTGTCTCCACCACCTGCCCCGGAGCGAAGCTTGTCACCGTCCCCTCCTGGTAGTCGTAGGTCTGTCGTCCGTAGAGGATGTCCCCGCACATGAGGTTTTTCAGAAACAGGGCATACAGCCCGTAGTTGAATACGGTGCGCCCCATGGGTTGCGTCTTTGCCTCCGCAAGGCTCACTACGCTTACGAGCGGATGCAGCGTCTCCACTCCGAACAGTGCGTTGTATTTCTCCACGCTGTCTATCTTTATGATGTCTTTCATAATGGCGAATGGTTTTGTGTTCAGACAGTTGTATACGTTCACAAATTTAATAATAATATCGTTTACGTGTGACATCTGTCGTGTAAAAACCGTAAATAAGTTTATAAGCAGCGTAAAATGTGTACTTACAGAGCGGTGTCATGCGCTTTCGGCTAAAGTAGAGACGCAAAATCTTGCGTCTCCCGAGGAAGGAACGCATATGTTTTCAGCGTATTATAGCCTGCGCATGTTGGTATGGGCAGGACGGGAGACGCAAGATTTTGCGTCTCTACTTGGTTGAATGCATATATGGCAAAAGCGTTACTTCATGCCTTTGGCGAATGCTTGCGGCACGGCGGCAGCGCGTCATGGCAGGCAGAGTACGCCGCTCCTCAGTATGTGCCCTTGCCTTTGCAAAGGTCGCAGGTGACGTGATAGTGTGCAAGGCGCACCTCTTTGTTGCACGTGCTACACCATTTTGTCTTTCCTGTCACGGCAGAACTTGTGTAATACTCCTTAATCTTCTTGCCCGTTCCGCCGCACAGTCTGCATACGTTGGAGCCGGACGTACTGCTGCCTGAGATGCCTGAAGAGCCGCTGCCTGAACCGACGGAGGTGCCGCCCGACGTTCCGCCCGCGGTGTTGAGCGGCACGTATCCCCAGCCGTTGCATGCTCCGCACTTGAGCGTGCCGAGACAGTTGGTGCACTGTATGGTCAGCGGCTTGCCTGTAACCTCTGATCTGAACGTAAGCGTTCCGTTCCCGCACGGACACTTCTTCGTGCCCTTGCATATGGCGCACACCATGGAGTTTGGCGGTATGTTGTCTGTTGTACGCACCCCGGTGTTCGTCTGCTGGCTGCTCTGTCTTTGCTGTTGCAGAACCTGTTCGGCGGCTGACGACAGACCTTTGGCTACTCCGTCGAGAAGGCTTTCGAGGAAACTTTGCGCCTTTGCCGGACTCCCCCATATCAGTGCGGCGGCGAATAAAACGTATTTTATTTTTGTAAGCATGGTCTTATATGTTTTGCTTTATACTTTAACGGTTGTTATATCCTGTGCGTGTATCGTGTCCGTCCCATCCTGTTCCTGCCGCCGTCATGCGTCGCGGTGGCTGACGGTGGCAGGCAGGGAGGTCATTTTTCCGCATGCGTCTTGAACATGCGTCTTGCGTGAGTCCTCTTGGCGGCGGAGCCTTGCTGCTGCATCTGGCTGACGGTGTCAGAATAGTAGAATGAATATTGCAGGCTGCCATTCTCGTAATACGCGCTCACTCTGCCCTTGCTGTCCTTGTCCGTGCTGCATGTAACGCTGTTGGGCTGCGAGTCCTTGCTGTATTTCACGGAGTAGGCTGAAATCATATCCTCAGACGGCTTTCCCATAAGTCCGGCGTATAATATATATTCGGGCACGCTGTCGTCCATGAAGCGGACGTATATGCCGTTGTTCTTCCCGCCGTCATATTCAAAATTGTACTCCTCATATCCGTTGTACTCATACGTCCCGCCCTCTTCCGTCTCCTTCTCGGTATAGGTCATCACCGTTTTTATAAGATTGCCGTCCTGCCATGTGTTGGTGTAGACTGCCTCGTAGGAATATTCCGGACTTGACGACTCAGACACCATTTTTATAAGCCGGTTGCCGCTGTCGTAGGTGCAGGAGAATTTTCCCGACGCCCTGTAAGTCTCTCCGTAGCCCGATTCCTCAATGGTAAGCGTGGCGGAGGTCACTGCTCCGGCTGCGTTCTGCCTTATGTTGCTGATTGTCTGTTTATACGATTCGCCGTCGCTCTCGTTTGCCGAGCCTTTTATCACAAGAGGGTTTCCGCCGATGGTGAAGTTGATGCCGTCGGTCAAGGATACGCCGGATGTCAATGCTCCGTCGGTGTAGTTGAATCTTGCCACGTCGCCCCACGGACTTGTGATTGCCACCACCGGGTCGGTTATTCCCATGTCGCCTGTCGACGGCTGGTTGCCGCTTCCGCCGGTGCTTCCTCCGTCTCCGTCGTCGTCACCGCACGATGTGAGGCACGCGCAGCACGCCATTGTCATGAAAACGAACGATGCGGAATGCAGCAGAGAGCTCATTCCGGATAGAATACTTTTACTTTTCATACTTGTTTGTTTTGTTTTATGTTATGATGTGTTATGTCTGTCATCAGCACGGAATGGGGATAAAGCCCGACGACATATTCGCGTCCGATTTCTGTTCAAAGTTAGTTATATATGTAATAATGTGCAAACGGTGTTTTCCGGTGTATGTGCACAATGTGCGTTATGCCTGTCTCTGTGGTGTGAAATGGATGTTATCCGGTCTATTTTTTTTATATGCCGGAATGCTCCGTAACGCAGTTCCGGTCATGGCGGATGCTGTGAAAGACAGGAGGGTAGGGTGGTTTCTTTCATCGTTTTGTCCGTAAACGGTTGTCGCTGTTTTGTCCTGTCAGCCTTTTTATATAATTTTGTTGCAGGCGGGGAGTTTCTCTTCTCATGCCTCCTTAACCGTTTAAAATTCATACTCATGTCACGACGCACGTCTCCCATGCAACATGTGGTGGTGATTGATCCCCACCGTGTGACCCCATCCTACATCTACAGCCACGCCTCCCTGGTGCACGGCTCCGTCGAACTGCTTACCGACCTGCCTTCATGGTATGCCCGCCGCAGTGTCAGGCTGCGTATGTTGCGCTGCGGAGTGTGGGTGGTGCGCAGGCTGTGGCGCGGAGCTTTTCATGGTCTCACTGCCGAACAGCTGTTGCTGTCGAGTTGGTTGCGTCACCGGCACACCACGGTTGTGCTAAGCGAGTTCGGCACATCGGCTGCCGACCTGCTGCCGGTCTATCGCCATGCCGGTGTCGCCGTGGTGCCGTTCTTCCACGGCATGGACGCCACGCGGCGCGATGTGGTGCGCCGTTACCGCGAGCGTTACGCCCGTCTCTTTGCCTATGCCCGTTGCGTGCTCTGCGCCTCGCCCCACCTTGCAGAGCGTCTCCGGCTCATGGGATGCCGCGTGCCGGTTGTGAGCGTGCCCTGTCTGCCGTCACCGTTCTATTATAAGCTTCGCGCCACGCTTGCCGAACCGATGTTCTTCTTCTGCGGCAGATTCGTGGAGAAGAAGAGTCCCCAAGCCGTGCTTCTTGCCTTTGCGGAGCTTGTGCGGACCCATCCTGAAGCACGGCTGGTGATGGCTGGCGACGGACCGTTGCTCAAATCTGCCCGTCAGCTGGCGGCATTGCTGGGCATAGACGGTGCCGTCAGCTTTCCCGGATGGATAGACAGAAGCGCGCACGGACAGTTTCTGGAGAGAGCCACAGCCTATGTGCAGCATTCCATGACGGCTCCCGACGGCGACTGCGAGGGCACTCCCGTATCGGTGATGGAGGCGATGGCAGCCGGAGTGCCTGTCATCTCGACGCGCCATGCCGGCATTCCGTTTGTCGCACGTCATGACGTCACCGCGCTGCTTGTGGACGAGGGCGACTACATGTCAATGGCGCGTGACATGGCTCTGCTGCTCGAACAGCCTCACACCGCGCGCCGCATAGGCGACGAGGCACGGCGTCATATGGCTGGGCAATTGCCGAAGAGCCGTGAGGCGGAACTCATCAACGATGTGTTGAGGGATGCTTCACGAGGTGTTTAGTCCGCATTAAGCCATGACGTTTTTATGATGCTGCGGGCGTATTTAATCCCAGTAGGTCATCAGTACGCTGATGGTGAACATATGCCGGTTGGTCAGCCTTCATCCCTTTTCCTCGCTGCCGCGTCATGAAGTTTCCACGTTTCCCGCGATGTAATCCGTCGCAAACCAAAGCGGGGACGCAAAATATTGCGTCTCCCAAGCAAGGATGAGCAATAAATTGAGATGGAGTATTCCTGTCATTGCTGAGTTTTTTGCTCGTGAGACGCAAGATTTTGCGTCTCTACTTTATATTGACTGCGAATAATTGGATATGTTTACTGCTTATTACAATGATGGCGGCAGCCAGTAGAGACGCAAAATCTTGCGTCTCCCGAGGGAAAAGCCACACAATGCCAGGCAATATCCTCACCTGAATTCGGTGCCCCTCCTTGCGTCTCCCGAGTGAGAAACGCATTCATCCTCAGCATATCATTGCACGCATTCCATTGCCATGGGTTGCTCGTTTTTATGTGTCTTTGGCATCACAAAACAGTCGGACAAACGCGTGGGACGGATATACGGATATGAAAACATTGCCGCGCGGCATTGCCGGAAATGAATATTTATGCAATAAGGAAAGTAAAAAATCATTACATTTTTTACTTTCAAAAGAGAAAACAAAAACCGTTCCGAGCAGTACGTCACACCGTCTGGTCATGCACCTCCATACCCTCCGCACCGTCATAAAACCCACTCCGGCGGACATCCCTCACAGAACCGTCATGCCTGTACCACCCTCCCGCACCACAGAAAAGCACTTTCCGCACCATAAAAAAGCCTTTCCCACGCCACAGGAAAGCCCGTATCGCGACACCGGAAAGGCTCTTCCGAAACCCGGCAGACACCGTCTTGCAACGCAAAAACACACATTCCTTTGATTGTCAGCATCTTACCCAAACTACGCAAAATCCGCGTATTCGCGTCCGTGAGCCTATGCCGTCGGCTGTAGGAAGCTCTCGCGGAGTTGAGGATGGACGGGAATGAATAATTATGCACATACTTAATGCATACAGATGCAAGCATGTCTGTTTTTGGGAATACATTATATTGTTATGCGCAGATGAAAAAAGTAGAGACGCAAAATCTTGCGTCTCACAAGCAAGGATGCGCAATAAACAGATGCGAAACATGTCTGTCAATGCTGCGCTTTTTGCTCGTGAGACGCAAGGATGGGCTATAAACAAATGCGATTATATTCCTGGCATTGCCGCGTTTTTTGCTCGTGAGACGCAAGATTTTGCGTCTCTACAAGGCTGACGCCGTCACATTTTATAAAAAACAGGCTGTGCCCGGCAATCTGAGAGCAAGCTCTCATTGCGCTCGCCGGCACAGTCTGCACTAAAACTCGCAAATCTTATTGTTATGGCTTTGTGCCGAAGTTTATATTGAATACGTATAAGTTACTGTGTTGATATACTACATTACCCAAATCGTACATGTATTGTTGATTGTCGCTCTTGTCGTCAGACCTGAACAGATAGTTTATAGTTAACCCATTGGGATCTAATATACCTACTGTTGTCTTCTTCTTTCCGGCGGCTCTCTGGCTCATCAGGTAGTAAGAAGTAAGTTGTTTGTTCGCAGTGCTTTCATTGAAGTCGTAGTTCCATATATCTGCGGACTCATCATATATCATATTGTCTTTCTGACCTTCTTCGGATTGGTCAGAACTTGCCATAAGGCGGTCGTACAGGTTAAATAGGGGGTATGACGATTTTGCGAGATTATACTTGCTCTGCGGGGTATTGATGTATACCTTCCAGAACTCACGCCCTTTATCGTTCAGCGGTGCCGGTGCGTCAGACACGTCAAGGTCTATGTTCAGCACATAGAGAAGCGGTTCCATGTCTATGGTGAATGAGTATTGGCTCTGCGGCTGATCCATCATGTTGGTGCTCATACCGAAGAACGGTATCGGTTTTCCGTCCAACGGCACCAATACCTGTCCGTTTTTGATTGCCACCTCAGCCTCCATGTCATCGCTGTTGACGGTTTTCGGAGTGACAGTCATTTCGTCCGGCAGGTCTGTAACGGCTACGAGGTTCAGCTGGCTCTTCGGTGCTCCCGACGGCCATTCATACTTCCATGTCGCCTTGTTGCCTTGCAGGGCGAGTGTCTCCTCTTTGTAGGGATGGTTGAGGTTTTGTTCTGTCAGAGTTGCCGACCACAGTTTGAACTGTGAGGGTTCGGGTGTACTGACGCTTGCGCGTCTCGGTGCCGGTCTCGGTGTGAGCGTAACGTAGAGCTTCGGACCGTCAGGGTGGTTCTTGCACGGCACCTCCACAATGAGCGGTTTTGCCGCTGCCACCGCTGCCTGAAGCTTGGATGGGCGGTTAAGAGTGATTGTCGCCATGCCGGTTTTAGGTTCCGGCTTTATGTCAGAATCGCTGCTGCAGCTGCTCCATATGAAGGACATGCATGCCAGCGCGGGAATGAGTGTGTGTCGTAGTTTCATGTCTGATTCTGTTATGTTCTGTTAATGTGTTGTCTTTAATGATGCCGTGTGTTTACTAAGAAGAATAAACAGACCACCCGTCTCCTAATGTGTTGCCAAATCCGTCTTCATTTCCCCATTCGTTATCAGGGTCGAACGCATACGTGTCAATGCTTTCCACGTCTCTGTAGTTGAGCGTTATGTCATCGCTTAAAGGCGATGCCGCCATGAGTTCAAAGCCGTCCATGGGAATCATTTTTATTTCCGGACGTACGTAAAGATTTTTCTTTGTTTTTTCTTTCATAACAATTTACAATATACAATAATAATCTTATACACGTGGTTTCTTCGTTAGTGCATTCTCATGCACATACTCGTGCCTGTCCGCGGTAAAGTTATGAATTTTAAATCGGTAAAGTTTGTTAATGTATGTTTTTTAATATGATATTAAGATTATATAACTTTACGGGTTTAACCGATGTTATATATAGTTGAAAATCATGGGTTTCAACTCATTCATGGTGTCTCCGGCGTATCGTTAAAGAGATTGGAAAATATGATTAAATCCTACCGTCGTGAACATAAATTTTATATATTTGCATCATTATGCCCAAATGCAGGGATTGTGATAAAAACCGGTATATTATATGAAAGGTGTGTTTGTTCTCATGGCGTGTCTGCTTGCGGTGTTCTTGCCGCAACAGGACTGTGATGCCGCATGCATAGGAGACGGCGGCGGCAAGAAGGTGCTTGTGGCGTATTTCTCTGTGAGCGGCAACACAAGGGCTGCTGCCGAACACATTGCCAGAGTCACTGACGGTGACGTGTGGAGCATCGAGCCCGTACTGCCTTACAGCCGGAGAGACCTTGACTACCGCACGGCAGCCTCGCGGAGCAACCGCGAACAGCACGACGTGAGGGCGCGCCCGCAGATGTTCCGTGACACTCCGAGACCCGACCGATACGACATCGTTTTCGTGGGTTATCCCATATGGTGGGGCATCGCGCCGCGCATCATACAGTCGTTTCTTGAAGGTGACGACTTCAGAGGCAAGACCGTCATACCGTTCTGCACCTCGGCTGAAAGCCCGTTGGACAAGAGTGTGGAACAGATTCACAAGAGTGCGCCGGGCGCGGAGTGGAAACAGGGACGGCGGTTTGCAGCCGGAGCGTCGCGCGAGGAGGTGGCTGAGTGGGTGAGGACAGTGCTCTCAGACTGACCGGAGGGGCTGTGCGGCGAGCCGGAATAAAACCCGCTATTCCGTTGCAGGATACCATCTTTCTTATATAAACCCGAATCGGTCATTATAACGCCGATTATACATTTAAGGTTTATAGTCAGCTCTTCATCCTTCTTCCGCACTGCTGCCGTCATCTTGTATCCTGTTTTTTCTTGATGTAGCCCGCTACATCTTCGATAAAGCAGTATACAATCCGGCTGACAGCAGCACGAAATAAGAATGGAAGTATAATGACCGATTCGGGTCAAAATATGAAAGAATTATGAAAAAGGAATCTTTTGACATCATACACATCCGTACGTCGGCTGCCATGTACGGCTGTCTTTTCATCCTGGCACTTGTCTTTTCTGCGTCAGGATGCTCCGGGCGGAAGGGATATGTCATAGGAGTGTCGCAGTGCAGCGAGGACATATGGCGTGACAAGCTTAACGAAGAGCTGCGCATGGGCACTTATCTCTTCAACAATGTAGAGCTGCGCATCACTTCCGCCAACGACGACGACCGGAGGCAGATAGCCCAGATAGACAGTCTGGCGGATAGCGGGATAGACCTGCTCGTGGTGTCGCCGAACCAGATTCACACCGTGTCTGAGGCGATAGACCGAGCCTACGACAGGGGAATACCGGTGATATATTTCGACCGTAAGACCAATTCCACAAAATACACCGCATTCATCGGAGCCGACAACTATTCCATAGGAACCACCATGGGACATTATATCGCCACCAAGCTTGGCGGCAGGGGGCGCGTGGTGGAGATAACCGGACTGAAGGACTCGTCGCCTGCCATCGACCGCCACCGCGGTTTCACCAACGCCCTGAAGGCTTATCCCGGCATCACGCTCGCATGTGTGAGCCACGGCGAATGGACCCGGGCGAGCGGAGAACATGCCATGAACGACATACTCTCGCACACCTCCGACTTCGACTGTGTGTTCGCACATAACGACCGTATGGCTGACGGGGCGCGCGAGGTGATGATGCGCTACGGTGCAGGACATGATGTCACATTTGTAGGAGTGGACGCCCTGTCCACACCGGACGGCGGCATGAACCGCGTGAAGGACGGCACATTGGCTGCCTCATACCTTTATCCCACGCGCGGAGACCTTGTGATGCAGCTCGCCATGAACATCCTTCAGGGAAAGCCATACAGCAAAGAAAACTATCTGAAGAGTGCCATCGTCACGCCAGACAATGCGGACGCCATGCTCATGCAGGCAGAAGAGATGGAGCAGCAGAGCGAAAGGCTTGAGGTGCTTCACGGTAAGGTGGACCGCTATCTGGCGCAGTACAACCATCAGAAGCTCTTCATGCTGCTCTCGTCCATCATCATCGCCCTGCTCATAACGTTCTTCATATACATCTACCGCACCATAATCATGAAACGGCGCCTTGCCGAGGAGACGGCGAACGCCAAACTGCAGTTCTTCACAAACGTGAGCCACGAGTTCCGTACTCCGCTCACACTCATAGCCGACCCGGTGGACCGGCTTCTGGCTGACGCCGGGACAAGCGGTGAGCAACGCCGTCTGCTGACGCTCGTCCGCAGGAATGTGAGCGTGATGTTGCGTCTGGTGGGGGAGATTCTCGACTTGCGCAAGGTGCAGAACGGAAAGATGGGCATCGAGGTTTCGTGCTTCGACCTTGCCGCCGCACTGCGTGACTGGGCGGGAAACTTCGAGTTTATGGCAAGCGGCAAGCGCATAACGTTGGACGTCACGGCTCCGGAGACACTCGTGGCATGCACCGACCGCAACAAGATAGAGCGCATATGCTACAATCTCATGTCAAATGCCTTGAAGTATACACCTGAGGGTGGACGCATAGACGTGAGCCTGAAAGGAGGAGACGACGGCTCGTTCACACTGGCGGTGGCTGACAGCGGAATAGGCATACCTGCCGCCATGCTGCCCCATGTGTTCGACAGGTTCTATCAGGTGAGGCAAGATTCGGGAGGAACGGGCATCGGACTCGCTCTTGTCCATTCGTTCGCCGGTCTGCTCGGCGGCAGCGTCAGGGTGAGCAGCGAGGAGGGGAAGGGGGCTGAGTTTGTCGTGACCATTCCTGCGGCGGAACTTACTGCCGGGGAGGACTCTGCACAGAAAGAAGAGGCGCACGACATGATTGCAGAGGAATATGCCGTCGCCGACAGCACTGACACCTCCGCAGCATCCGGAAGCCCCGCCGACATCATGACAAGTCCTGAGGACATCGGAGAGCGCGAGGACGTGCTTGTGGTCGACGACAACGGTGACATGAGAAAATACATAGGCTCGCTCCTGGCTGACAGATACAACGTGAGCTATGCCTCCAACGGGCTTGAGGGACTCGACAAGGCTGTCGCCGGAGTGCCGGGAATAATCGTGTGCGACGTCATGATGCCGGAGATGGACGGGCTGGAGATGTGCCGCCGCATAAAGACCACGACGGCGACGAGCCACATACCCGTCATACTGCTCACGGCAAACGCCATGGACACGCAGCGCGCCGACGGATACGACTGCGGAGCTGACGCCTATATAGTGAAGCCGTTCAGCGGCAAGGTGCTCACGTCAAGGGTGCGCAACCTCATCGAGAGCCGCCGACGGCTGAAGAGCATATACGCACACGGAGACACCGGCGGCGAGCAGCCGGAGAGCATGGACAGGAAGTTCATGAACGAGTTCAGTGCAAAGGTGAACGAGCATCTTTCCGACCCTGATTTCAATGTGGAGACACTCAGCTCCGAATTGGGGCTGAGCCGCGTGCAGATGTACCGCAAGGTGAAGGCTCTTACCGGCAGCACGCCTGTGGAACTGATACGTATGACAAGACTAAGACGTGCGGACAAACTGCTGAAGAGCGGCGCATACACCGTGTCGGAAGTGTCGTATGAGGTTGGCTTTTCATCACCGTCGTATTTCTCCAAATGCTATAAGGACTACTTCGGACATACGCCCAACGGCAAATGACGCGCCGCATGGCGTGGCGTATGAGAAAAGCAGAGGGCGCGCCTCAGACAGCGGGCATCCTCTGCTTTCTTCGTATTGGGTGTCATGTTTTTTCTTATTGGGTGTCATGGGCAGACAACCCGTAAACTGTTGGACCGACGACTGCTGTCCGGCAGACACTCCTGAGCGGTGCGCCATCAGCCTGCCGGAGTCACGCCTTGCGCGCTATTCTCGACGTAAGTACGTCAGGAAGCTCCGGCATCGCGCCGTTCTGTGTGCACACATAAGCCGACACGTCCACGGCGAGCCTGTGAGCCTCCGCCACCGGCATGCCGCTGATGAGCGCGGCGCAGAGCGATCCGGTGAACGAGTCGCCCGCTCCCACAGTGTCGGCAACCTCCACCCGGGGTGTCTCGAAGAACGACATCTCCCCGTGTGTGAACACATAGCTGCCGTTCACCCCGCAGGTGAGTACGAGCAGGTCGAGGTTGTACTTGCCGAGTAAGAGCCAGCACTTGTTGCTCATGTCGAGTCCCGGATAGCCGAACATCCTGCCTATGATGACCAGCTCCTCATCGTTTATCTTCAGCACGTTGCACATTCTGAGCGACTCCTGTATCACCTCCTTCGTGTAGAAGTTCTGCCTTAGGTTGATGTCGAAGATGCGCATGCAGTCCTTCGGCGTGGCTTTAAGGAAGCGGTGTATGGTGTCGCGCGACACGGCGTTGCGCTGTGCCAGCGACCCGAAGCACACCGCGCGGCATCCGCGTGCCAGACTCTCCATCTCGGGTGTGAACGGAATGTTGTCCCACGCCACGCCTTCCTTTATGTCGTATGCCGGCACTCCCGCCTTGTCGAGCGTCACCTGCACCGTTCCCGTGGGGAAAGGCACCCTCGGCATGAGATGTCTCAGTCCCTTGCTGTCGAGCTCTGCGCATGTCTCGTCGCCCAGACTGTCGTCGCCCAGCGCGCTCACAGCCACCGTGTCCATTCCGAACTGTCCGGCATGATAGGCGAAGTTTGCCGGTGCGCCACCTAATTTTCTGCCGTCGGGAAGGACATCCCACAGAGCCTCCCCGAGTCCTGCTACAATATTTTTCATATGTCTTTCAGTGTTTTATGTTCTTTATGAAAGTAAGAAGATATACCACTCCCACAGCCATCACAGCCACGGCTCCCGTCTGTCCGGCGGCGTCGGCGGCGAATCCCATGAGCAGCGGGAACACCGTACCGCCGAAAAGACCCATTATCATCAGTCCCGACACCTCGTTCTGACGGTCGGGTACGGAGAGCAGAGCCTGCGAATAGACAAGCGAGAATACGTTGGAGTTGCCGTAGCCCACGAGCGCAATCGCAGTGTAGAGCACCGCCTCAGACGTGCCGAAGGCAAGTCCAGCCATGCTGAGAGCCATCATCAGGATGCTCACTGTGAAGAAAGCGCGGTGGTTCATCACACGCAGAATGAACGAACCCGTGAGACATCCCACTGTACGGAAGATGAAGTAGAGGCTCGTGGCGAACGCCGCCTCGTTGAGAGTCATGCCAAGTCGCTCCATGAGAATTTTGGGCGCGGTGGTGTTGCTTCCCACGTCAATGCCCACATGACACATTATTCCTACAAACGACAGCAGCACTACCGGTTTGCCGAGCAGTCGCAGGCAGTCGGCGAAACCCGACGCGCTGTCCCGCTGTCCGCCCTCGTCTATCGGTGTAGCCCACAGCAGCAGTGTCGCCGCAATGCCCACCACAAGATATATGGCGAACAGAACCTTCCATCCGAATCCGAACGAAGGCATTGCCGCCGTCGCTCCCCACATGGCGAGATAAGGCGCGAGGAACGAAGCTATGGCTTTGATGAACTGTCCGAAGGTGAGCGTGCTGGCGAGATGCTTGCCGCTGATGATGGAAGAGATGAGCGGATTGAGCGACGTCTGCATGAGCGCGTTGCCGATGCCGAGCAGCGAGAATGCCACGAGCATCACGGTGAAGCTCTCGTCTATGAGAGGCATAAGCAGCGACGCGAGCGTCACCAGAAGCGACAGCAGCACGGTGTTCTTGCGTCCTATGCGGTTCATGAGCATGCCCGTGGGCACGCTGAAGATGAGAAACCAGAAGAACACGAGCGACGGCAGTATGTTTGCCGTTGAGTCGTTGAGCGCAAGGTCTTCCTTGACATAATTGGAGGCGATGCCCACCAGGTCGACAAATCCCATCGCGAAGAAGCAGAACATCACGGGGACAATGTAAATCGTCTTATTTTGTTTCATAATGATTTGCGGTTTTTATTTTTCATTCGTCATTCTGGCTCCGGAGCGTCAGTCGGTCGCCGTAAGTTCATATACGTGGCTCGCGCCGTCAGCCGCCGAAAGCGCAGGCAAGCCTATCTTCATGAGCCAGTCGCCCGTGTAGGTACGCGCTTCAGCCTCGCGTCCGTCGGGCAGGTTTATCTCCTTGACGCTGTATGCGCGCTCCGGGTCGAGTCCGCGCAGCCTCACGTTCGGCACAGGTTCCTGATAGCGCGGATGCAGGTCGTAGGCGAAGAGCACGGCGCGGCTTCTGTCCTTCGACACGTAGTTTACGGCGGCGTGGTTGCCCTCATACGGAGATATGAGCCTGTACATGTCGCCGTCGAGGATGACAGGCTTCAGGCGGTTGTAGTTCTCCACGCCCTTGCGGCAGAGGTTGAGGTCCTGTTCTGACATCTTGCTCACGTCGATGTCGAATCCCAGCTTGCACATGCTCGCCACGTCGAGCCTGAACTTGAGCGACGCCCCGCGGTTCCAGTCGGTCACGTGAGCCGCCATCGCCTTCACGGGGAAGAACTTCGACATGCTCCACTGTATGTATATGCGCTCGAAGGGGTCGGTGTTGTCGCTGCACCAGTATTCGGTGAAATACTTCAGAGCCTCATAGTCGCAGCGCGATCCTCCACCCGAGCAGAGCATCATCGGTACGTCCGGATATTTAGCCTTCAGTCTGCGGAGCACGTTGTACAGCCCCCGCACGTAGTCCACATACAGGTTGCCCTGCCTCTTCTTCAGGTAAGGCGAGCGTATGTTGGTGATGGGGCTGTTGCAGTCCCACTTGAAGTAAGCCACATCGGGGTTGTCGGTGAGTATCTTGTCGGCGACGCCGAACACATAGTCCTGCACCTTCGGATTGGCAAGGTCGAGCACAAGCTGGTTGCGGTAGTAGTAGGTGTCGCGCCCGTTCTGCGTTATCACCCAGTCGGGATGCTCCTCGTAGAGGCGGCTCTTGGGGTTCACCATCTCCGGCTCTATCCATATGCCGAACTTCACTCCCGCCTTCTCAGCGGCAGCCGTCAGCCCTGCGATGCCCTGCGGCAGCTTCACCGGGTTAGGCTCCCAGTCGCCCAGACCTGCCCGGTCGTTGTCGCGCGGATACTTCGATGCGAACCATCCGTCGTCAAGAAGGAACATGTCCACTCCCAGCCGTGCGGCATCCTGCATCACTCCGGCGAGCTTCTCCTGGTTGAAGTCAAACCCTGTGCTCTCCCAGTTGTTAAGGAGCGTCATGCGTGTTCCCTTTCCGTCCTTCAGCTGGTAGAGCCTTGCCCAGTCGTGCAGGTTGCGGCTTGCCTCTCCCGTACCGTTGTCGCTGAGGGTGAAGATGAACTCCGGCGTGACGAACGTCTCGCCAGCCTTCAGCCTGTAGTCGGACGCATAAGGGTTTATTCCCGGTATGACGCGCAGTCCGCCCACGTTGTCCACCTCGAACGTACAGCTGAAGTTGCCCGTCCATCCTATCGTTCCGAGCAATGCCCGTCCGGCGTTCTCCTGCGCCGGAGAGCCTATGCCCAGCTCGAAGAACGGCTGCATGAACATCGCCGCGCGCGTTCCCAGCTTGGTGTCGATGGTTTTCTTTCCGAACGTGAGCTGCTGTGTGGCAGGCTGCGCCTCGCGTGCCCATTCGCCGTGATAGTTGGTGAGATAGTATGCCGGCTCGTTGAAGTAGAGCATGGTGCTCGCATATCTCCACAGCGTGATGTCCGACTTCTCCCCGTGCTTTATCTCGCTCCACGCCTTGATGACGTTCTGCCGTGTGTAGGCGGCGTAGTGGAGGGTCACCTCAAGCGGGTATTTCCTGTCGGCAAGACGTATCACCGTCTCCGTGCCTCCGTCGATGGCGCGTGTCTGCGAGTCCTTATAATAAAGATAGGTGGTCATGTCTCCGTCGGCATGCGTCACCGCCAGAGCAGGCTCGAAGAAGTCCTCTCCGCCCGAAGCCATGTACGCCTCGTGTCCCCTTTGGCTCACGCTGCCGTCTGTTCCGGTGTACACGCTCCATCCGAACCGTGAGGCGTCGTCGGCGTTGAGCAGTCGGTCGCCGAGATAAACCATGTATAGCCGTCCCTTGTCGTTCACCTGGAATATCATGTCGGTGTTGTCGGTGCTTACGCGGATGGTCTTCTGTCCGTCGGCGTCCGCCGGGAGTGCGAGTATCAGCAAGGCTGACACCATAAGTAAGAGTTTTCTCATCAGAATGTGTTTTTATAAGATTGTATTAAATAGATTTACAATAATCATAACGCACGGAGGCGTTATGATATTGTGTCTACAGGCTTATTTTATGCAACTTCACATTTCTGAAAGCCGCCGTTCCGCCTTCGGTATAGAACCGCAGCGAGTCGTATGGGCTTGTGGGGAACACGAGATTGGTCATGGCAATGCGTCCACCGTCGACGAACAGTTCCACCGAACACTTGTCTACGAATATGTCCACATGATAGGTCTTGCCTTCGCAAAGCTCCAGCGGAGCCCATGTGCCGAGCGCGAAGTCGTTCTTATAGTTCACGGCGTTCTCAATGCGCATAGGCTTTCTGTTCTCTTCCGCACGCTGCGCGTCGGCTTTCTTCTCTATGTCGTGAGGCTCAGCCTTCAGTCCGAAGTCGGTCAGTCCGCTCTGCGTACGGTCTGTCACGATGCGCCTGTTCCTCATGTCAAGATATATGACGGTCTTTTCTCCCTTTCCGTTGTAAATCTCCAGTCCTGCAACGCCTGCCTCTCCCGGGGTTATGTCAGCCTCTATCTCGAACGCCCCGTCACATCCGTCAGCCACCGCTGCCTTGTCTTCAGAGCCGTCTACCCTCATGTCGGGCACATTCCTTGTGTCTTTCCTCAACGCCCTTATCTCCGGCGCCACGTCGGCAGCCACATAGTAGCGTCCGTCCTTGGTGTAGAGCGACAGCTCCCGAGGCAGGGCGTTGGCACCCCTGTACTGCTTTATCGGGGTGACGTTGGCATACTGCCAGTTGCTCATCCACGGCATGGCGATTACCCTGTCGCCTGTGTTTGAGAAGCACACTGTGGCATAATGGTCCTTGCCGTAGTCGAGCCACTTGGGCGTGTGCGGGTCGTCGAGACATCTGAACTCCTTGCCGTCGAAGTCTCCCACGAAGTATTCTGTCGCGCTGCCACCGAAAAGACAGCCCGGATTGACGTTCATGAGCATGACATACTTCATGTTGTTCATGTCGCCGTTGACAGGCAGCCGCACGAAGTCAGGGCACTCATACTGCGACGGCTGCATGCCGTATCCGCGTCCGAATGCGCTGACATACGTCCATTTCTTCAGGTTGTCAGACTTGTAGAAGCGCATTTCCTTGTCTGCCGAGACAATCATATACCATGCTCCGGCAGGCTCATACCAGAACACTTTCGGGTCGCGGAAGTCCTTCAGTCCGTCGAACGGGCGCAGCACGGGGTTTCCCTCATACTTCGTGAACGTGCGTCCGTTGTCGGTGCTGTATGCCATGCACTGTATCTGTCCGTTCCTGTCGCTCGCCGAAGTGTAGAGCGCGATGATGGCACCCTTGCCATATCCGGCTGTGTTTTCCTTGTCCACCACAGAGCTTCCAGAGAAGATGTGCCCCATGGTGTCGCGCGCTATGGCAGGCTCCATCTCCCTCCAGTGTGCGAGGTCGGTGCTCACGGCGTGTCCCCAGTGCATGTTTCCCCACTTCGAGCCGTAAGGGTTGTACTGGAAATAGAGATGATACTCGCCGTCCTTGTATACCATACCGTTGGCGTCGTTCATCCATCCGTATGACGGAGTGTGATGGTAAAGCGGGCGGTAGTAGTCGGTGTTCGCCACGCTCCACGTGTCAGACGTCCTCAGCGATCTGAGCGCGAGAGCGTCATGACTGATGTTCAGAATCCTGACAACGGCTTTGCTGCCGCCGCCCAATGCGAATGGCACGCAGTAGTCTGTCCTGTCCTGTGCGAGGCGCACGTCCATCCAAGTGTCAGCCGGAGAGCCTGTGTCGAGCAACACCCGTGCCTCTCCCTTGTCTTCCTCCACTGGGAGGATGAGATATTTCTTCGGATTGTCTATCACGACAACCGTCGTGTCGCCGCTGCGGCTCACTTTGATGTCCTGCGCAACGGCAGCCTGTGCGGCGAGAGAAACAGCCGCAAGGGCAATGGTCTTGATAAAAACGATTTTTTTCATAGATTTGTTCGGATTGTCAGTTATTATATTTTGAACGGTTGTAAAGAAAGGTTGTCCTGCCGCACCGTCAGCCGTCATGCGTGCGGGACAGCCCTTGTGGTCAGAATCTGAGCGATGCGGAGAACTCCACTGTGAACGGACGCAGGTAGCTTCCGGTCATGAGGTGACCGTCATACTGTTTCGCCTCGTCCTTTGTTATAAGCTCCGCTCCGGCTATGCTTCCCTTCGCTCCGGTCTGGTTGAGGAAGTTCACCACGGTGCATCCGAGCGACAGCTTCCTGTTCACCTGCCAGTTCACTCCTCCGAAGGTCTCCCAGTGTCCGTTGAAGTAGTAAGCCTCATTGATGTTGGCGTAGGTCTTGCTGAAGTAGCGGAAGCTTGTCCATATCTTCAGGTCGTCGGTTATCATGTAGCTCGGGTCGAACTCTATGAGCACCTGCGGTATCTCAGCCACGATGTTTCCTGTGGCGTTGATTTTCCCCTCATATCCGTCTGAGAAGGTGACTGACGTCTCATATTTCTTGTATGTCGGCTTCTGGTATGTGAAAAGGAAGTGTATGTCGAGTCCCTTCACAGGATGCGCCATCACGTCAGTTGTCCATCCGATGGTCTGTATGTCGTATGTGAGCGGCGCAGCCATTATCTCCCCGCCGTGCTGGAGGTTGAGCGTGGAGTTGTTGTTTGTCTTTGAGATGTATGAGAAAAGCGAGGTGAGGCTCAGCCAAGAGTTGTTGTAGTATATTCCGGCACGTCCGAGCGGCACTGAGATTCTGTCGGTGTTGGGCAGTGTGGCGGGCGAGAAGTTCTCGAAACGCGGATGCTGCACGATGTATGTGAAGTCGCCTGTCAGTCCGAAGTTTCCTGTGAGCCGGTATGTGAGGGCGGCAGTAAGGTCGTAGTTCAGCCAGTCGTAGCTCAGCGGAGTGGGTGTGATTTTTGTCCCGTCAGGTGCTGTCGCGCCTAAGTGATAGTCGGCGAAGCGTCCCACATATTGTCCCTCGGCGTTTCTCACAGCCGCGTTCTCTCCTTTGAGCGACTGCCATTCGAGGCGCGCGCCGTAGTAAACATTGAACTTCGGAGTGATGTCCCAGTCGTGTGTGAGATAAAGCGCGAGCTTGTTCTCGTGTCCCTTGTAATATTCGGATGCGTTCTTGTTGAAGTCGTAGAAATAGTCGCTGCGTCTGGCGGCGTCGTATACCCTCACCGGATAACCGCCGTCGGCAGGCACGCTCTGGTCGTACATCGTGGTGTTGGACGTATAGTCCACGTTGTAATACCACTCGTTCACACCTATGCGCAGGGTTGATGTGGCGAACTTCTTCGAAAGCTCCGAGGTGAGGAGCAGTTCGTCTATGTCGCCCGAGTTGAGGCACGACATGCGCGTCTGCACATATTCTCCGGTATAGGGAGTGAGCTGTCCGCCGATGCCCCGAGTCACATAGTTGTAGCTGTTGCCGTCCTTCACGTTGATGAGCGACATTGGAGTCTGGTAGACCAGTGCTCCGTGCGCGTTGTCATACCGTCCTGCCACTTTCCACGTGAGTCCGTTGTCCCATTTGTAAGTGTTCATCAGCGACACCTCGCTCGAGCGGTTGGCTATGGCGTCATAGAGTGTGGTTTGCTTCAGTTCGCCCGTGCGCATGTCACGATAGGTCATAGTGTTGTCCTTGGGAAGATACGAGGTTGTGCCGAGCCTGAATCCCCCATATTCCTTCACGCTGCCGTCTCCGGCATAGATGAACGGAGCCGACTGTGTGGCGTAAGTGTATACGGGGTGGCTGTTGGAATAGCGGTACATTGCCGTGAACTCACCCCTGCCCTCGCTGTAGCGTCTGGTGAGAGCCGCCTTGTATATCTGCGTGCGGTCCTGAAAGGGCGTAGACCTTATCTTGAACGTTCCCGGGTCGAAGTCCTGATAAAGGCTTGTGCTGTAATACCATCCCTTTCCGATGGAGCCGTTGAGGTTGAGCGAGAACTCCTGCAAGCCGAAGTGGTTCGACTTGTAGTCGAGTCTGCCGTTGAATCCTTCCTGTCCCAGCTGCGTGAACGAGTTGACGGCATATCCTATGTTTCCGGTAGTGATTGCCGTCTCCGAGATTTTGAGCAGTCCCACATGGCTCAGGCTCGCGTCCGAGCGCCAGTTGGAGTTGATAGAGTGAGGATTGGTGGCGTAGGTGACGGGCAGTCCGTTCTCCAGCACATTCACGTCGGCAGAGGGCAGTCCTATCTGTATCTCCCTCGGTCCGTTTGCGCTTGAGGCGTTGAGCATCACGTTGCGGTTGCCTTCCTCCTTTCCGGAGCCTTCATCGCCTGTAGCTGTCTGTTGCGCGTGTACATAAGAGCATGCGAGCAATGACATGAACGCCACTGTGCGGAATCTTGCTTTTGTGTGATTGAGTGTTCTCATAACGGTAAAATAAAAAAGAGTTGTTGTCGTTTTAGTTATTCAATTTTTTTCTGCCGCAAATGTATGAATTAAGCGTAAACTGCTGTTACATATATGTTTCAGAGTATATAAAAAATCGTTCATGTAACATTTTTGACATGTTTTGAACGATTTTTTCAAACCACCGTATCATGCGGACAGGCATCCGGCGCACGGCAAGGCTCACGGCAGGGAACGCCATGCAGCTTTCTGTGACGGAGCCCGTCGCAGTCTTGTCGCGCATTCTCAACCACATTGCAAAGCCGTTGAAACCGCGCGGTAACATCGTATGTGTAGTTTTGCACGACCAAACAAAGCTATATTATGAACAGATTTTTACTTTCAGGATCGCTGGCGATGCTGCTTGCAGGACATGTATTGGGCCTTCAGGCGGACAACACCGGCACAATCAAAGGCGACGCCGACATGAGGACAGGCGACGTGAAGACCTACAGCGTGGACGAAAACGCTGACGTGACAGACTACCGCTGGCTGCCTGCCACGGGCTGCGACATCGTGGATGGACAGGGCACTCCCACGGCAAGGATAAGAGCCACGTTCATCGCGCAGGACAGTCCGATGATGGTGGAGCGCACCTTCAACGACGGCACGAAGGACACGCTGTCGCTCGACATCACCTTCCACCGCTATGTGAAGGGCTTCACAGACCATTCCATCAAACCGGGAGAGAGCATAGAGATAGGCGGAAAGACATACACCGAGGCTGACATCTACTATGAGCCCGTGACCGGTGACGACGGCTATGAGCAGGTGATGGCACACCGCGTGACGGTGGATCTCGAGGGCGCGCCATACCGCAAGATGACCGAGCCTTACCTCCAGACAGCCACCGACCACTCCATATGGATAAGCTGGAAGACCGACTTCGACAACACTCCGGAGGTGATGTTCGGCAAGTCTGAGGACAATCTCGACGCAACCGTGGGGGGAACAGCCGGCAAACTGTCGGACACTTACTTCTGGAACTCGGTGAAGCTCACCTCGCTCGAGCCAAACACCATATATTATTATAAGGTGAGGAGCGGCTCGGAGGAAAGCCCCGTCTACCGATTCCGCACCATGCCGGAGAAAGGCGGAAAGACTCCCATGCGCATACTACTCATGGGCGACCACCAGCTCAAGAAGCGCAGCGGATATGAATGGCTCATGCAGGCTGCCAAAAGAAAGATAAACGAGAAATACGGCAACCTCGAGGAGAACATCAACATGATAATGAACGTGGGCGACCAGGTGGACAACGGAACGCTCGACCAGTATGAGCTCGTGAACTACTGGAAGAACAGGCAGATGTCGCCCTACCTCCCAATCATGACGGCTGTGGGCAACCACGACACTTACAGCGACCCGGGCATGGAGCGGTATGCCGCGCACAACCACTTCGAGGAGCTGGAGTATCAGGGCATAAAGAGCGGCACGGAGAACTATTACGCCTATCAGGCAGGACGCATACTCTTCGTGGTGCTGAGCACCGAGCACACGGGCGAGGAGCAGAAGAGCTGGGTGAGGAAGGTGGTTGACGCCGCAAAGAACGACGACAGCGTGGACTTCATCATCAGCGTGAACCACCGTCCGATACAGGCGGAGCAGTATATAGGCGACATATCGGCGTGGGCAAGAAACGAGATAATGCCAATACTCTCGGAGACTCCCAAGCATGTGCTCAACTACGGAGGACACCACCACCTCTATCACCGCGGACAGATAGCCGACTATCCGCTCTATCACATCATAAACGGAGCGGCGTCATACGACCAGCTGTGGGGAATGTCGTCGGAGCAGGACTATGACGACGTGCAGAAAACCATTGACTACTGGGGCTACCAGATACTGGAGTTCGACTTCGAGAAGAAGGAGATGAGGGCTGAGTGCTACGCCATAGGCAACAAGGGACTCGTGGTGGACAACATCCTCATAGACTCCTTCCACCGCTCATTCGGCAAGGCGGCGCCCGAGAAGCCCGAGCTCGGAGAGGTGGACAGCGAGGTGGAGCTGCCCTACACGTTCCACGCCAGCCCATACAAGACACAGACCGGTGAGAAGCTCAACACCGTGCAGTATCAGTTCTCTACCAACGTGAACTTCTCAGCAATATCGCTCAACGTGGTGAGAGACGTGGAGAACCTCTACGGCTCTACCGGAGCCCCGCTCTATCTTCCCATAGACCTCAACCACAATCAGGACATAACCGAATATACACTGCCCTCGCGCGGACTGGGCAACGGCACATACTACGTGCGGGTGAGATACCGCGACGAGAATCTGGAGTGGTCGGAATGGTCGGAGCCGAAGGAGTTCGAGGTGACGGGAAGCGTCATAAGCGAGCCGCTGATCACCATAGAGAAGAAAGTGTATGAGCCGGGAAGCGAGATAGAGATATCCTATGCCAACGCGCCGGTGGGCAAGAACGCATGGATAGGAATATACCGCAATGGCGAGACTCCCGGAGGAGAGGGAGCAGGCACGACGACATCATACAAATGGAACTACACGTCGCAGGCTGCCGGATCGTTGAAGTTCACCATCGACGAGGTGAACGAATACTACGCCGTGCTGTTCGCCGACGAGGGCTACACAGAGATAACGGAGCGGCTGCCGTTCTACTTCGGACCGGTGCCTGAGCTGTCGCTGGAGAAGGACAAGTATGAGGTGGGCGAGGACATAAGCATCACGTTCGCCAACGCGCCGGGACTGAAGGACGACTGGATTGGCATCTACCGCATGGGCGAAGTGCCGGGAACGTCAGACCTCTCAGACTCATGGGACTACACCGGAGAGGCTAAAGAGGGTGTGATGACGCTCACGGAAGACCTGCCGAAAGGCTATTACTTCGTGAACTACTTTACGCGCGGAAAGTACTTCGAACCGTCGGAGAGGCTCATGTTCGCCATCGGAGACAACATCTCTTCGGTGAGTCTTGACAAGACGGAGTATCTCTGCGACGAGGACATCACCATACACTACCACGAGGCTCCGGGCACACCGAAAGACTGGATAGGCGTGTATGAGGAAGGAAAAGTGCCGGGCGTGGACGACCTCGACGGATTCTTCTACACCTACGGAAGCATCGACGGGAAAATAGAGATAAAGGCGGGCGACCTCAAGCCGGGCAAATATTTCTGCTCGCTCTACATCAACGACTCGTGGGACGAGGTGTCGGAGAGGAAGCACTTCACCGTGAGCGAGCTGTCGACAGACATATCCTCCGTAAAGGAAGGGATGAAGGTGTATGCGGAGAACGGCGTGCTCTACATCTCGTCAGACAGGGAGTGCAAGGTGGACGTGTATCGTCCGGACGGCACGAGGAAGGCGCGTCTGAACGTGAAACGCGGACTGAACAGCTACGGCACTCTCGGAAAGGGCTTGTACATCGTAGGAGGCAGGAAGCTGGTGACGGACTGAACAGCCGCCTACGGACAGTGAGCGTCAGCCCCGCACGCCATGGTGCGCGCTTCAGGCAAAGGTATGCATATATATGCAAAAAGTCGGGCGGCATATGCATGGATGCGGGGGCATAACTCAAAATCAAGCCGCCTGTTGCGTACGGAATGTTTTTCAGAGGCAAATACGCGGCTCTCGGAGACTTAGCGCAACCCGCTGCCGGTCAGCGGGTTGCGTTTTTCATGCCCGTCAGTCACGCCCTTCGGCTATGCAGAAGAGCCTTTATGGGTCACCGATACGGGCTTTTCGGCACGGTGGAAGACGCTTTGCCGTGAGCTGAAAGAGCGCGTTCCGTGGCGCGGAAGAGCCTTTTCCGCAGTGAGAAAGGAATATTCCAGCCGTCCGGCTTCGCCTTTGCCGTCACAGAAAAGGCTTTCCGGTGTGAGGAAGGACACGTCATGGCGCACGGCGTTTTCTGTTTTGCAAAAATGTTTTGTCAATATTTTTTACCGTCGGAAACGTATATTTATGCAACGGCGCGACGCTTTTCCGGAATATTTTCGCGTGCGTTTGTTATGTTTATCCGGAAATTATCCTTATTTTTGCCAGGCTTATATGATAAGCGGAAAAATTTTAAATTAAAACCCCAAAAATTAAAGATTATGAAGAAAATCGCATTTCTGGCGGTACTCGCCGTCATTGCATCATGCGGAAACAAACCTGTAAAACAAGCCGAACGGAAAACACTGAAGGAGTCGTCGTTCTTAGGCGACTTCGTGACAGAGGAATATGCCCAGCGCGCCGAGGGCAACGACTGGACGGCGGTGAGCATAACGGAGACATCTGACTCTACCGCACACATAAGCATACGTTCAAGAGCCGACATAAAGAAACCTTCGTGCACCTTCGACGGTGACGGCATACTTACGCCTGACGGTGACTCTCTTGTTGTCGAGACAGAAGGAAACCACATATATTTCACCCTTCGCGATGACACTCTTGGCATTTCATCAGACGACGACACCATCCTTTATTATTACTGTTCGGGCGGAGGTACCTTGAAAGGAGATTATGTGAGGCTGCATGAGCCGCTTGACAACCGCCAGCTCAAAGAGGACGTAAAGAAAGCGGAATAGCTCTTTTTTACTCCGGACCGGTTATCGGACTTCAGCCGGACTTGTAGTGCGCAGTGTGGTTGAAGAGTCGGCAGCCTGTGGCAATATGGCTTTGGCGGTGTGACGGGCGGTCAGGGTGAGACAGGACATGCATGCAAGGCATTTATGTATATGCGACGGTATGTATGTGTGAGAGAAAAGCGGCTGTGGTGCCGCTTTTCTTTTTTATCCGCACCCGTGTGACGTAACGCATGCTGTGCGAAGGGAATAATGCTTGCGGGGAGTGACCGTGGCATTCGTTGTTTTCTTGAATGTGGAGAAACGGAAGGGCGCGTGTGGTTGTCGGGAAAATATTTCTTGCGTTGCCGCGATGGCGTAATTTATTGGAAAACATATAGTTGCATGGGTTGTGTAACGTATATTCAAATGTAAACAAACGTTAACTACCCCTATAAGCTATTGCATCCGGCAGGGCACTGTTATATCTTTGCATAAGACAAGCGGCGGCTCGGCAGTGTCAAGTCAGGCAAGACTCGGTCTTCCCTGCTTGCCGTTGCTCTCGCCTTGCAATGTCTTTGCATAAGACATTGCTGCACTCGGGAAATAAAGAGCAAGCTCTATTTCCTCTCGTTTGCATTGTCTTTGCACCGTCAGGCAGGGGATGAAGAAAAACACGGTACCTTAGTAATCCCGCACCGGCAGAGGATATCTGCCGTATTGACAGCCAGCCGGAGGCATACTCATGGATGGTTGGGGAGAAAAACACAAACATACACACAAAAATGGAAAAAACAGTACAGACACTTTGGACAGGGCACAAAAGCCTTGTCAGGGACAGCTTTGGCTGGCTCGAACCGCAGTATCATCTCATGGCATGGGCACTGAGCTGCCTTATGCTGAGGGAGAGTTATGACGACGTGGAGCTTTACACCGACTCCGAGGGAGCGGCGGTGCTCATAGACCGTCTAAGGCTGCCTTACACGCAAGTGAGGGTGTGTTATGACCGTCTTGACATACCTGAGCCGCACTGGGCTTACGCCAAGATGCTGACATACTCGGTGCAGGACGCGCCTTTCATACATGTGGACGGCGACATATTCGTGCCAAGGAGGCTCGCCGCCGACATCGGTTCGTGTGGGCTCATAGCGCAGAACGAGGAGGAGGGCACGGCTTATTACAAGAACATCATGGACGGTCTGAACACACGTGACATGGTGATGCCGCGCTGCCTGCACGAGGAACTGGCACGGCAGTCCATCGGCTCGTACAACGCGGGGGTGCTGGGCGGCAGCGACACCGGTTTCATACAACGCTACTGTGACGAGGCGTTCCGCATAATAAGGGACAACGGGCTTGACCGCGCGGACAGCGGACGGCTGAACGGCAACTATAACCTGATGTTCGAGCAGGTGCTGTTCTATGCCATGGTGAAGGCGGAGAGGAGGAAGGTGACGACGCTGTTCGCAGGAAGGACGTGCGACAACGGATATACCTACGGTGAGTTCTGCGACTTCCTCAACATCAGCCGCCGTCCGCTGCTGCATCTTCTGGGCGGACACAAACGCAACGCCAAGGCGTGCGCGCTGCTTGCCAGGACGCTGCTCGGGAGGTATCCTGAATATTTCTGGAGAATAGCGGAGATGTTCGGCGAGAGGCATACGAGGCTTTCGGGCATGCCGGTGGCGGAGGCGGACAGGCTGTCTGCCGTGAGGTGCGTCGCCTCTTACGCAGACTGGCTGGAGGAGAGGAAACGGGAATGGGACACCGTTGAGCGTGACAGGCTCATACGGCAGGAGGAGCTGTCGGCACGTGTGGTGGAGTTCTTCAACATCGGTGAGGAGCGTAGGGAAGGATGTGTGCTTGCGGTGAATCCTTACATGCGGGTGTTCTCCATACCTGAGAAATGGCGCACGGAGGCACGGGCACTGCTCATATCCTCGCTCTGCGGGTACTGGACTTGTGGCATGCGCGACATCGCGTGCGTGCCGACGGTGACGGGAAAAGGGTACAGGGAGATAGTGCTCAACGACCTTTGCTTCAACATCCTGTCGCTGCTGCGACGGGAACAGTCATGGCGCGATCTGCGCAAGGGCATCATGGCGTGCGTGGCGGACAGGCTGAAGATGGACGCGACGTATGTGGACGGATGCGTGAGAGATGCGATGGAGCGGCTGATGATGGAGGGAGCTGTGATGTGGAGGAAAAGGTAAAAGGGTAAAAAAGTAAAAAAGTAAAAGGGGAAAAAGGAGAGGGTGAGAAAGTGAGATGGTGAGAAAGTGAAAAGGGATGCCGGACGGTCCGGTGTTTATTAATAAATTAAAAATTAAATGATTATGAAAAAGAATGTGACAAATGAAGATCTGAGACTTATTGGGAATGAGGCTCAGATGAGTATGAAACCAAGTGCGAGAATGATGAGAGCGGCGAGTGCGTGCGGAAGTGGAAGCGGCTGTGGTAGCGGAAGTGGCTGTGGTTGTGGAAGCGGGAGTGGCTGTGGCTGCGGCTGTGGCTATGGAAGTGGTTGCGGAAGTGGCTGTGGTTGCGGAAGCGGTGATGAACCTGACAAAGACTTTAATGCTAATGATAAAAGTGTATTTTTTTGTGGCGAATATAAAATAGAAATTAGTACTACAATAGCATATACATTGGATACAAATACTTCATCTGCTAAAAACATCAATATACATTGTAATGTAGTATCAGGTGTAGGGTATATAAAAGGGAAAAAATACACTGTAGATAATGCCGGAGCTACGGCTTCTATATCTGAGGCATCAGGTAGTATACAGAAGTCATTTGAATTCAACATATTTGTAAATGTTGAGGATGCTGGAAGTAAAAAAATAAAAGCTAATGTTTCTATAAGCAACGATATAGGAAATAAATTTATAATGGTAAATGCTTCTTTTAAAGAAGAATAAATGCTTTAATATACAGGAGAGGAGAACGCATCTTCTCTCCTGTAAAAAATTGTGTAAAATATAGTTATGAATATTTAATTTAAACTTCCGTATTTTCTTTTTGCTTAATATATTCACTATATTTGAAATATATATATATTAAATGAAAACCACACAAAAGATTTAGATTATGAATAAGTTTAGTATTATTGCGGCACTTTTGCTGTTAGCTGTTCCGTTGACGATGGCTGCGGGACAAAAGAAGAAAATAGAGGGTGGTACTACTCTGGAGAAAGTTACATCCCCGGTTACAACGAAAAATGATGAGGCGAAACATAAATTCATTTTTTGTTACAAATATGCATGGGACAAAAAGAATGAAGATCCTATAGAGATTTATGCGATAGTGGATTATTACAAGGAAGGAAACAACTTCAATGACTTGGACATAAAGGTTTTCACAACCCGTGATTTGGAAAGGGCTACACAAAGAAAGGAAGCTAATCGTTTTCTGTTAGGAAACGTCAAAGGACCTGAATTTAAGAAGAACATAGAGGTTGTTCTTGCAGACTCTCCTTATGCTTTTCGGAATGAAAAGGAATATCCAAAGGGTGTGCTTTTGTGCAAGATGCAGATATGTTTCAATATAAAGGACAGCGTCTATGCACCTTTTATCCGTAAGTGCAAGATCAAATATCGCAAGATGAAAGACAAATACAAAGAACGTATGAGCAGTAATCCTAATATAACGATAGTTTATGACGGTAACGGCAATTTATTGTATGCGGATTCGGAAGGAAAACATCATGTACGCAAGAAGAAATGACGACAATCTCCGGATTCACGATAAATAGAGAATGCTTGCATCATACAATAATGTTTTGTATATTTGCGATGTCCTATAAATATGTTTGACAAACAACAATCTCTTAACTGATGGTAAATATGAATAATATGAAAAGCATCCGTCTAATGCGTATATTTTCAATAGCAGCCATGCTGCTGTCGTTCGTTGTCACTGCCGACGCACAGCGTGTGAGCAAGCGTTTCCCCGAGATAACTTTTTGGGATTATACATTCCGTGGTAAGGTAGACTCGGTGGACTGCATATATAATAAATGGAATGAACTGTACATCTCAGGCTTCGACACCGACTGCAAGGGCACGTTCTGGTTTGCCGGCGGCAATCCTCTGCGTGTGTCGTGTTTCAAGGGGACTAAGTTGCAGTGGCGGCGTGAGGTGTCCGACGGATTCACAAAATTAGCGTTGTTCCGTCTTCGTGGCGACAGCCTTTATATGGTCCATAACATGAAGCGTGAGCTGATAGTGATGAGTAAGGACGGCAGCGGCTCCGTACGCCACACAAAACTTCCTGTGGACAGCATAAAGGACGGCGTGATGCATGAAAGCCACTTTGTGCTCAAAAGCAACAAACTGAAGTATAAAATATTGGGCGATTACTACGAGCTGAGTTTCTTCAACTATGACGGTACGCTGCTCTGGAAGGATACTGTAGATTATGAAATGATGAACAAACAGATGAGACCGGCACCTGATTATTATGATCAGAATACACGTGATGAATATGGCACGAGAATAGCGGAATACATAAACCCGAACGTAAACTATAAGGGTAAGTTCTACAGCACGGATTTGTATACGAGGGGATTGACTTTCTACTTGAATACGGACATGGAAGGGAAGCCTATGATAAAGGAATACGAGTGGGGGAATCTGTTCGGTCTTACTTTAGATGACGAGTACTGGCCACATCCTGCATTTAACGATATGACTGACGGTATCGCCAGCACCGATTTCTGTGACTCAAGTATATTCAGGGGCACACACCTTTATTATATATTTTATCTTAATCCGCATTTCACCGTGCTTGACTTCGATATAGAAAAGATGTTCCCCGAGTACGTGAAATGTTACAAGTATTCCATCACTTACTTGGGAGACAAGGAACTTCCGGAGGCAGTTGCCGAATAACAATGATATTAATATGAAAAACATCCGTTTAATGCGTATACTTTCAATCGCAGCCATGCTGCTGTCGTTCGGTGTCACTGCCGACGCGCAGCGTGTGAGCAACCGTTTCCCGGAGATAACTTTTGGGATTATACGTTCCGTGGTAAGGCAGACTCGGTGGACTGTATATATAATAAAAAACTTGGTTTATATTTTACCGGTTTTGACACCGACGGCAAGGGCACGTTCTTCTTTGCAGGCGGCAGTCATCTGCGAGTGTCGTGCTTCAAGGGCAATAGGTTGCAGTGGCGACGTGAGGTGGCAGACGAACGGACCTGATGCTCTCTGTTCCGTATGCGCGGTGACAAAGTATATCTGGTTCATGACATGAAGCGGGAGCTGATAGTGATGAGTAAGGAGGACGGATCTGTGCGTCATATAAAGCTTCCTGTGGACAGCATTGTTGGAGGATTTATGCATAATAACTATATCGTTCTCAGAAGCGACGAGGTTAAAAATAAAGATATGAGATTCAACTACGAGCTGAGTTTCTTCAACTATGAAGGTAGGCTGCTGTGGAAGGATACTGTTGACATATGTATGATAGAGCAATGCATGAAACCTGTGCCAGAATGTTGCTGCAATCCTAATGTGGCTTCGAGCTATGATTATAAAGGTATGTTTCATGGAACGGCATTGTTTGAGAGTTTGTGGGAATTCACATTGAATCTGAGAGGACCGGACGATATGCCTACCATTAAGGAATATGACCTGAGTGATGATGTATATGAAGGAAAACTGTTCAATACGATAAATTTCACAGACCTGGAGGATGATGATTGTCATTTTGGATATTGGGATGGAAACATATATCGTGGGACACACCTGTATGAATTGACCGGACAATGGGATTCCGGCATACTCACGGTTATAGACTTCGATATAGAAAAGATGTTCCCGGAATATATGAGACATTATAAGAGGTGGGCAAAATACATAGGAGATAAGGAAATTAAGGACTTGGAAAAAGTTGTTCCATAAAATATAAGGTTATGAATATTGCAAGACTGTTTGCGGCATTTTTGCTGTTAGCTGCTCCGTTGACGATAGCGGCGGGACAAAGGGATAGAATAGAACGTGAAGAATTGACAGTATCGTATAATGACAGCTCAGACACTTCATCCGAAGATATGAAATCTGGAGTTTTTTCAACTAACCAGTATATATGGGACAAGAAGAATAAAGAGCGTATAGAAGTGTGGACATTGGCGGTTTTCCATAAGGACGGCAATAACTTCAATAATCTTAGAATAATGATAATAACAATACGTAAAGGTGTGGCAGGCTATCCGGAAAGGTCGGAAGCGCATGAATTTCATTTAGGAAAAGTAAAGGGACCTGTTTTTAATAAGAATCTTGAGATTGTGCTTGCAGACTCGCGTCGCCCGTTGTGGAACGTAAAGGAATATCCGAAGGGCGTGCTTGTATGCAGGCTTAAATTGTGTTTTAATGTAAACGACGGTCCTTCTAAAGAAAGAAGTATCTGTAAGTATAAGATAAAATACCGCAAGATGAAGGACAAATATAAGAACCGCATTCATGTGAACTGCCATAAAGGCTATGGCGTAGAATATGACAGTCGCGGCAATGTGATATATTTTGATTCAGAGGGAAAGCCGCATAAACGGGAATGACTCTCAATAATATATACTGATAGTACTTTCATCATACAATAATGTTTTGTATATTTGCGATGTTATATAAATATGTTTGACAAACAACAATCTCTTAACTGATGATAAATATGAATAATATGAAAAGCATATATTTAATGCGTATACTTTCAATAGCAGCCATGTTGCTGTCGTTTGTCGTCACTGCCGACGCGCAGCGTGTGAGGAATGGTTTTCCCGAGATAACCCTTTGGGAATTTGCGTTCCGTGGTGACCCAAACTCAATAGACTGTATATATAACAAAAACAATAACGAACTGTTTCTTTCCGGTTTTGATACCGACTGCAAGGGCACGTTCTGGTTTGCCGGTGGCAGTCCGCTGCGTGTGTCGTGCTTCAAAGGTACCAAACTGCAGTGGCGGCGTGAGGTGTCTGCGGAGAGCACGAAGTTAGCGTTGTTCCGCCTTTGCGGCGACAGCCTTTATCTGGCTCATGACATGAACCGGGAGCTGATAGTTTTGAGCAAGGACGGCAACGGCACTGTGCGCCATACAAAACTTCCTGTGGACAGCATAGAGCACGGTGTGATGCATGAGAAATACTTTGTGCTGAGAAGCAACGAGTTGAAGTATAACGGATGGAGGAATCATTTTGAGCTGACTTTCTTCAATTATGACGGGTCACTGATGTTAAGGGACACTGTAAGCCGTGAGCTGGTGGAAAAATACATGAGACCCGCTCCAGACTATCATTACCAGAACACCCGTGAAAGAAACAATCCCGGAATCACGAGAGAAGTATACATTCATTATGATTATAAAGGTATGTTTTATGGCATGCCATTATACGAGAGCGGATTCAAGTTTTATCTGAATACTGCCGGAGAAGACGGGGAGCCGATGTCTCGAAGTTATAGTATTGAGGATATATTTGATGTGGACGGACCGGAGCGTGCATGGCCTGTGGAACCTATTACAGACAGAACGTTTGACGAGTATCATTTCACTCTGCCGGAGTCGAGCGTGCTTCGCGGGACACATCTTTATGAAATGTATTATCAGCGTTCCGGTGTTTTCACTGTGATAGACTTCGATGTAGAAAAAATTTTCCCCGAGTATGTGGAAAACTATAAGAAATCTGACGATTACTTGGGAGACAAGGAACTTCCTGACATAAGAGAATTTTATAAATGATAAATATGCTTGCATCATACAATAATGTTTTGTATATTTGCGATGACAGTCAAATGAACAGTCTTACCGGATTGCCGATAATGAAGAATGATATTAAAGACTTTTTCAGACCCTTACGGCAGCCAATGGATAAAGATCCGTTGCTGTTATTCCTTATTATATTGATGGGTACATTTATAATACTTATATCACGTGAATGTGAGTCATTACCTGTAATATTGCTGCTTTCACTGTCTGTGTTTACCGTTACAGTACTGCTTTACTGCTTTATAAAAAACAATAAACGGCAATCGTGAAAACATAGTAGTATAAATCTTGAATACCATAACATATACCATGTGCAAACATTGTGATGTCAGATATAAAAACACTTTGGGCGTTTCATTGACTGTTTTCAAAAAGACCAACAATTGATAGAAACGATACGGGAGAGGAACGCTGCCTTATCGCTTTTTCCGTATAAATAACACGACTCCGGAGCCATCGCACGAGTTTATTTCCGTACCGTTATACCAATGCTACGGAAATAACGAAAAAGATTAATGATATTTAACTATTTATCCCTTAAATAATGCTTTGTGTTAACATCGTTAAGTTATTTTTTCTTTACTTTTACCACACACAACGGCTGCGGATGTGAGGAGGAAGCCGATGAAAAAGGCAAATACAGCGGTAGACATGTGCGAATTTATCATACATAAATTTGTGAAAGACGAGATCTTTACCGATGAAAATTATGCCGTCACCTCCAACCGACAAGCATTGTATACAGACAATCAGACAACCTATGAGACGACAAAATGAACAATCATATAGTACTGAGTAAGATGAATGATGTATTTCATAAATCCGCCGTTCCATGAAAGCGGTTATGTGAACATATGCATATTTTTATTCACTTAATAAAAAAAACAGTGCCAGCGAGCGCAATAAGAGCTTGCTCTCAAATTGCCGAGTGCAGCCTGTTTTATATAAAAAGGAAAGGAGGTAAGCCGTAGATATCACAGCAAAAGAGCAAATACAATGAAAAAATATATTCAAACCTAAATCGGTAATCAGTCTTAACCTGTGTCTTGTAATGCCGTCATGCAGAGAGAATCCCGCTCTTGTTGAAGAGGTGGCGGGGAGCACCTGGAATGAACGGTAAACAATATGACGGAGGCAGTTCGCAAGAGGGATGATGAGCTTGCAGCCAGACGAAAATGCACTATTAACGTTATAACATACCGACAGAGGTTTAATTAAAATCAACCACATCACTGAAACCAACACCTTTTAATACAAATGTTATGAACAAACAGTTATTGGGAATTAAGAAAACGATTCTTAATATACATAAGCTTATGCTGCCTGTTCTACTGACTGTCATCTCGGCAACAGCCTATGGAGCCGGACACAAGACATTGCAGACAGGCATCGGTAAGCCATACGCATATGCGGCTGTAGATAAACACAATGACCTTACAGCCGTGAACGGGACAAACACAGCCACGCTTCGCGGCAATGCGGTAAGCGGAAACATCGCAAACGACAATAATGTGAGCGTGAACGGACAGGTGACCGACGCCGCGACAGGCGAGCCGGTCATAGGCGCAAGCGTTATAGTGAAGGGCACGCAGACGGGAGGTCATACCGACACAGAGGGACGGTTCGCATTCTCCGCTCCCGCCGGAAGCACACTTGTCATCTCATATATAGGATATAAGAGCATAGAGGTGAAAGCCGGACAGAACATGCACATCAGCATATCTGAGGACAAGAGACAGTTGGGAGAGATTGTAGTAGTGGGATACGGAACGGTGAAGAAAGCCAACCTCACCGGTGCGGTTTCCGCCATAAAGAGCGAGGACATCGTCACCACAAAGAACGAGAACGTGGAGAACATGCTCACCGGAAAGATTGCCGGAGTGCGCGTGGTGCAGAACACGGCGGAGCCGGGCGAGTTCAACAACAGTTTCGACATACGAGGCATGGGCAGTCCGCTTGTCATCGTGGACGGCGTACCGCGCGACAACATGAGCCGGATAGACTCCCACGACATCGAAAGCATATCGATACTGAAAGACGCCTCGGCTGCCATATATGGCGTGAGAGCCGCCAACGGCGTGGTGCTCATCACTACAAAACGCGGAAAGGCTGGTGAGCTGGACCTTGAGTATAACGGAAACTTCGGTCTGCAATATCCCACCGGATCGCCGAAATCGGCTCTTGCCGCCGACGCCATGACCATACTCAATGAGAAAAAGATGCATAACGTGAACGGAGGAAGCCTACGTTTCAGCGACGAGGAGATAGCCGCCTACCGCAACGGAACCAAAAAGTCTACCGACTGGTACGGTGTCATAATGAAAGGCGGAGTCCCCCAGACCGACCACAACATCAGTCTCAGCGGAGGCACTGACAAGATTCACTTCTATACATCGCTCGGCTATCAGTACCAGCAGTCGTTCATAAGGAGCGGCGACGTAAACTATGACAAGTTCAACATGCGTGCCAATGTGACGGCGAAACCTTTCCGCAATCTCACAGTCGAGGCAAGCATGTCGGGAATAATGGAGACAAACAACAAGAGCAATTACGACACACACTGGATAATACGCTGTATGCAGCGTTCCCCATCATACTTTCCGGTGTTCGCCAACGACAACCCCGATTATCTGTATGACACCCGCGTGGACGACAATCCTTATGCCCAGGCACACGCAAAATATGTGGGGTCAAGGCAGTACAAGACAAAGTGGATGCAGAACTCGGCGTCAGCCACATGGGAAATACCTTGGGTGAAGGGTCTTAACATCAAAGGAATGTTCAGCTACGACTATAAGGAGAACAACAACAAGACTTACTGGAACCAGTTCTACACCTACACCTACGACGAGGCGAGCGACACTTACAACGGCACGTCGCACAACGGTCCCAACCGCATACGCCGTCAGGCATACTTCAACGAGGCGTTTCTCTATCAGGTCTCGCTCGGATTCAAACGTCTTTTCGCGGACGCACACAACGTTGACGCCATATTCCTTGTGGAGGGACGCGACCGTAAGGGAGACAACTTCTATGCCCAGCGCAATCTGTCGATGCCTATAGAATATCTCTTCGCGGGTGACTCAAAAGACCAGCAGGGCAGCATGAACAGCGGACAGAATGATGTCTTCCATCTCACAAACCTGTCTTACATAGGCCGTCTGAGCTATGACTATCTTTCCAAATATCTGTTTGAGTTCAGTTTCCGCTACGACGGCTCGTCCATGTTCGCTGCCGGACACAGATGGGGCTTCTTCCCCGCCGCGTCGGCAGGATGGCGTGTCTCTGAGGAGAAATTCTGGAAAGAGTCGTCACTTGGCTTCATCAACAATTTCAAGATAAGGGCTTCATACGGAAAGCTCGGCGACGACACGGCTGCCGCATATCAGTACATCACTGGCTACAGCTATCCTGCCGGAGGCGACAACAACCGTCTTCCAGGAGGATATGTGTTTGACGGGGCTTTTGTGAACGCAAGCAAGAGCAAAGGCATTGCCAACCGGGAGATAACATGGTACACCGCAAAGACACTCGACATCGGTGTGGACCTTGAGATGTGGAACGGCATGCTGGGATTCACGTTCGACTTCTTCAACCGCATGCGCGACGGACTGCTCGCCACACGTGCTACAAGTCTGCCGGTGACAGTAGGTACAGACCTGCCGCAGGAGAACATCAACAGCGACAAGACCACAGGCTTCGAACTGGAACTGCGCCACCGCAACACCGTAAGGGACTTCAGATATCAGATAGCGGCAAACGTGTCTTTCACACGTACGAAACTGCGTCATCAGGAGCACGGCGCCTACGGCAACTCATACGACGAATGGCTCAACAGCAGGGAGAACCGTTATTCCGACATATGGTGGGGATACGGCAAGGGAGGCAGATACGGCTCATATGAGGATATAGCGAACTCGCCTGTATATGCCGGACGTGAGACGCTGCCGGGCGACTACATATATGAGGACTGGAACGGTGACGGCATCAAGAGCGACCTCGACCGCCATCCTGTAGCATACAACGGTGTGCCTAAGGTGAACTTCGGTATAAACATGTCGGCGCAATGGCGCGGGTTCGACATCAACGCCCTTTTCCAGGGTGCTTTGAAAAAGTCTGTCAGCTATGTGGAGATTCTTGCCGAGCCTGCATGGGGTGACGACAACTCCGGAACACTCGACTATTTCCTCGACCGCTGGCATCCTGCCGACACCCACGCCAACCCCTACAACACCAACACGGAGTGGATAAAGGGTGAGTATGCCTACAGCGGGACGGTTGCCGACGGCAGCTCGCTGTTCAGGATATTCAACACCAACTACATGCGTCTGAAAAGCGTCGAGATAGGATACACCTTGCCTGAGAGCGTCACAAAACTCGCGGGCATACGCAGCATCCGCGTTTATGTCAACGGATACAACCTGCTGACGTTCTGCAACATGAAGTATATTGACCCTGAGCATACGAGCGACAACTGGGGATGCTCTTATCCTCTCAACAAGTCGTTCAATTTCGGAGTAAACGTGAAATTCTAAACAAACAGTAAATACTCAAATATGAAAAAGATAAACAAAACCCTCGTCGGAGTAGTCTCGCTCTTTTGTCTGACAGCATGCACCGACCTTGACGTGCCGCCGCTGAACATCGTCAACGACAAACAGATTCTCGGTTCGGAGGGAGGAGTGAAAAGCTATATGGCACGTGTATATGGCGAAATGCCGATAGAAGACTTCAGATACAGCCCTGAATATCTCTACAACCATTTCTGGGTGCTGCGCGTGCCGGCAGGACTTACAGGCGAGGCTCTGTGCCGGGAGTGGAACGGTGCCGCTACCGAAAACACCGTGGCAAACAACACAAACACCTTCGGCAATCAGTACAGACTGATACATGAGCTCAACTACTTCATTGAAAACATCGGCGGTTATGCCGGAAAGTTCAAGGAAGGGCAGACCGACAGATGGAAAGGTGAGATGTATGCCATACGTGCGCTCACTTATTATCAGATGGTGAAGAGGTTCGGAGGCGTGCCGATAATAAACGATGTAATAGATCCGGTGGGAAAGCGTACCGATGAGATAAACAGCCCGCGCAATTCTGAGGAGGAGTGCTGGAGACAGATCGCTGCCGACTTCGACAAGGCTATAGAACTGTTGCCCGAGAAAGAGGAGCAGCGCGGACGCATCAACAAGTATGTGGCAGCCGGACTGAAGGCAAGGGCTATGGTGCATGCCGGGTCGATAGCAAAATACAATGAGGTGAGCTATTTCGACCCGAACACCGGAAAGCGCGTATGCGGAATGGACAAGAGCCTTGCCGGGGATTTCTTCAAGCAGGCATACAATGCCGCAAAAATGGTTGAGGGACATTATTCGCTCTACATGGACGAGTGGAAGGAGGGCGACGCCGTGGCGCAGTATAACAATTTCATGCACATCTTCACCAATGCGGGCAATCCCGAGATAATGCTTGCGCGCGAATACACCTATCCTGAGAGCGTGCACGGATACAACGCCTACAACGTGCCTCACCAGCTGCGCGGAGGAAACGGCTACTCGGCGGAGACCTGCCCTACGCTCGACTTCGTTGAGATGTTCGACGGACTGCCTAAAGACTCCAAGGGGCATCTTGACGTGTACAACAGCGACAACACATATAAGTTGTACGGCAGTACCATGGAACTGTTTGCCGGAGCCGAGCCGCGTCTGCGCGCCACCGTCGTGTTCCCCGGCGATGTGATGAACGGGGAGACTGTCGAGATATGGCGCGGCATCTACACCGCTCCCGACGCTGCCGGTGGCAGGATAAGTCGTCTCACGTCCGACGGTGAGACACGCGCCTACCAGAACATACCCGAGGTGGAGCGTAAGATTGTCTATTCTTCCAATGACACGCAGACTCCTTACACTCTTCATGACGGCACTGTGATGAATCCGGCGGGACGCAGCGGATTCTTCACTGGCTCGGGCGACTGCGCCCTCTCCGGATTCACCATACGCAAGTATATCAGTGAGAAGCTCACCGACGAGAACAGACTGGAGAACCACGACACCGACCCTTGGATGGAACTGCGCTACGCCGAGGTGCTTCTCGTGCGTGCTGAGGCTGCGGCTGAGCTCGCGTCTTTGGGCGACAATTCGTTTATGGCGGATGCCGGGAAGTGTATAGACATGATCAGGCGACGCGCAGGAGCGTCCCTTCTCTCTGATGCCGAGAAAGCCGATGCGGCGTCACTCATACAGGCAGTACGCAAGGAACGGCGCAAGGAACTCGCCTTCGAGAACAAGACGTGGTGGGACCTGAAACGCTGGCGCATCATTGAAAAGGAACAGAACAACAGACGCTGGCGGGTGCTCATGCCATTCTATGCCGACTATGCAGGCAAATGGTTCTTCGACACGAGGCTCGACGAGGGCAACCGTGTCTACACCTTCGACACGCGCTGGTACTATCAGGAAATACCGTCTGACGCCATATCGTCAAGCAACAATCTTATAATACAGAACCCCGGTTATTAATTCATTAAGAAATAACGATTATGAGAAAACTTTTTTATATATTTGTGGCTGTGACATGTCTCACCTCATGCGAGCTCGACGACTACGACGCACCGGAGGAGACTTTCACCGGAGCGTTTGTAGACAAAGCCACAGGTGAGCCCATACAGACTGAGACAGGAGACAACGGCATACAGCTCTATATGTATGAGACAAGCTATAAGGAAAACCCCACTCCATGGAAGTTCACCGCAATGCAGGACGGAACGTTCAGAAACACACGTGTCTTCAAAGCCACATACACCGTCTTGCCTTACGGACCGTTCGTGCCTCTCACAGAGACAGCCGCCGACGGAACGCTCACAAAGGACGAGCGTCTGAAAGACTTCAGGATATCCGGCAAAACCGTGCATCAGTTCAAGGTGGAGCCGTTCCTGCGGATAAAGGTCGTGGGAGAGCCGGTGGTGAAGGACAACCGCATATCCGTCACCGTGCGCATTGAGCGCGGCACGTCCGACCCACGCTATCAGCAGGACTGCACCGACGTGGTGCTCTTCGCCAACAACTCAAGCACATATGTGGGCAACAACAATTACGACAGCCGCATATCCACCTTCGTCAGGGGCGATGAGGCTAAGAACACCGTCGGACACGACATCACTCTTACTACCGACGATGTGAACAAGGCTAACGGCACTCACCAGAAGTATTACGTAAGAGTGGGAGCAAGGACCGGTTTCAGGACTAACGGTGTGAGCCGGTACAACTACACCGCGCCTCTCACGGTTTATGTCCCTTGAACAGAAACGAACGTGTGATTAAAGTAAAAATATAAGTGTTTTTAAAAAAATGTTTTTTTTGAAGAACGGGATGCGTCGTGATGATGCGTCCCGTTATTTTTTTTATCAGTCCGCACCTGTCATAGAGCTTTCACCCTATCCCGTGCCGGTGCCATACGGTTTTTATTCCTTTCGCCTGTAATACGTGGCTTTCCACACCTGTCATAAACCGAAGGCTGCATGGCGGCGGCAGTGTCGGGGATGGACGCGGATTCGGCAATCAGATGGAGAAAAACGCCTTGGCAGTCTGTTTGCCGGTCAGTGTCTTATGTTCGCAAATATACCAATAAGTCACAACATTGTTACAATACAAAAATACGGTTTCACGGCTTTACTTTAAAAAATAATACAGCGGCTGTGACATCTCATGAGCAAATTATCTTACCGTTATACCAATGCTACAGAAATAACGAAAAAGATTAATGTTATTTAACTGTTTGTTTCTCAAATAATCCTTTGTGTTAACATCGTTAAGTTATTTTTTCTTTACTTTTACCACGCACAACGGTTACGGAGACTGTAATGTCGGGCTGTGATAAAACCGTTTCGTGCGCATTGTCTTATCCCGGATAAAGTCATGGAATGCAAATTACGCAGCGGGAAAGAGACAATATTTAAAGAATAAGATAACTGAAAACATTGAAGCATTATGAAATCCTTATCATTACCGAAGGCGCCTTCCTGACAAACAGAACACATTTTCACGCAACTGTCACATCCCTATGTCACCATGACATGACAGGCATGTGGGAGCGACACCAATATTACCACTCACTTTATAAACAAATCTTTATTTTTATGGAACACCATTCAAGTAAGAAAAGTATCCTGCCTGCCAACAGACGTCTGTCGCAGTTGGCTACGGGAGCAACGCTTGTATGCGCAATGCTCGCTGCCAATGCGGCTTCGTCAGATGCTTTTGCAGGCAGCCTGAAAAATTCTGTCGTGCAGACGGCGCAGCAGAAGAAAGAGATAAAAGGTCGTGTCACCGACCGCAACGGTGAGCCGCTCATAGGCGTCACCATTGCCGAGAAAGGCACGCAGAACCGTGCTATAACCGATGTGGACGGCTACTACACCATCAATGTGGAGTCGGCGGCTCCGGTCCTCGAAGTGTCGTATGTGGGTTACACCGCAAAGTCCGTGGCTGTGAACAACCGCTCCAACATAGACATCACCCTTGAGGAAGACCTCAAGACTCTGGGCGAGGTTGTGGTGCAGGGCTTCGGTCTCGCACAGAAGAAAGAGTCGCTCACGGGAGCCATCTCGAGCATAGGCGACAAGGACATATCGCGTACTCTGGCAACCACCACTTCGGGAGCCCTTGTGGGAAAGATTGCCGGAATAAACAGCCGTCAGGCAGACGGACGCCCGGGAGCGAGCACATCGCTGCAGATACGCAACATGGGCACTCCTCTCTACGTCATAGACGGTATAGTGAAAGATGAGGGACAGTTCAACAACCTCGACGTGAACGACATCGAGCAGGTGAGTGTGCTGAAGGACGCCTCCGCAGCCCTCTACGGTGTGCGCGCCGCCAATGGTGTGGTGGTCGTGACAACCAAGCACGGCAAGGTGAACGACAAGCCGTCCATTCAGGTGAACGGCTATTACGGATGGCAGAACAACTCGCGTATGGCGAAGCCTGCCGACATAGGCACATACATGCGTGCCTACACGGCGGCGCAGACCGTTCAGGGAGCCGACCTCACTTATTCGAGGGAAGACTACGCCAAGTGGATGCAGGGAAAGGAAGACGGCTACCGTCCGTTCGACTGGTACAAGTACATCTGGGTGACCTCTCCGCAGACCTACATCAACGTGAACACATCGGGAGGTTCTGAGAAGATAAACTATTACTTCTCCCTCGGACACCTCAAGCAGGACGCTGCCATACGCAACTACGGAGGGTTCTCGCGTACCAACGTGCAGATGAGCGTGGACGCCAGGATAACAAAGAAATTCACTGTGGGAGCGTCTATGAACGGACGCATAGAGACGCGCCAGCAGCCCGGAGTGCCCGGAGGCGACGACTACTGGCTGCCGCAGTTCGCCGTCTACCGCAACCTTCCCACCAAGCGGCCCTTCGCCAACGACAACCCTAAATATCCGCAGAAGGTGTCGTCGGAGGCTGACACCAACTTCGGACTGCTCAACTACACCATGTCGGGCAAGTTCAAGGAGAGGTGGCGCGTGGCTCAGCTCAACGCGCACGCCGACTACGAGTTCCTGCCCGGACTCAAGGCGCAGTGGCTCGTGGGCTACTATCTGGCTTACCAGCAGCTCAACAACCACGAGTACACATGGAAGCTCTACGGCTATGACAAGGAAAACGACAGCTACTATGTCACCGACGAGATGAACAACCCGTGGCGCGAGCGTCGTCTCGGACATAAGGAGGAGCTCACGTCCAACCTCCGTCTCACATACGACAAGACCTTCGGACAGCACCACGTGGCTGCCGTCATAGGTCTGGACGCATCCAAGCTGCGCGCTCCTTCCACATGGGTACACGCCCAACCGGCAGCCAACTCGATGGAGCTTATCTACACCACCTCGATGGACGAGTATCAGGACACCGGCGACAACACCGAGACTCGTCTCGGATGGATAGGACGTCTCAACTACGACTTCGCCGGAAAATACCTCGTCGAGTTCACTGTCCGCCGAGACGGAGCGTGGAAGTGGGCTCCCGGCCACCGTTGGGGAACATTCCCCGCAGGGTCTGTGGGATGGCGCATCTCTGAGGAGGACTTCTGGAGAGACAGCAAGCTGGGCTCCATCTTCAACGACCTGAAGATACGCGCATCCTACGGTGTCGTGGGCGACGACAACATTGACGCCAACGTCTACAGGGCTTACGACTATATGAGCGGCTACAACTACAATCAGGGAGGCACCGCCATCGACGGCAAGTATGTCATCGGCTCGAAGGCGCGCGCGCTGCCTGCCACCACCTTCACGTGGATGAAGGCTCACATTCTCGACATCGGTATAGACTACGCCTTCTTCGGACAGCGTCTCACCGGTTCGCTCGACTACTTCAGCCGCAAGCGTACGGGTCTGCCCGCAAGCCGGTATGACGTGCTCATCCCTGTCGAGGTGGGATTCAGCCTGCCGCAGGAGAACCTCAATTCCGACGTGCGCCGCGGTTTCGACGGTGCCATCCGCTGGTCTGACAAGTATCGTGACGTGAACTATTCGGTAGGTTTCAACTTCACCTATGCGCGCCGCTACAACTGGGAACAGTACAAGCCGCGTTTCAGCAACTCATGGGATGAGTACCGCAACTCGGCATGGCACCGCTATGCCGGAATATTCTGGGGATACAAGAGCGACGGACAGTTCCAGTCGTGGGAGGAGATAGCCAACTGGCCCGTGGACAACGACCAGAAGGGTAACCGCACATTGCGTCCCGGCGACATAAAGTATAAGGACCTCAACGGCGACGGTGTGATAAACGACATGGACCTCCGTCCCATAGGTTATACCACCGACAACACGCCAAACTTCAACTACGGAATCAACCTCGCCATGCAGTGGCGCGGCTTCGACGTGGCTCTCGACTTCACAGGCGGCAGCGGCATGGGCTTCAACCCCAACTGGGAGCAGAAGCTTCCGTTCCACGACGGAGGAAACAACCCGCAGTACTACCTGAGCGACACATGGAGCCTGAGCGACATCTACGACGCCGGAAGCAAGCTCACCAGAGGCAAGTACCCCATGCCTCTCATCGGCAACAGCTCTCACAGCAACTATTGGAACAGCGACTTCTGGTTTGTCAACGTGAGCTACATCAAGCTGCGCAACTTCGAGGTGGGCTATACCTTCCCTGCCAAGTGGCTGTCGTTCATGAAGGCGCAGTCGCTGCGCGTATACTGCTCCGGCACCAACGTGTTCGTCATCACCAACAAGCCGGGATACGATCCTGAAGGCACCACCGACAGCGGTCTGCAGTATCCTACAACGCGCGTTATAAACATCGGTTTCAATCTCACATTCTAAAGCCTTTAAACGTTATGAAGACAAAACATATATTTGTGACGGCGCTCGCGGCAATCACCCTGAGCAGCTGCAACGGATTCCTCGACCAGGATCCTGACTCGATATATCCTGATGAAGTCGTGTTCGGCGATGCCAACATGATAGAGTCGGTGCTCTCAAACCTCTACAGCCGTGTTAACTACGGCATGAACCTCAACGACAGCTACAGCTTCACTTACATCGACGAGGCTGCGAAGATGGACGGAGGTCCGGACGAGCGGTCAACATATGAGGACAACCTGTGGCGGGTGTACGACTATGAGTTCGTGCGCGACTGCAACCAGTTCCTTGCGGGACTGAAGAAGTCGTCCGCACTGTCAGAGGCGGCTAAGAAACCGCTCGAGGGTGAGGTGCGCTTCCTCCGCGCATGGTGCTACTTCAACATGGTGCGCAGCCTTGGCGGCGTGCCGCTGATGGGCGACGAGGTGTTCGCCTACAACGGTCCGCAGGATGTGGGCAAGCTCACAAGGAAACGCTCCACGGAGGCTGAGTGTTACGACTACATCATCAGCGAGTGCAAGGCTGCCGCTGAGATAATGAGCACTTCCACCAACACCCATTCGGCACGTGCCAACAAGTGGACGGCTCTCATGCTGGAGGCGCGCGCGGCTGTGTATGCTGGCTCGCTCGCCAAGTACAACAACAAACTCGACAGACCCATAAAGACCGCCGGAGGCGAGGTGGGCATTCCAGCCAACCTGTCTGAAGGATATTATAAGACTGCCCTTGCCGCAGCCAGGGATGTCGTAAAGAACAGTCCCTACTCGCTGCAGGACACAAAGGAAAACAAGGGGGAGAACTTCTACAACGCCGTGTGCATAAAGGACAACAACACGGAGGTGATATGGAGCCGCGACTACGACTCGCCCACAAGCACCGTGAGTTTCTCCAATGCCAACATCCCGTCACAGTTCAAGGAAGACATAGACAACAGCTATGCCGGACCGACGCTCAACATGGTTGAGATGTTCGAGCCGCTGCAGACCGACAAGCCTGGTGAGGGAGAGCCTGTGAAGACCAAAAACGCCGACGGCTCGCCGGTGTTCTACAAGACCGCAAGCGCACCGTTCGACTCGCGCGACCCGCGTCTCTACGGCTCTGTGCTCTATCCGGGCGGAAAGTTCCGCGGCGCGCCGTGTCTGCTCCAGGCAGGACAGGCTTATCAGGAGAACGGTGTGTGGAAGTTCCGCACGGGCGACCTCAACTCTGTCGATGCCGACGGCAATGTCATAACATCCATAAACGGACCGAAGTACAGCAACCAGCAGTTCATAAACAAGACGGGATTCTATTTCCGCAAGTTCCTCGACGAGTCCGCAGGTTCGTCGCTGCGCAACGGTGCCCGCTCCGACATGTGGTGGGTATACTTCCGCATGGCTGAGGCTTACCTCATAGCCTGCGAGGCATCCTTCGAGCTCGGCGACAACAGCAGCGCGCTCACCTACATAAACGCCGTGCGCAAACGTGCGGGGGTACAGCCTCTCACCACAGTCACCTTCGACAACATCGTGCATGAGAACGCCGTGGAGTTCGCATTCGAGTTCCACCGCTGGTGGGACCTCAAACGCTGGCGTCTTGCCGACAAGATTTTCAACGGCAACAGCAGCGACCGCAGGGCACGCCACCGCATGCTGTGGCCCTATCTCGTGGTAGACCCGGGCAACCCGCACAACGGGGAGTGGATGTTTGTGGAGGACTTCTACTGGATGTCGCCCAACGCCCGCTACTTCCAGGCAAAGAACTACTACAACTTCATAGACAACAGCTGGATTGACAAGAACCCGCTGCTCGTGAAGAATCCCTATCAGTAAGGAGTGAGGAATGTATAGGGATATAAAGGTGAGAAAGCATACTGTAAGTAAAATTTAAATACAAAACGCAAAAGATATTATGAAAAAGATATTGTTCAACATAGTGCTCGCGCTGGCTGCCGCAGCGGGTCTGAGCTCATGCGGATACGACAACTTCGACGAGCCTGAGACAACGTTCACCGGAAGCGTGAGGTATAAGGGTGAGAGCCTGCAGCTCCGGGGCACGTCGGGAGCGGTGTGCGTGCAGCTCTATCAGGTGGGCTTCCCGCTCAAGTCGCCCATCAACGTGTATGTCAACCAGGACGGAAAGTTCTCCGCCAGAGTGTTCAAGGGGCATTACAAGCTTGTCACCAGAGACAACAACGGACCGTGGGTCAACTCGCGCGACTCCATTGACGTGAACGTGAAGGGCGCGACCAACGTCGATATAGAGGTGAAGCCGTATTTCCTTCTGGGCAACGCCACCGCCACAGTGAGCGGCAACACCGTCACGGCTACGTTCAACATCGAGCGCATCGTGGACGACGCTGCCATCGAGAGCGTGTATCTCTGTTTCGGACATACAATGCTCTGCGATGCCGCGCAGAACGATTTCCGCATCGACATCCCTGCGTCTGACCTGCATGTAGGGCAGAACTCCGTCACGCGCACATTCACCGACGCGCAGATAAAGAAGATGAAGAGCATCGGCTACACACGTCTCGTGACGCGCATCGGACTGAAGAGCACCGCCACATCGGAGTGCATCTATTCGCCCGTCATCACGCTGAAGTGACGCCGCACACAGGTTTTTAGCCGGGATAGGGTCACCCGTTCCGACACCGTGTGTGTCACTCATGGCACCGCACATGCGAGTTTAGTGCTTTACATAACAGTTTTTCATGAGGGCGTGTCAGATATATACCTGTCTGATGCGCCCTCTTTTTCTCAGTTCGTGAGGTGTGACGCTTTTCCCGATCATGACATGCCATCACACCGCCAACGCCTCTTTCCCGTCCAACCGAAGATTATTCATTCCCATCACGTCCTGCCTCCATCAAGTAAATGAGCAGGAATCCAATCACAATATCCGCTTCCCACCAAAGTAGAGACGCAAAATCTTGCGTCTCACAAGCAAGGAATGCACAATAAACTGAGGCGATTATGTGCCTGTCATTGCTGAGTTTTTTGCTCGTGATACGCAACATTTCGCGCATATACTGGGCATGCGCCATTGAGCGGGTAATGAGGGAATGGCACATGCGCGATGCATACCGGAATGCATGAATATACGGTTCTGGCAGTAAAAAATCTTTACAAAACAAAATCGCGAAACAGGAAATGCGAAGACACTAAAACCGTATAAAAAGCGCATACGGACTCATTCCACCGGTGCGCAGGTACGTTCTGTTGTGCGGAAAAGCCTTTCCCGGTTTTCCAAAACACCGTTCCTGCATGCCTGAACACATCCTTCCGCCACCTCGAAAAGGCTTTTCCGCAATCCCGAAAAGCCTTTCCGGCATGTCGGGAAAAGCCCGTCCGTGTCATATTTGAGTGTATCAGACTGACCTTCAGACAAATACGTAAAATGCAAATAAGCCGCGTATTTGCGCCCGCGAGCCCCTGCCGTCGGCTGCAGGACGCTCTCGCTGAGTTGAGGTTGAACGGGAATGAATAATTATGCATAAATGGCAAGGAGGAAAAGGTTGGGAAGTCCGACTATACATTCGGTCTTAGCTTCTGAATAACGGATAAGCGGCTGTTCATGACTTGTGCCATCGGCAAGTCTTGAACAGCCGCTTGTGTATTGTCGCGATGCGGGATTAATCCCGCATCGGTTATTAGACTTCCATTATTATTTCGTGCTGCTGTCAGCCAGATTGCATTTGGCTTTATCGAAGATGTAGCGGGCTACATCGAGAAAAAGCTGAATGTAAGATGACGGCAGCAGTGCGGAAGAAGGATGAAGAGCTGGCAATAAACCTTAAATGTACAATCAGCGTTCTAATGACCGATGCGGGATTATCTCGCGATTTTCTTTCCTCCTACGATATAAATTCCGCGTCCCATGCTGTCTATATCGTCTCCCAGATAGCGTCCGTCGATGCTGTATACACGTCTGTCGGAAGCTTTTCCGTTCACGGTCACGCCGCCTATGCCGTCAGTGACAGGCTTCGACACCCTCACCTCATCGAGGAACTGGCGCATGGACGACGCGAACTTCAGGCGTCCCTTGCCGCTCATGTCAAGCGTCATCTCACACTGCCGCCACTTCTCCTCCGTGATGTCAAACGTTCCTATTTCGGTCTCCGTGCCCGTGCTGCTGTCTATGAAGCTCACGGTCATGGTGCTTTCCTCACCGCTCCACGGACCGGCGAGACAGCTAAGCACGGCTCCCTTCTCAGCCATAAACTCCGGAGAGGTGAGCGAGCCGGGCGTGCTCTTCGTGCCGAAACGCGCGCACTGTGCTCCGGCATACTGCTTCACACCGGTCCATCCTTCGAGGTCGGTGAGCAGGGCTGAGCCTCCCATGCCTGTCCACATGCCGTCGTTGCCTCCCTGGCTGGAGTTGTCGTCGAAGGTCTCGAGCAGCAGGTAGGCGTCGCGCTCCACCGGTGTGGAGTGGAAACGGAACGATATTGTCCCGTCAGCGTCCTTCTTTATGTCCGTGACAGACATGCCGAGGCTCTTCCGTCCGTCCGCGTTCTTCGAGTACCACAGCGGTTTCGGCATCGAGATGCTGTTCAGGCAGTCGTTCCCTCCGTACGGATAGAGGTCGCCCATGATGTCGGTAGTGTCGGTCGTTGCAGAGTTGTCGGCATGGAATATGGTGCAGCGTTGTCTCTCGCTGTCGTTGTTCACGGTGTTCTCATACCACACCTTCTCGTCATAGTCCACGTGCATCGCCATGAGTCCCGACGCGAACTGTGCGGCGTCCCATCCTGTCTGGCGGCGGTTTTCAAGGATGATGAACTCGTCCTTGTTGCCGCTGTTGTATATTATGTAAGCCTCTCCGCCCTCGCTCGTGGGCTTGAGAGCCGTCACCTCCGTGTCTTCCGTCAGTTCCACTGGAGTAATCCAGCCTGCCACCCACTTCTCGTATGCGGTGTAGCCCGACGGAGTAAACCCGCCGTCGTTGTAGCTTCCGTAGTCCATGAGGTCCCATCTGTCCATGCCGAAGTTGCTCGCGCCATACTGCGATGTGTCATACATGTCGGGATAGCCCAGACAGTGTGAGAACTCGTGGCATATCGTTCCGATGCCGTCCACGGTCTCCTTGTAGTTGTCCCTGTCGTCGAGAGTCATCTCGCAGCTGCACGCATAGGTGTTTATGTCCACGTTGTCGAGATTGAGCTTGCTGCCGTAGTCGCTGTCGGAGAGGGTCCACTTGTGGGGCCATATGGTGTCTTCCGACCCGCCTGACGCCTCGCCCATTCCGGCGTAGAGGGCGAACACCTGGTCCACCTCGCCGTCGCCGTCCCAGTCATAGTCTGCGAAGTTCACCTCACCGTCTATCGCCTTGCACGCCTCGGCTACCATCTCGCCCGCACGGGCGTCACCGCTTATCCCGGCGTTCTGTCCGTAGTAAGCGTATCCGTTGGGCATTGTCACCGGACCGACGACGTCGAACTCCACATCGAACACACCGTTGCTCTGTGCCTTGAAATAGTCTCTCACACTGCCGTGGAAACCGTCCTCCGTCGTGAATCCAGGTTCGTTTGCCACGCCTTTGTAGAAAGTGAGGTCGTGAGAGTCCTTGAATTTCTTGTCGCTGAACTGCACAAGGATTATCAGTCCCTTCTTCTTTCCCTCGAACACCTTGCCCGTTCCGCCCGCGAGCTTGCGCGCCCTTGCGCGGTTGGCGTTGTCGAACACCGCCCGGCGCGCCTTGGCATGAGCTGCCAGAACGGTCTTTTCCACCTTTGTGTACACACCGCCTGACCCGATGACATAGCAGTCGCCGCTCTCCGACTGATAGTAGTGCACGATGTCGTCTCCCGTCAGTCGGGCGCGCACTTCCTGTCCGTCAGCCAGGCGCAGGGTTTTCCAAAGCCCCCGCTTGGCTGGAACGGCAGCCGCTCCGAGTACAAGCGAGAGCATGACAGAACAAATAAAAAGTCTTTTCAGATCTACAAATGTTTGAATAAATAAGCCTTTTGGTAAAACAGCCACAAAACTACAAATTATTTACTAAATATCTTATAAAAGTTACGGATATACGTGTTTTTTCGTAATTTTGCCTTATAAATAATCCAAAAACCGAACAATTGAGAATGAAAAGACAACATTTCATACTGCCTTTGGCATGTGTGGCGGTGCTCGCAGGATGCTCCGCACGCAGTAACACCGACGACGCAACATTGCAGCAGATACCGTTCCAGCAGGTGACTCTGGAGGACAACTTCTGGCTTCCGCGCCTGAAGACACAGAAAGAGGTGCTCGTGCCGTTCGCGCTCGACAAGGTGCGGCCTGCCATGGACAACCTGCGCAAGACGGGAAACTGGCTTCACGGGGTGAAGAACGAGCTGCCTTTCCCCCACCGCTACGTGGCGTCAGACCTCTACAAGGTGATGGAGGGGGCGGCTTATCTGCTCACGTTGGAGAGGGACGCCGCGCTCGAGCACACCATGGACAGCATCATCGACCTCATAGGACGCGCCCAGCAGGACGACGGCTATCTGTATGAGGCGCACACCACGGGTGTCTCCGCAAACCACGAACACTGGGGCGGAGCGGGCATGGGCGACCGTCCTTACTCGTGGGTGGTGCACAGCCATGAGCTCTACAACATGGGACACATGTATGAGGGAGCCGTAGCCTACTGGCAGGCAACGGGCAAGGACAAGTGGCTGAGGATAGCAGAGAAGAACGCGCGGCACATAAACCACGTGTTCTTCGAGGGCGACCCGGCATACAACGGAGGCAAACCGGTGAACCAGGCTCCGGGACATGAGGAGATAGAGCTTGCGCTGGTGAAGCTCTTCCACGCCACGGGCGACACGCTGTATCTCAACATGGCGAAGCGTTTCATAGACATACGCGGAGTGACATACCGCCCGGACGGCGACGGGGTGATGAGCCCGAGCTACGCCCAGCAGCATCTTCCGGTGAGACAGCAGACAAAGGCTGTGGGTCACGCCGTGCGAGCCACATATCTCTATTCGGGCATGGCTGACGTCATGGCGCAGACAGGCGACACCACGCTGCGACCCGCCCTCGACAGCATCTGGACCAACATCGTGGACACACGGATGCACATCACCGGCGGACTGGGAGCCGTACACGGCATCGAGGGATTCGGTCCGGAATATCTGCTTCCCAACAAGGAGGCTTACAACGAGACGTGCGCGGCTGTGGGCAACGTGATGTTCAACTACCGCATGTTCATGGCTGAGAAGGACGCCAGATACATAGACGTGGCTGAGGTGGCTCTCTACAACAACGTGCTGGCGGGCGTCAGCCTCTCGGGAAACAGGTTCTTCTATGTCAACCCGCTCGAGACCGACAGCCGGCAGGCGTTCAACCAGGGTGTGAAAGGACGCTCGCCGTGGTTCGGCACGGCATGCTGCCCGTCAAACATAGCGCGCCTCATACCGCAGATTCCGGGCATGATGTATGCCTATACCGACGATGACATATACTGCACCTTCTATGCCGGCACATCCACGGTGATACCGCTGAAGAAGGGAAAGGTGAGCCTGAGCCAGCAGACTGAATATCCGTTCGGCGAGACAATACGTTTCGAGATAAGTCCCGAAGGCGGCAGCGGCAGGTTCGCCCTCCATCTGCGCATCCCCACATGGACCGGCACGCAGTTCGTTCCGGGCAGGCTCTACTCGTATGCCGGTGACAGCCGCGCCGCATGGCAGCTGCTGGTGAACGGTGAGGAGGTGAAGGCTGTGCCGGAGAAAGGCTTTGTCACGGTCAGCCGCACATGGAAACGGGGCGACCGCGTGGAGCTGCGTCTGCCCATGCCGGTGCGCTTCAACAGGGCGTTGCCGCAGGTCGAGGCTGACAGAGGACGGCTCTGCGTCACGCGCGGACCGCTCGTCTACTGCGCCGAGGCGGTGGACAACGCCGCCATGCCGGCAAGCTACGTGCTCTCGCCCGACGACGCGACAGGTGTGAGGAAAGCCTCGGACGGACCGCTCAAGGGCATCGACTTCGTGACGGTGGAGGCTCGCTCGGTGCAGGACGGAGCCGACGGCACCCTCACGATGGTGCCCTACTATGCGTGGGACAACCGTGGCGACGATGCCATGACAGTGTGGATGGCAGACAACGACAGCCTTGCGAGGGCGTCCATACCGGTCATCCCGGAATACATCTCCGACGTGAAGGCCACGCACACATTCGAACAGGACGACGTGCTTGCCATGGTGACGAACGGCTACCCCGCCTCTTCGCACGACACGTCCATACCGCGCTGGACAAGCTGGCCCGAGAAAGGAAGGGAGCAGACCGTCGAGATGACTCTCAAACGTCCGCTCAGGCTGCAGAGCCTCTCGGTGTACTGGTATGACGACAACGGCGGGGTGCAGGTGCCGCAGTCGTGGACTCTCGAGTACAAGGCTGACGGACAGTGGAAGCCTTTCCCCATCTACGTCACCGACGAATACCGCGTTCTGAAGGACCAATACAACATGGTGCACCCCGGCGAGGACATCACGGCGGAGGCGTTGAGGCTCCACATAGTGCCTGAAGCCGATGCGGCGGCAGGCATACTGAGCGTGCAGATAGAGGAGGTGAAGTGAGACCGGCGTGAGGTCTCGCCTCACTTCGGCTCCGGCTTGTGCATACGGCATCTGATTACCTTGCGGTTTTTGTCGGCTATCCAGCACGATGCGAGTATCGGAGATTCCAGACCAGCCTTCTTCCAGCCCTCCCAATATATCGTGACACAATGGTAAATGTCCTCCGGGAGCGTCCCTTCCTGTATCTCGTCCTTTTTGAAAGCCCTGTATTTCTCCGGTATCCAGTCGTATTTAAGAAACTTGAATGTGCCCTCGCTGATAGTGGGATATATCTCGCCGACGTCTCTCATGTCTGTCCAGCACTCGCCTTTCTTTGTGTGATACACCAGATGGTTGAGCGCGATGCCGGTGAGTATCCTTATCCGCTCAGCCTTTTTGAGCGAGGCGACAGACTTCCCGTACGCATACTTCTTGCCGCGTAGCTGCCCGTCGGTTGGTATCTCGTACTTCTTGGGATGGCGCGGGGCATTCCTGAATATCTCCGCTGTCGGAATCTTGTCCTTCATGTCGAAGCCGTTGCCGTAGACTGTCACGTCATACGTATATTCCGACAACAATACGTTGAAGTTCTCTTCCATCATTGCTGTGGCAGGACGCCCTATCTCCGGCTCGGTATCGTCAAAAACGAAAGGATAATATTCCTTGCCTATGATATCTATATGATAAATGTATCTGTCGGACGGCGCGAAAGCCCTTATCACACTGTCCTTTTCTTTAGGATGAAGAAAGTTATATATCCATTCCACGTAACTCCCGTCGAAATCATTCTGATATATGAGTGCGACAGACTCCTTACCAATATTGCTGTCGTGAAAGTAATCCCTCATCCTCGCCGTTATCACACTGTCGCGCTCGTGCCACGGCATCTTGCTGAGACGTGTCTGGGCTTGCGCAAGAATGCCCTGACACAGGAATAATAGTATAAAGAGGTGTTTCATAATGTGTGTTTTTAGGTTATGAATATCCGCTAATATAGCGATAAATGTGCATACCGTGCTTGCAATATGAAAGGAAGTTGTATGTGATTTAACTTAATTTGCCTTTTGTGAATGATTTTATTACATTTTGTGACGGTTTTTAACATATTGCGGATGAGGCGTCCGCACGGGATGAAAGGAAAAAGGTTGTTGGATAGGGAAGAGTGGGTGGGGATATGTGTAAAACACTATCGCACACACTTGCACATTTTTTTGTATTAAAATAATGATGGCGTCAGCCCAGTAGAGACGCAAAATCTTGCGTCTCCCGAGCAAAAAATGCGGCAATGCCAGGCATCTTATCGCCTCGATTAATAGCGCATCCTCGCCAGTAGAGACGCAAAATCTTGCGTCTCACAAGCAAAAGATGCAGTAATGCCAGGCAATATCCTCACCTGAATCCAATGCCATCCTTGCGTCGCCCGGGTATCAATCGCAGCAATGACAGGCATATTTCGCATCTGTTTATTGCGCATCCTTGCTTGTGAGACGCAAGATTTTGCGTCTCTACTTTGGTTTGCCCACATATAATATCGCGTTGTTTACATGTATAAGGCAAAGTCAACAGCTCAATAAGGGCTTGCTTTCGGATTGCGGACACCTAATTTCGTATAAAAATGCAAAGGCGCGGACGGGTGTGCATATTTATCCATCGGCAACTCCGCGAGAGTAGGATATTTTCGTCGTAAGAGCATTGCGGACGCGAATACGCGGGTTTTGCGCGGTTTGGGTAAGGTGCTGACAGTCAAAGGAATGTATGTTTTTGCGTTGCAAGACAGTGTTTGCCGGGTTGCGGAAGAGCCTTTTCGGTGTCGCAATACGGGCTTTCCTGTGGTGTGGGAAAGGCTTTTTTACGGTGTGGAACGTGCTTTTCCGTGGTGCGGGAGGACGGTCGTGGCGAGCCGATATTGTGAAGAATGTCCGCCGGAATGGGTTTTATGGCGGTGCGGAGGGTGGGGAGGAGCTGGTGAAGAGGGTGCGAATGCTTGCTCGGAACGGTTTTTATTCTCTCTTTTGAAAGAAAAAAATGTAATGATTTTTTACTGTCCTTATTGCATAAATATTCATTTCCGGCAATGCCGCGCGGCTATTTCTTCATATCCGTATATCCGTCCCGCGCGCTCGTCCGGATGTTTTGTGATGCCAAAGACACATATCCATGAGCAGTCTATGGCATTGAAATGCGTGCAATGAAATGCTGATGATGAATGCGTTTATCACTCGTGAGACGCAAGATTTTGCGTCTCTACTTTAGCTTGACAGCGTGTTTAAAGATTGATATAACAATGGCGTCAGCCAGTAGAGACGCAAAATTTTGCGTCTCCCGTGCAAAAAACTCAGCAATGACAGGCACATAATCGCATTTGTTTATAGCCCATCCTTGCGTCTCACGAGCGACAAACACCCTGACAAACCACATATTATTGCGCACCTTTCACAGGGATATTCCAACACGGGAGACGCAAAATTTTGCGTCTCTACTTAGGTTTGACAGCTGGTTCAGGACTTGAAATGGCAATGGCTCGAGCCTGTGTATGCGCAAAATCTTGCGTATCTTGTGTAATGTTAAAGTTTATTCTGAATAACAATATTGACTGTATTACAGGAAAATAATTGACAAAAGGTAATGTATTAACCACTTTTATTTAAATTTTATTAAATGAAACAATTTTCCCATTTTATATTAACCACTGCATTGAAATATTTGTTACATTTGCCTACAGAAGCCTGATGATAGTCACCAGGCAAACCTAAAACTACAATATTATGGTAAAACAATTTTTTATCGCCATGTTAGGCACAGTCTTGTTTTCTACTACAACCGTTTCAGCACAAACCATGAAGGAGGCATATTTTTATGGAGAAAAAGCAGGCAAAAGTCTGAAGACTCCATGCAAAGGTGAGTGTGTAAGAATCTGCGCACACATAACCTATAACATTGGAGATATAGGTCCTATCGGTGGTGGTGCCCCCGTAGATCCTACCAGAGCGAAAGTCGCTCCTAGACAGAAGCAGACCACGGTGACAGTTACGTTGGAAGATGCAGACGGTAATGTCATAACAGAAGAACGGAGAACCTATGTCGGCAACGAAAATGCCGTAATGGAGGAGATTGACAGAGAGATTATTGAGAATGGAGGTATTGCGGAATAAGGAGAGGAAAAAATCATGAGAAAGGCCATAACATTATTATTGGCAGTGACCCTCTCGCACTTATACTCAGGAGGTCAGACCACTGACCTCCTGAATTCGTATGAGGAGGGAGAGCTTCAGGTGCGCCAGAAGCCGGGAAGCGACCGCCTGCTGGCGGACTGGCTCGACGCTGCCGGCGTGAAAGAGGACACTGTGTATGCTTTCTTGTTTGTTCCCGGAAGCTGTCCGCGATGCGAGAGCAGCATCAGGCTTTACCATAAAGAGTTACGCAAGACGGGCAGGAAACTGATGCTCATCAGCGTAATAGGCGACAAGGAGACTGCCGACTACTACAACCGCAGGAAGGGTTATGAGCCAGACTACGCCTTGTGCGACTCTACAGATAGATACAAGGGCATATTCAGCTTCAACAATGTGGACCTCGGCGGACTCTATCTGCTCAAGCTGGCGCGCTCCGGACGTATGGTGACAGGCATCGAGGGATCGTCGTTCGACGACAATTTGTTCACCCAGCTCACGGCGCGCAGAGAGCCTCTGCCGTATCATGACTTCGTGGAGGAGGCTGTAGGAAGCGGACAGACAGAATATGTCTACACCGTGGAGCAGGCGAAGCCTCACGCCATGAGCATGGTGCGCGACTACCGGCTGAATGTCTCAGCCGACGCTCCGCTGTGCGAGACGTTCAGCAATCCGTGGTTTGACGGCAGGGAGTTCTACTACACCGACGAGCTTGTCGCCGGCATGCCGATATACAGGCTCGGCTCTCGGGGCAGCCTCGACCTTGTGGACGTGATGCGCCCGGCGGACAGTGAGCGCAACGCTTTCATAAAGCTTGACTCCGCAGACCTGCGACTCATGGCGTCGAACGGTGGAGTGCACTACATTCCGTGCAACGCCGCACCGCTCGACGAGGGACACATCGGACTCTCCTATTCGCTCCCGCACATCTTCTACGAGACTCCCACAAAAATGGCATACTATAATGAGGCATGCGTGCTCTCGCGCCGCAAGGACGGGCTGACGCCCGACTCGCTTACCGATTTCGACTTCGACACAAAGCGCGACGGCTATTTCTACCAGCACTTCCAGTTCAGCTCCACAGGCGGAAAACTGATAGTGGGATGCGGAAAACTGACGTGGCCCTACGACATGGAGGAAGAGGAGTACCGGGGAAAGGCGGGCATGGACCCGTTTGACGAGTCGTTCTACAGCGTGCAGAACCCTTTCATGGCTGCCTTCGACAGAAAAACGGGCAAGCTGCTGTTCCGCTTCGGCAACCTCGACGACATCGCGCGCAAGACACGCACGGGATATTACTTCTTCGATCCTGTCTCGGTGGTGTGCGGAAACGAGCTCGCATATACCGACACTTACTCCGGAAAGGTGTGTGTGGCAGACACTGCCGACCTGGCAAAGACAAAGGCGAGATACACGGTGTTCGCCATAAACGATGACGACATGACGCCGCCCGACACGGCAAACTTCTACTCCTTCGCGGCTGCGAAGGCTTACAGGGGACTGCTCTGCCGCGGCATCATGGACATGAGGCTAACGACCGACAGGCTGTTCTGCATGGTGAAATATGGCGATCTGTCCACTCCCAACGACCCGAAGCAGCGGTTCACATTGGTGGAGGTGGACCGCAAGACAGGCAGACGCAGGGAATGGCTCTATCCGGAACCTGAGGGACGCACGGTGTTCACACGCGGACTGTACACCGAAAACGGCAAGGTAAGACCCTACGAGGTGCTCAAGGGAGGCGACGGACCGGTGATAAGGGTGTTCGCCGCAGACTGACCCACAGGGACGCATCTGCTCAGACGTCGAGCCGAAGCTCGTAGTCTGTGACGTCGAGCGTGCGTCCCATTTTCACGCCCACGCCCTTGAAGTGAGACGCCCGGAAGAAACCCAGCTTGCGGTGCATGGCTATGCTCGGAGCGTTGCAGCCCGTGATGCAGGCTATAAGCACACGGCAGCCCTGACGGCGGCAGCGGTCTATGAGCACGCGCATGAGCGATGTGCCCAGTCCACGGCGCACGCAGGCAGGGTCTGCATATACGGTTGTCTCCCACGTCGCGGCATAGGCGGCGCGCTCTTTCCACGGATGGGCGTAGGCATATGCCTTCACCTCTCCGTCTTCCTCAGCCACAATGTAAGGGTGGGTGGCTGATATCGCCCGCACGCGGGAGCGCATCTGCTCCACGGAGAGAGGTTCTGTCTCGAACGTCTCCACGCCGTTCACGATATACCAGTTGTATATTTGCGTTATCCGGGCTATGTCTCTGTCTTCTACGTCGCGTATCATCGTCCACGCTTTGTTATTATAAAAAAATGAGGGAAAGCCTCACTTTCCCGCCACTATCCTCTTTATCTCGTTGAGTTTGTTAAGAGCCTCGACAGGCGTGAGGTTGTTGATGTCGAGCCCGAGAATCTCGTCGCGTATCTGGCAGAGCACCGGGTCGTCCAGCTGGAAGAAGCTCAGCTGCATTCCCTCGCGCGTCATGTTCAGTCTGTCTGCCGATGGTTTTGCCACGCGCCCAACCTGCGAGTTGTCCGCCTCGAGCTCTTTCAGTATGACACCTGCGCGCTTCACTATGCTGCGCGGCATGCCGGCAATCTCCGCCACGTGTATTCCGAAGGAGTGCTCCGAGCCTCCGCGCATGAGCTTCCGCAGGAAGATGACTTTTCCGTCGACCTCCTTCACGCTCACGTTGTAGTTCTTTATCCGTGCGAAGTTCTTCTCCATCTCGTTCAGCTCGTGGTAGTGTGTGGCGAAGAGCGTGCGTGCCCGCGCCTTGGGATGCTCGTGCAGGTATTCCACTATAGCCCACGCTATGGATATGCCGTCGTATGTCGACGTACCGCGTCCCAGCTCGTCGAAGAGCACGAGCGAGCGCGGCGTGACGTTGTTGAGTATGTTTGCCGCCTCGGTCATCTCCACCATGAAGGTGGACTCGCCCAAAGATATGTTGTCAGACGCGCCCACACGTGTGAAAATCTTGTCCACCATACCTATCCGCGCGCTCTCCGCCGGAACGAAGCAACCCGCCTGCGCCATGAGCACAATGAGCGCGGTCTGGCGCAGCAGGGCGGACTTTCCCGCCATGTTGGGACCTGTGATGATGACAATCTGCTGGCGTTCGGTGTCGAGCTCTATGTCGTTGGGCACATAGGTCTCGCCCGCAGGCAGCTGCGTCTCTATCACCGGATGGCGTCCGCCGCGTATCTCCAGCACGTCGTCGTCTGTCACCACCGGTCTTACATATCTGTTCTCCTCCGCCGTCTTGGCGAAAGAGAGCAGACAGTCGAGCCGTGCCACGATGTTGGCGTTTATCTGTATCTGCGGTATGTATTCGGCTGCGGCGGTGACGAGTTCGCCGAACAGGCGTGTCTCCAGGGCGAGAATCTTCTCGTCGGCACCCATTATCTTCTCCTCATACTCCTTCAGCTCCTGCGTGATGTAGCGTTCGGCGTTGGCGAGAGTCTGCTTTCTCACCCATCCCTCCGGCACCTTGTCCTTATACGTATTGCGCACCTCGAGATAGTAACCGAACACGTTGTTGTAGCCAACCTTCAGTGACGCTATGCCCGTCCGCTCCGTCTCGCGCTCCTGTATCTGCATGAGATAGTCGCGTCCGCCGCGCGATATGGCTCTCAGTTCGTCGAGCTCGGGCGAGAACCCGTCGGCTATCACGCCGCCCTTGCTCACGAGCTGCGGAGGGTCGGGCTGTATCTCGCGCTCTATTCTGTCGCGTAGGTTCTCGCAGAGATTCATCTGCGCGCCGATGTCCTCAAGTATGCTGTTGCCCGAATGGCAGCACGCCGACTTCAGCGGAGCCATCGCCTGAAGCGCGGTACGCAACTGTACGAGCTCGCGCGGAGACACTCTCCCCACGGCAACCTTCGATATGATGCGCTCTATGTCGCCCATGCGGTGGAGCTGCTCGTCTGCCATGAGGCGGAAGTCGGGCTTGCGGAAGAAGTGCTCCACCACGTCCAGGCGGTCCTCTATCTGCCTTACGTCCTTCAGCGGGAACACCGTCCACCTCTTCAGCATGCGTCCGCCCATGGGTGTGACGGTGCGGTCGATGACGTCGAGCAGCGACGCTCCGTCCTCCTGCATGGAGTGGAGAAGCTCGAGCGAGCGTATGGTGAACTTGTCGAGGCGCACATAACGCTCCTCCTCAATGCGCGCGAGCGACGTTATGTGCGACAGATGGGTGTGCTGGGTCATCTCGAGATATTGCAGGATGACGCCCGAGGCGATGACCCCGCTGCGCAGGTGCTCCACGCCGAACCCCTTCAGCGAGCGCGTGCCGAAGTGGCGCAGCAGCTTCTGGCGTGCGCTCTGCTCGGTGAACATCCATTCGTCCAGCTCGAACACACACCATCGGGAGCCGAACCGTTGTTCGAACTCCTGCCTGCACGATTTCTCATACAGCACCTCCTTGGGTTGGAAACTGCCCATCAGTTTTTCCACATAGTCTGCCGTACCCTCACCGGTTAGGAACTCGCCGGTGGATATGTCGAGAAACGCCACGCCGCATGCCGACCGCCCGAAGTGTATCGCCGCCAGGAAGTTGTTCTCCTTATAGTTGAGCACGTTGTCGCCCATCGCCACGCCGGGAGTGACGAGTTCGGTTATGCCACGCTTCACGAGAGTCTTCGTAAGCTTCGGGTCCTCCAGCTGGTCGCATATCGCCACGCGCCTGCCAGCCCTGATGAGCTTGGGCAGGTAGGTGTCGAGCGCATGATAGGGAAAGCCCGCCATCTCCGTAGTCTGACCTCCGTCGCGCGAGCGTCCGTTGCTGCGCCGCGTGAGAGTGATGCCGAGTATCTTCGACGCAGCTACGGCATCCTCGCAGTAAGTCTCGTAGAAGTCACCGCAGCGGAACAGCAGCAGTGCGTCGGGATGCTTCGCCTTGAGGTCGAAAAACTGTTTCATCATCGGCGTGAGGCCGTCATCTTTCTTTTTTGCAGACATGTCGTTGTATGGTTTTTCAATACGCAAAATTAAACAAAATCAATGAAAAACGATAATCTGACGGCAACATTAAGCGGATGGCAGGGATTTATTGCCGTCACGTTGACGCCGTCATCGCTTCATCCGCATGCCCTGACCGGCGGTCTTATTGTTATGTGATAATGACTCCGAGGGGATATGCATGACGGCACGTATCGTCATGCGTAAACAGCCGTTGTGTCAAAAAACACGCGCGCTATTGCCGCTTTCTCAAAATTATTTGCTATATTAGCACCGATGTTACGCTGCCCCGCGCCATGCCGAACACGTAGCTCACGTCATCCGGACAGGCGCGGTCGGGGCACGGCACACCGCATACATACTCAACCGGACAACACCACGACACAGCATGACAATACATCCTCTTTGGTCAGACGAAATGTGGCTGCCTCTCATGCAGCTTTACCTTAAAAAGCCCGAAGGCGTGAAACCGCTCTTCTCACGCCATCTCATACAGCTGAGTCTCGAACTGCACATCGAGCCGAAAATACTCTACGCGCAGATGTTCAGACTGCGCCAGCCCGACACTCCGTCGCTGCAGCACCTGTGGCGCAGATACTCCGGCGACACGCGGAGACTGGCGCGCGACGTGAAACGCCTGAGACAGATGGACGGGTTCGGCACGGCTGGGGCATTCTATGAGGGTGTTGCCACGAGCGAGTCGTTCGAGAAGGAATACCGACCCATCGATGCCGACAGCAGACTCACGCCCATGATGCTCACGATGATTCTCGACCTGTACTACCGTCTCACGCCCGTCACGATGGTGGCGGAGACACCCGAGGTGGGCGAACTGGCGCGCTGCATGCGCATACCGCCGTCGCTCGTAGCCGAGGTGATGGGCTGCTTCCTCGTGTGCGACCCGTGCATGAAGTACAACGACCCGTCATCGGGACTCTATCCGGAGTGTCTCGCAGTATGGAGAAAGTATATATCAAAAGAGCCGGAAGAGCTCGCCGCCACCGCAGCACAGATGCGCGCGTACTTCAGATGATGTGCTTCAGCGGCGGCATAACGCCACCGCCCGCCGTATTCCCGATACCCCGCAGGAACATTCCACGCAGCACCGCAGGAACATTCCCTGCCGTACCGCCGCCATATTTCCACCGGACAGGCGCACGAAACACCATCATTATTTCAATTGCAAGCACATCATGCCATGCGCTGCAAGCCAAAGTAGAGACGCAAGATTTTGCGTCTCACAAGGGAGGATGCGCTATTGGTTGAGGTGATTATGTGGCTGTCATTGCTGGGTTTATTGCACTGGAGACGCAAAATCTTGCGTCTCACAAGGGAGAATGCGCTATTGATTGAGGTGATTATATGCTTGTCGTTGCTGGGTTTACTGCACGTGAGACGCAAGATTTTGCGTCTCTACAGGCTGACGCCGTCATTATTATCAACAGTAAATGTGTTCTATAATTCGCAGGCAAGCCAAAGTAGAGACGCAAAATCTTGCGTCTCACAAAGGAGGTTGCGTTATTAATTGAGGCGATAAAATGCCTGTTATTGCTGCGTTTACTGTTCGTGAGACGCAAGATTTTGCGTCTCTACTGGGCTGACGCCGTCATTTATATATCAAGAGCGTGCTTTTATAACATACAGGCGGCTGTTTCCTGAGCCATGCCGTCACACCATCGGAATAGGAAATATAGACCACCGTCATCGTCACAACACCCGTAACGGTTGACCGAACGTGCTTTCCTGATTTGCGGAAAGCCTGTTCCTTGCTCTCAAAAAGCCTGTTTTGCAGTCCTGAAGAGCCTTTTTCGCAGTGTCAAAAAGCCCGTTTTGCAATGCGCTGACATACAGGCTGTTATGTTGTAGGAAAACTGTCGTATGACAGCAGCCGCCATCCTGTCCTGTCATCACGGCAAGTCGGATATGTCCAAACAGCAAAAGGAAGAATGGAACACTCACCGGCTGCCGCCCGCCCCGATTTTTATGCCATTACACCACCTGCTCATCCCGCCTTCCATACATGTTTTCCATCAACCCGCTGTCATTGACATACGTCCCCCGATGCGTCATTCCTATCCTGCGTGTCACGCCATCATTGTTTCAATTGAGCACATCATGTCATGCGTTGCAACCCTAAGTAGAGACGCAAAATCTTGCGTCTCACAAGGGAGGACGCGCTATTGGTTGTGGTGATTATGTGCCTGTCGTTGGTGTGTTTGTTGCTCGTGAGATGAAAGGATATGCTATTGGTCGAGGCGATTATGTGCTTGTCATTGCTGAGCTTGTTGCTCGTGAGACGCAAGATTTTGCGTCTCTACTTGGCTGACGCCGTCATTATTTTTATTGGATATGCCGTCATGTCGTGCGTGGACAGACCAAAGGACAGGTGCAGGGTTCTTATGACAAAGGTACAGATGGTACGTGCCCATGTGGAAAAGGGGCTGTGGCGGTATGGCGAACGCTCAGGACTTGACATTATTTTCACCTTTTTCTTTGATGAGACATAATTATTTTTATATCTTTGCATAAGATATAGCCGCACTCGGGAAGCCAGGAGCGACTCTCATTCCGCCCGTCCGCAATATCATTCAATGCGATATGGCGCGTCCGGAAAGCCGGGACGGTTGTATCTCCATTAACATCAATTTCACGTAAACATGGCTCAAAGACTCATACAGTCACAGGAACAGAAACTGCAACAGGTGCAGAGGCTCTCGCAACAACAGATGTTGCAGGTGAGACTTCTCGAAATGCCGCTGGCGGAGCTTGAGGAGAACATAAACGCGGAGATTGACGACAACCCCGCACTCGAGGCTCTGCCGCACGAGGACACTGCCGCACCCGTGGCAGAGACAGGCGACTACCACGACGACTCCGACACCGCCGAAGCTGACTTCGACACCGTGCAGGAGCGGCAGGACCGCGACGACGCGCTCAACGCAGCACTCGAGAACATCGGGCGCGACGACGAGATGCCGGCACTGTACAACCGCGAAGAGAGCAACGGGGCGGAGTATGAGGAACGTGTGTACGGCGACACCACATCGTTCTACGACAAACTCAAGGAGCAGATGGGGGAGACGGAGCTTGACGCGAAGAGCAGGGAGGTGATGGAATATATCATCGGATCGCTCGACGACGACGGTCTGCTCAGGAAAGACTCGGAGAGTATCAGCGACGAGCTCACAATATATTACAACATCGACGTGACACCGGAGGAGGTGGACAGGGTGATTGCCATACTCCAGACGTTCGACCCGCCGGGCATAGGGGCGCACTCGCTGCAGGAGTGTCTGATGCTACAGATAGACCGCAGACCCGACAGCGAGATGAAGAGACTTATGAGGGAGGTGGTGGAGAATCACTTCGACGAGTTCACGAAGAAACACTGGAACAAGATACAGTCGGCTCTCGGAACCGACGACTATACCACACGACGCCTGCAGGACGAGCTGCGACGGCTCAACCCCAAGCCGGGAGCGTCGCTCGGAGAGACGCAGGGAAGCACCCTGCAACAGATAACGCCCGACTTCATCGTGGACACAAGCGACACGGGAGACATCACTTTCACGCTCAACACGGGCAATGTGCCGGAGCTGAAGGTGTCGCAGTCGTTCGCCGACCTCGTGGAGACATACCGCAACAACAAGGAGGGCATGACGCGGCGCGACAAGGAAGCCCTGCTCTACGCAAAGGAGAAGGTGAGCCGCGCGCAGGGTTTCATAGAAGCGGTGAGACAGAGGCAGCACACGCTCCGTGTCACAATGCAGGCCATAATAGACTGGCAGCGCAAGTTCTTCACCGACGGCGACGAGGCTGACCTGCGCCCGATGATTCTCAAAAACATAGCCGACAAGACCGGACTCGACATATCCACCATATCGCGCGTGAGCAACGTGAAGTACGTGCAGACCAACTGGGGCACGTTCCCGCTGCGATTCTTCTTCACCGACGGATACACCACGGACAACGGAGAGGAGATGTCCACACGCAAGATAAAGATGGCTCTGAAGGACATCATAGCCAAGGAGGACAAGAAAAAGCCCAAGAGCGACGACGTCATAACGCGCGAGATGGCTGCATTGGGCTATCCCATCGCACGGCGCACGGTGGCGAAATACCGCGAGCAGATGGGCATACCGGTGGCGCGCCTGCGCAAATGAAGGCAGGAGGACACACTATGAAGTCAACCGTGACACAAGCAACAGACATATGAAAGGAAACCCGATAATTCTGGCAGCAAGGATAATGAGCATCGTCTTCACACCGTTCTATCTGTCGTTGGTGGGACTGATGGCTCTCTTCACGTTCAGTTACCTCAGTCTGCTGCCGTGGCAATACAAGGCGACGGTGCTCGCCCTGGTCTACATCTTCACCATTCTCGCCCCCACACTGCTCATCCGTGTCTACCGCCGCAACCGTGGATGGAACCGCCACCAGCTCGGGGCGAAGGAGCGGCGTGCCGTACCCTACGTCATATCCATTGTGTGCTACTTCGCCTGCTGCTACGTCATGGCACTGTTCCACATACCACACTTCATGATAAGCATACTCATCGCGGCACTGCTCATACAGATAGTCTGCGCGCTGATCAACACATGGTGGAAGATATCCACCCACACGGCGGCTATCGGAGGAGTGGCGGGCGCGCTCATGGCTTTCGCCTTCATCTTCATGTTCAACCCCATATGGTGGCTCTGCATAGTGCTCCTGCTGGCAGGAGCGGTGGGCACAAGCCGCATGATTCTGCGCCAGCACACCCTCGCGCAGGTTGTCATGGGGTTCGTGGCGGGATGGTTCATCGCCTACTGGACGGTGCTCATAGTGTAGCGCGTCAGGCGTGACACCGGCTGCCGGCGGCTCGCCGGCACTGACATGGAAAGAAAACAACAGCAACATAAAAACATAACGACACATGAAACCATCAGTCAGCATCATCATGGGCAGCACAAGCGACATGCCCGTAATGGAGAAAGCATGCAAATTTCTCAACGACATGCAGATACCGTTTGAAGTGAACGCCCTCTCCGCACACCGCACACCGCAGGCGGTGGAACAGTTTGCCAAGGAGGCGAAGGGACGCGGCATAAAGGTCATCATAGCCGGAGCGGGAATGGCTGCGGCACTGCCCGGAGTGATAGCGGCAATGACAACGCTCCCCGTGATAGGCGTACCCATAAAGGGAATGCTCGACGGACTCGACGCCATGCTGAGCATCATACAGATGCCGCCGGGCATACCTGTGGCTACGGTGGGGGTGAACGGCGCGATGAACGCCGCCATACTCGCAGTGGAGATGATAGCCCTCGCCGATGAGGACGTTGCCGCACGTCTCGCCGAATACAAGGCTGGACTGGGCGCGAAGATAGAAAAGGCAAACAAGGAACTTGCCGAAGTGAAGTACGACTTCAAGACAAACTGACGCTGTAAGTGCGGTGGCAATGTCCGTCACCGCACTTCCTTCCACCACGCTGACGTGCCCGCAGGAGTGCATACGCCACCGGCATACGCTCCGTCGGAAGTAAGTCTCCGCACGTACGCGCCTTTTCCCGCATCCCCTCTCCGGCAAGACAACCGTGCGTCATGCCCCGGCTGGCACACTCACGCCGCGCATCCCATCCTGACAGAAGCCGCACACATGTGCGTATGACATATGATAACCTGCGAAGCCATAGACCTGATGGCACTGCAACTGTTACTATAACATCCTATCATTATTAATATGATATCTTACCATTGCTACTATGATATTCTATCACTGTTGCTCTGATATTTTACCATTGCTGCTATGATATTCTATCACTGCTGCTCTGATACTTTACCATTGCTACTATGATATTCTATCACTGCTGCTCTGATACTTTACCATTGCTGCTATGATATTCTATCACTGCTGCTCTGATATTTTACCATTGCTGCTATGATATTCTATCACTGTTACTATGATATTTTACCATTGCTGCTATGATATTCTATCACTGTTGCTATAATATTTTTACATTGTTACTTTTTTACCTTTTTACTTTCAACTTTTATGAGAAGATTATTTACCATTATGATTATGTGCATTGCCGCCTTTCAGATGTCAAAGGCGGACAACGCGATTACAATCACAAAGGAGAACACGTCTGTAGTGATGTCTGCGGACGAGTGCGGACCGGTCAGACAGGCGGTAGATGCGCTGTGCCGCGACTTCGGCAAGGTGATGGGCTTCAAGCCGGAAGTGAAGGACGGCATCACCGGAAGCGGCATTGAGCTCGTCGTGGTGAACGACGCCACACCATCGTCAAGGGCGTTCCTGCCTGCGGAGACTGAAGGGTGGGGCGACAACACCTTCGAGGCTCACCGCATAAAAGCCGACGGCAACCGCATATACCTGCACGGCATGGACATGCGCGGAACCATCTATGCCATCTACTCGTTCAGCGAGAAGTTCCTCGGAGTGCCGCCGCTGTGGTACTGGTGCAGTTGGCAGCCGGAGCACAAGGACGCCGTAGAGGTGCCGGCGGCGTACAGTTACTTCCAGCCGTCGCCCACAGTGCGCTACCGGGCATGGTTCCCCAACGATGAGGACCTGTTCATTCCGTGGCGTGCCAAGAGCAGTGACAACAACGAACTGTGGCTCGAGACAATGCTCAGACTGAAGCTCAACACCGTAGAGCACACCGCCACCGTGACCACAGACGGCACACTCAACAGCGAGGCACAGCTCTACAAGAAATACGGACTGGTGCTTACCTCACACCACATGATAGCACTCAACAACAGCTTCGCCAACTGGGACGCTTACTGGAAAGAGGTGCGCCACACCACACCACCGCCTCTCTCGGTGAAGGACATGGCGTCGCTGAAGGAGTTCTGGCAGTATTCCATCGACGCGGTGAAGAACAGCGGAGTGGAGAATCTGTGGCAGGTGTCGTTCCGGGGAAAGACAGACCAGCCCTTCTGGTCGGTGTTCGTCGACGCGCCGGAGTCTGACGCGGAGCGCGGGAAGGTCATCACCGAGATGGTGAACACGCAGTATGAGATGATACGCGAGTCGACAGGAGAGGACAATCCGTTCGTGAGAATGACCTTCTACGACGAGATATCGTCGCTCCTCGCAGCCGGACACATACAGCCGCCTACGGCTACCAACATGCTATGGACATTCGTGGCAGGACGCCGCGACCACTATCCCTACGACGACCTCGTGGCTTGGAACAACGAGGATAACGTGAAGCTGGGCTACTACATGAACCTTCAGTTCTACTCAACAGGGGCGCATCTTGCTCCGGCAGAGGGTCCGTGGAAGATGGAGGACAACTACCGCTACGTGCAGTCGAAGGGTCCTCTCACGTTCAGTGTGGTGAACGCGGGCAACCTGCGTGAGTTTCTCATGGAGATGAGTGCCAACGCCGCGATGATGTGGAACGCGGAGACCTACGACACCGACACCTTCCTCGCCTCGTTCTGCAGGCAGTACTTCGGCGAGGAACACGCCGCCGAGGCTGCCGGAATAATACACGACTTCTACTATTCGTACTGGAATCAGAAGAAGAGCGACTTCCCCGGAGGGTTCGACCGTCAGTATGTCTTCCAGGACCTGAGGCACGCGCAGGTGATAAAACAGATAAACGACGCGTGGAACAGCTATTCCGACAATCCGCTGAAGGAGATAGGCTATGAGAGCGTTCCTGGCCGCACGTTCCGCATAGAGGGCGACAATCAGGTGCAGAGCATCATCGACGGCACGGCTGCGGAGATGGAGGCGTTCGCCGATGTGGCTGACCGCTGCGACCGGCTCATGCCGCTCCTGCCCGCCGACAGGCAGACTTTCTTCTACGACCACGTGGCGGCATACGCCCATTACATGGCTCACCTGAGCGCGGCGACCCATTACTTCACACACGCCTACAAACATGCTGACAGCCGGTTTGACGACCTCTCCCGCGCGCTTACTGAGATGAAAGCTGCCAAGGCTGCGCTAACGGCGTCGGAGCATGACATCTTCGAGGGATGGTACGACACGGACGACAAGTTCGATATGGACGGCAAGATAGACATAATACGCTCGCGCCTCGCCGAGAACGAGGACCTCACGCTCACCCGCCAGCTCATAAACAACTACGACTTCGAGCTGAAGCACAACGGACAGCAGAACCCCTCGGGCAACATAGAGCGCGGCATCCCGTACGGATGGGAGTCGGAAGGCACACTGAAAAAGGGCGCCAACGGGCTCGACTCATACGGAATAAACCAGGACGCGAAGAATCCACACGGGCTCAACGTGTGCTGGATAAACTCCGTACCGATGCCCGACAAGTTCACACTCTATCAGACCATACCCGCCGAGAAGCTCGGAGCGGGCACCTACCGCGTGGCTTGCCGCCTGTGGGTGGAGGTGAACAAGAAGACGTCGTGCCGCCTCTTCGCCAACGACAACGTGCAGTATTACGGATATAAAAGCGACTACACCAACCTGCTTACCGAAGGCGAGCATGCCGACTACGCCGGATATGCCGGAGGAAACACGTCGGACATCGTGCTGAAAGAGATGGAGGTGACGGTGGACATAGCCGACGGCGAGGACCTCACAATAGGCATAAAGACAGGCAACAGGAAGAACAACGGCACCGTGGCTACCGACAACGCGGGATGGTTCAAGGTGGATTTCTTCCGCATCCACCGCCTCACGCCCACCTCGATAGATGACGCGCAGACCGCCGCCGCCTCCCCCGCGCCAGAGGGAATATACTCTCTCGACGGACAGCTCGTGAGCCGCGACAACACGACGGAGGCTCCGCTGAAACGTGGGATATACATCATCGGTGGAAAGAAGAAGGCTGTGAGATGAACAGAACAGATACAATAATTGACTAAAAACTACACTACATGAAACATTCATTATCTTTTTCAGCACTTATCGTCGCACTTTCAATGGCATGTAACGCTGTTCATGCCGACGACATCACGATAAGTGAGGAGAGCCGGACTGACGGTATGGCTCTCGTGACTCAGGAAGACGGTGCCGCGCCTTTCGTGATAGACGCCGCCGACGCTGAGGTTGTGGCAACTGCCGCACAGGCAGTATGCGGTGACATTGAGACGGTGACAGGTGTGAGACCAGCCGTCCTCACCTCCGTTCCCTCTGCCGGAACAGCCGTGATAGCGGGCACAATAGGACAGTCGTCGCTCATAGACGGCATGGTGGAAAGCGGCAGGCTCGACGTGAGCGGAATAAAAGGCAAGTGGGAGGCTTTCGGTCTGCAGATGGTGGAAAATCCGGTTGACGGACTCGACAAGGCTCTCGTGGTGTTCGGCAGCACGCCGCGCGGCACGGCATACGCTCTGTTCGAGATATCGCGTCTGGCAGGAGTGTCGCCCTTCATATGGTGGGCTGACGTGGCTCCGCAGAAAAGACAGGCTCTCCATGTGGGCGGTGACAGGACGCTGGTGGGCGAGCCTTCGGTGAAATACAGGGGCATATTCATCAACGACGAAGACTGGGGCATATGGGTGTGGGCAAAGGACAACTTCGAGTCCGACCACGGAAACATGGGTCCGAAGACCTATGCCAAGGTGATGGAACTGCTGCTCCGCCTCAGAGCCAACACCCTGTGGCCTGCCATGCACCATCAGACCGAGGCGTTCTGGGCAAACAAAGACAATCTGCCCGTGGCACGCCGCTACGACATTGTGCTCGGTTCGAGCCACTGCGAGCAGATGTTGCGCGACAACCTTTGGGAGTGGGACCGCTACGGAGGACACGGCAACAGCGACTTCAACTATGCCACCAACAAGGCGATGGTGCAGAAATACTGGGCTGACAGAGTGGGAGAGAGCCGGGGATATGACGCCATCTACACGCTCGGAATGCGCGGTGTGCACGACGAGGGCATCAACGGCTACCCGACAACAGCCGACAAGGTGCGCGGACTCACGGAGATAATAGCCTACCAGAGACAGCTCCTTGCCGACTCGATTGGTGACCCGACGACCATTCCGCAAGCCTTCATACCTTATAAGGAGGTGCTCGACGCCTACAACGCCGGACTGAAGGTGCCCGACGACGTGACGCTCCTGTGGGTGGACGACAACCATGGCTACATACGCCAGCTGCCTACCGACGCCGAGCAGGCGCGCAGCGGAGGCAACGGAATATACTATCATCTGTCCTATCTCGGCACTCCGGCGTCCTATCTCTGGCTGTCGAGCATATCGCCGTCTCTCATTAGCTATGAGCTGACAAAGGGCTACCGGAACGGCATGGACACCCAGTGGATAATCAACGTAGGCGACATAAAGCCTGCCGAGGCGGAGCTTGAGTTCTGCATGGAGCTGGCTTGGGACATCGACAGATGGACTCCGGAGAACGCCTGGAAGTTCACAAGATACTGGATGGCGAAGACCTTCGGCGAGCAGACTGCCGACGAGCTGGCTGCCATAAAGGAGGAATACTACAGGCTGGCGGCTGCCGGCAAGCCCGAGCACATATTCAAGGTGAGCTACACCATGGAGGAGATGGACAGCCGCATAGCCGCATATGAGGAGCTGGTGAGCCGTGTGGAGAACATCAGAGGCTCCGTGCCCGCCGCGCTGCAGGACGCTTTTTACGAGATGATAGAATATCCCGTGAAAGCCGCATATTATATGAACGTAAAGACATTCAGGGCTGCGCAGAGCATCACATGGGCTGATGCCGGCGACAGGGAGAAGGCTATGGCATGCGCCGCGGAGGCAAGGGCGGCATACAGACAGATAGACATAATCACGCGCAAGTACAACAACGAGACGGCAGGAGGAAAATGGCGAGGCATGATGAGCTGGAAACCGAACGGCGGAACGCAGTTCAACATGCCGGAGACTGCCACAATTTCGAGTGTGTCAAAGGAGCATAAGACTGTCGCCCCCACACCTGCTGAGGCTGTGCCTGCGACAGATTTCAAGGCTTCGAGCGGCAACCTGACCGTCATGAGAGGACTGGGCATAAGCGGAGCCTCCCTCACCGTGTGGCCCATGGACATGACGGCATACGGCGCCGACAGGCTCGACAGCGCGCCATACGCCGAATATGAGATTGCCGTGAGGCGGGGCATCAACACCATAGAGGCACGTTGTCTGCCCACATTCCCCGTAAACGCCGCCTACGACCTTAGGATAGCGATATCCGTGGACGGCGGAGAGGCGGAGATACGCTCGCTGAAGACAACTGCTATGGAGGGCAAATGGAACAGGACATCCATACAGGGATATAACGAGGGAGCGGTGGTCTACGACTCCGACAGCGACAAGACAGTCACCGTGAGAGTGTGGATGCTCGATCCGGGCGTGGTGCTCAGCAAGATATACAGCACTCCGCTCGAGGGCGACAGCGACAGTCTGACATCACAGTTGCTCACAAACCCTGACTTCGAATACGACCACGACGGCAACCTCAACCCCGAAGGGGAGACACGGAGGGGCGTGCCTTACGGATGGCAGGCGGACACAAGCCGTCTCAACGGTGAGTCGTGGGGAATAAACAACGACGGGGGCAACTATCACGGAAACAACCTGTGCTGGTTCCTCAGCCGTCCGTTCCCGGCAGACTTCGAGCTGTCGCAGACCGTAAGCGCGGACAAGCTTGAGCCTGGCATCTACAGAGTGACATGCCGCCTGTGGGTGGAAAAGGCGATGCTCACCAACTGCCGACTCTTCGCCAACAACAATGTGCAGTACTTCGGAAAGGAGTCTGACTACACCAACGTGCTCACACCGGGCGAGAACAACACCTATGCCGGATATGACGGAGGCGACGCCAACTCCATCGTTCTGAGAAACATGGCTGTGTACATTGAGATAAAGGAAGGCGAGGATCTCAAGATCGGCATACGCACGGGCAACAGAAGGAACGACGGCTCGTACGCATCAGACAACTCGGGATGGTTCAAGGTGGACGACTTCAGGATTGAGAAGACCGACGCTTTTCCCGATACCTCGGAAGAGGACCTTACGCTCACCGAAAAGCTTATAACCAACTACGACTTCGAACTCTACGATGACAACGGCACAATACGCGAGAACACGTCCGGACAGACGCGCCGTTACACTCCTTACGGATGGCATATGAACGGCTCGTTCCCCGGTGACTCGTACGGACTTAACAACGACGCGGCAAACCCGCACGGCACAAACGCATGCTGGTTCCAGCCGCACGACGACTACATGCCTGACGGTTTCCAGCTCAGCCAGACCATAAAGGCGGAGAGTCTCACGCCGGGACGTTATCTCATACAGTGCAAGCTGTGGGTGGAAGAGGGACTGCTGTCGAACACAAGGCTCTTCGCCAACGACGACGTGCAGTACTACGGAATGGACTACGACTACCGGGGCTGCCTCACAGACGGTGAGAACAACACCTTCGCTGGATACATCGGCGGACAGTCAGGCAACTATGTAATGCAGGACATGTGGGTGTATACGGACATAAGTGAGGGAGAGGACCTCACTCTCGGCATACGTTCGGGCAACTACAACCCTGACGGCACGCCCGGAACAGTGTTCAAGAACGGATGGTTCAAGGTGGATTATTTCCGCATAAACAAGGTCACCACCGACGGCATAACGTCTCCCGTGGCAACCGGTACAGACAGTAACGCGAAAGGTGTGTACACCATCGACGGCAGACGGCTCTCCACATCGGCTGACGACATGTCGTCTCTGCCAAAAGGGGTATACATCGTTGACGGAAAGAAGAAGGCTGTGAGATGAGCACAGAACGGCATGGATGCATGACGCCATGCCACACCCCCATAACGCCGCCGCTACGGAACGATACAGCCGTGGCGGCGTTTTTTGTCCCGGAACAGCCCATCATGTTTTATCCGTACTTCGTCCTGACGCCATACATGTTTTGTTCCTGTTTCGTAGAATATGTGGTGTGCTGTATCGGGAGTTTGCCAGTGTATAAACCATACCGTTTCCCATCAATGATAATGGTGGCGTCCGCCCTCGTGAGGCGCAACATTTTGCGTCTCCCGGGGAGTCATGCGCAATAAGCCATATTGATAATACGCATGTGACAGTTGCGCTCACTTGCGTATCACGAGCAGTGAAACCAGACAGTTTTAGGCGTATCATCACCCCAATTAATAGCGCATCCTTGCTTGTGAGACGCAAGATTTTGCGTCTCTACTTTAGCATGCCAGCGAATTACAGAACATATTTACTGTTGATAATAATGATGGCGTCAGCCTGTAGAGACGCAAAATCTTGCGTCTCCCGTGCAATAAACCCGGCTATGACAGGCGCATAATCGCCTCAATCAACAGCGCATGCTTGCTTGTGAGACGCAAGATTTTGCGTCTCTACTTTGGTTTGCAGCGCATGACATGATGTGCTCAATTGAAATAATGTCGGCGGGACATACGGGACAGGAATGACGCATTTGCTGACGTGCGGCAATGCCGGCGGGTTGATGGAAAACATGTATGGAAGGCGGAATGAGCAGGTGACGTAACGACATAAAAAACGGGGAGGACGGCAGCAGACAAGTGTTCCATTATTCCTTTTGCTGTTTGGACATATCCGACTTGCCGTGATGACAGGACTGAGCGGCGGTTGCTGTCATACGACAGTTTTCCTACGACATAACAGCCTGTATGTCAGCGTGTTGTAAAACGGGCTTTTTGACACTGCGAAAAAGGCTCTTCGGGACTGCGGAACGGGCTTTTTGAGAGCACGGAACAGGCTTTTCCGCAAAACCGAAAAGTGCGTTCGGTCAACCGATGCGGGTGTTGTGACGATGACGGTGGTCTATATTTCCTATTCCGAAGGTATGACGGCATGGCTCAGGAAACATCCGCCTGTATGTTATAAAAGCACGCTCTTGATATATAAATGACGGCGTCAGCCCAGTAGAGACGCAAAATCTTGCGTCTCACGAGCAACAAACTCAGCAATGACAGACATATGATCGCCTCGATTAATAGGACATCCTTGCTTGTGAGACGCAAGATTTTGCGTCTCTACTTTTGATTGATCGCGAATTACAGAACACATTTACTGTTGCTAATTTTTATGGTACTGCCGATATCCACATGTCTGTTTCCCGCCTTTGCTTTTCCACTCCGTCGCTGAATAAGAATGTCTTTCCCGCGTCCGGACGTGCGCTGCCGCACCGCCATGGATAAAAAACGCGGTGACGCTTGCAACTGAACGCCATTTTTACTACTTTTGCACTGTACGTACAACTCATACATCATGAACGATTTATTCAACTATAAACGCCGCGAATCTACCGTGGCACACGCCGGAAGCACGGCGATAGGAGGCGGCAACCTCATACGGGTGCAGTCGATGACAACAACGAACACCAACGACACGGAGGCTTGCGTGGCGCAGGCTGAGCGCATAATAAAGGCGGGAGGGGAGCTGGTGAGGCTCACGACGCAGGGCACACGCGAGGCTGAAAACCTGAAGAACATCAATGCAGGGCTGCGCGCCAAGGGATATGACACGCCGCTCGTGGCAGACGTGCACTTCAATCCCAACGTGGCAGACGTCGCCGCGCTCTACGCGGAGAAGGTGCGCATAAACCCCGGCAACTATGTTGACCCGGCGCGGACGTTCAAGAAACTGGAATACACCGACGAGGAGTATGCCGCCGAACTGAAGAAGATAGAGGCGCGCTTCGTGCCGTTCCTCAACATATGCCGTGAGCATCACACTGCCGTACGCATAGGAGTGAACCACGGATCGCTGTCCGACCGCATCATGTCACGTTATGGTGACACGCCCGAAGGTATCGTGGAGAGCTGCATGGAGTTCCTTCGCATATGCAAGAGGGAGGCGTTCGACGATGTGGTGATATCTGTCAAGGCGTCCAACACGATGGTGATGGTGCGCTCGGTGAGGCTGCTCGTGAGCCGCATGGAAGCCGAGGACATGCACTATCCGCTCCATCTCGGTGTGACGGAGGCTGGCGAGGGCGAGGACGGACGCATAAAAAGCGCCGTCGGTATGGGCGCGCTCATGGCAGACGGGATAGGCGACACCATACGCGTGTCGCTCAGTGAGGAGCCCGAGGCTGAGATACCCGTGGCACGCCATCTTGTGGAATACATCACACGAAGGGCGGGACACATGCTCATACCGGGCACACAGGCACCGGCGTTCGACTGGCTCAACCCGGAGCGGCGGTCCACCACTGCTGTCGGAAACGTGGGAGGCGCACATGTGCCGGTGGTCATCGTCAACGGAACGGGCAGGGAGACGGCAGACAGCTTCGGCTCAGACACCACGCCCGACTACATATACTGCGGAGGCGCAATGCCCGAGCACCGCATCGACGGCGTGAGATACATCGTGGACTTCGGCTCGTATGACGGCAGCGGGAACGTTTTCCCCGTATTCCCGTCAAACGCCATACCGTTCATATCGCTCGTGAACGCTCCGCTTAAATTCCTCGTGCTGCAGTTCGGCACACCCGTGGAGGAATACACGGCATGCCTGAAGGCTCATCCTGAAGTGGTGGTGGTGTGCATGAGCAACCACCGCAACCGTACGGGAGAGCAGCGCGCGCTGGTGCACGAGATGATGTGCGCGGGAGTGAGCAACCCTGTTGTGTTCGCACAGATGTACAGCCACGACGCGCAGGAGAAGGCTGACATGCAGCTTGAGGCGGCTGCGGACATGGGCGCACTCATGGCAGACGGACTGACCGACGGACTGTGGCTGATGAACAACGGAGGCATCGCCCTGCGCGACATCGCGGACACCGAGTTCGCCATATTGCAGGCGGCAAGGCTGCGCACGTCGAAGACCGAATATATAAGTTGTCCGGGATGCGGACGCACCCTGTACGACCTGCGCTCGACAATAGCACGCATAAAGGAGTCGACGGCTCATCTGCGCGGACTCAAAATAGGCATCATGGGGTGCATAGTGAACGGTCCCGGAGAGATGGCTGACGCCGACTACGGATATGTGGGAGCCGGAGTGGGGAAGGTGTCGCTATACCGCCGAAAGGAGTGTGTGGAGAAAAACATACCCGAGGCAGAGGCTGTGGAACGCCTGCTCGCACTCATCGACAGCGACCGTAAGGCACGTCAGGAGTGACGCCATGATTGATATATGATGCCGTTTCCCATATATAATAATGGTGGCGCAAGCCTGTAGAGACGCAAAATCTTGCGTCTCCCGAGCAAAAAAATCAGCAACGACAGGTATATAATCGCCTCGATTGATTGCGCATTCTTGCTCGTGAGACGCAATATTTTGCGTCTCTACTGGGCTGGCGCCATCAGTTTTCAATAACGGAAAAACCGTGCCGCACAGCAGTAATAAATATAACCGTCATCCGGCGGCAGGGCACTGTGGAAGCGCGGAGATGAGTTCGTCGACGTCACTCTCGCGTGTCGCCCATGATGTTACGAAGCGCACGGGAGTCTCCACGGCACGGCGCGGTCCCCAAAGCTCGAATGTCGCCACCTTGGACAAGGCGTCGATGACACTGTTGGGTAGGACAAAGAACTGCTGGTTGGTGGGTGAGTCGATGAAGAGACGGTATCCGTGGCTGACGAAGGCACGGCGTAGCTTACCTGCCATGAGGCATGCGTGGCGCGCCAGGTCGACATACAGATTGTCCGTGAACAGCGTCTCAAACTGCACGCCGAGCAGACGTCCCTTGGCAAGAAGTGCCCCGTGCTGCTTCACTATGGAGAAGAAATGAGGCATAAGTTCGGGTCGCGACGTCACGACAGCCTCTCCGAAGAGCGCGCCGACCTTCGTTCCGCCAATATAAAAGACATCGCACAGGCGCGCCACATCGGCAAGAGCCACATCCGAGTCTGATGAAGCCAGCGCGTAGCCCAGACGCGCGCCGTCCATATAAAGCGGGATGCCAGCCTCGCGGCACACCGAACTGAGAGCCGAAAGCTCATCGAGCGAGTAGAGCGTACCGAGCTCCGTGGGATGGGATATGTAAACCATTCCCGGCGCGACGGCATGCTCGTAGGTCTCGTCGGCATAATAGTCGTCTATGTATCGTCGCACATCCGCCGCGCTTATCTTGCCGTCGTGCTGCGGCAGGGTGAGCACCTTGTGTCCCGAAGCCTCTATCGCGCCCGCCTCGTGCACGTTGATGTGTGCCGTCTCTGCGGCAAGCACGCCCTCGTGGCGGGCAAGAAGGGCGTCGATGACCGTGGCGTTTGTCTGTGTGCCTCCCACCAGGAAATGAACCCGTCCGTGCTCCAGCGAGCAGGCGTTGAGAATGAGCCGCTCCGCACAACGGCAGTGCTCGTCGAGTCCGTAGCCCGGAGTCTGCTCGAGGTTTGTCTCCGCAAGGCGGCGCATCAGCTCCGGATGGGCGCCTTCCATGTAATCACTGTCAAAATGTAACATATCTTATTATTGTTTCATACCTGTTTATATATCATTTCTTTCCTTCCTTGCCGCAGTCCGGCAAAGTGTCCGCATGAAGCGCGGCGGAAAGAAAAAAGGCGGTGCAAAGGTATATATTTATTTGCAGACCTGCCACCGGAATAAGACGGATATATTCTTTCATATGTCCGGAACATGACAACATATGGAGGAAAACCATGCCTGCGGAGTCTCATTCAGCCGTCTGCGGGCACGACGCAAGGGCGGAAGCGCGATGATGGAGTAAAGAATATGAAGGAGCGCAAGGCGGCGGACGCCTTACACGGGAGTCATCCGCCGGAAGTGTCGGGCACATGACCGTATGACCGGTATTCGTGCGGCGTCAGACCGGTTGACTTCTTGAACATGCAGTAGAAGTATTCTGCGGAGCCGTAGCCCAGCTCTACTGCAATCTCCTTGGCTGACAGCGGTGTGCCGACAAGCATCTGCTTCGCCCGCTGAATCCTCAGTTCCTGGAAGTATTTTGCAGGCGCGTAGCCGGTGTATTCCCTGAAAGCCTTCCTGAACCAGGAGTAACTGATGTTGAGATCTGCGGCAAGCTGCTCCACGCTTATGTTCTCGCCGACATGCTCTTTCATGTATATGCGCGCCTTCTCTATCTTCTGCCGGATGGCACTCATCTCAAACTGCCTGTTGCGCGAAAGCGATATCACCAGACCGAGCATGTGCATCACTATTCCGGCAAGATGCTGCTGCGACGCCACGGAGTCAGCCTCTGCCACATCGAGGGCGCGAGAATAGAGGGAGACAAACTCCTCGCTGAGTCCTATGTCGATGACGGGCTGCTCCTCAGAGAAGAATCCTCCTCGCATAAGACTGTCGGCTACAGGTCCTTCGAAACCGATGTAATACTCGTTCCAACCCACGTTGCGGTAGGGACGATAGGTGTGCCACCTGCCCGGAAAGACAAGCATGAGCCGTCCGCCGCATACATGTCGTCCGCCGACACTCTCCGAGGAGAACTGTCCGCAGCCCTTGGTGATGTATATGAGCTGGTATTCGTGCAGCACACGACCTTTCTCGGCATTGAAGAAATAACCCGAGGGATGCTCCTTGAGAGGATAAGGTGAGTCGGGGGCGATGGCTTCGAAGCCTACTGTGTTGACCCAAAGCCCGAACCGGCGGTCGGTCTCGTTCACAATGAGATACTTGAATTCGGCGTCGTCCTTATTAGTGTCGTTGGTCATATTGAGTAATTGTTGTCAGGTGTGGAGGCAAATATAACTAATAAAATATCAAAATCAAGAAGTTTTACTCAACTTTTATGAAATATTCCGATATGCTTTTCCATACCACATACGGATTGTCATAAATACGCACTCCGTATGCGGCAGGATGCCGTGACGTGGACAGCCACGGGACGGATATCTGAAAGTAAGTGTGTGTCATGGCGTTTTTTTTAATAAAACAGGCTGCGTTCGGCAATTTAAGAGCAAGCTCTCATTGCGCTCACTGGCACTGTTTTTGAATAAAAGAGGCTGTGCCCGGCAATCTGAGAGCAAGTCTTTATTGCGCTCGTCTGTACTGTTATGCGTCAACAGACTGTGTGTGAGGGCATTGCCGAAGGCTGCTCTCTCTGCCTCTATTTGGGCAAGCCGAACGCCTCTGTCAGCCCTCTCATCTGCTCACGGCTCATCCCCTCCGGCTCGAAACCCATGTTTCTGGCAGCCATGTAGATGAGAGCCGACTTGTTGAGCACGTCCACCTGGTCGAAGGCGGCGGTGATGTCGGTGTCTACGGCAAACACTCCGTGCTTCTCCCACATCACCACGTCGTAGTCGGAAAGCTCACGGATGGTAGCCTCGGCAAGCTCTACGGAGCCGGGCAATTGGTATGGCACTATGCCCAGACCGCGCGGACAGAAAGCCTTTGTCTCTGGTATCATGCTCCACAACAGTTCTGTCGCCACGTCTTTCTCGAGAAAACGGCGGTTGTGGCTCATCGCTACGAGCTCGATGGGATGGGTGTGCAGCGACGCCCTGTAAGGCGAGCCGACAGACAGCAGATAGTTGTGCACGCTGAGATGCGAGGGCAGTTCGGACGTGGGAAGCACCGGACGGTCGGCTATGATGACATAGCTGGCACAGTCGTCGAGAATGCGTATCACCGCACCGTTGTCCATCGGACGGCGCGAAAGGTCGCGCATGCGGCGGTTGGTTCCCTTGCAGTAGAAGTAGCAACCGTGCAGAAAGGGAAGCGTCACGCCTATCGGCATCACATCGCTGACGGGCGGAAGCTGCCTGACGGCGTCGTCGACATATTCTGTAATGTTTATGGTTATGTTGCCGCCGTTGCGCTCAGCCCAGCCTTTCTGCCACAGATAGCCTGCGGTCTCGGCTACTTTCTCCACCTCGGCGGCAAGTGCCGGACGGTTTGTCAATATGGATTCCATTTTTTATATAAGTATTATGTGTTTGTCGTTTTGTTTTGCATAGTCCGCGCCAATGTTCCGGCGACGCCGTGCCACCGTCTGCCGCCATGCTCCGAAGGGCAGGTTTTGTCGGCGGACGGTGCGCACGACGCGGTGTCACTGTTGCGCCATCGCCACCACAATGACAGACGCTATGAGCAGCAGAAGCCCTGCCACGAGCACTGCGGCAGCCTTTTTGCCGCATCCGCGCCACTCTTTCAGGATGATGCCCCAGACGTTGCTGAACACCACATTGAGCGACATGAGTATGCTCCACGAGAATGCCAGCAGCACCGGACTGTCTCCAAGAAAGCTCTTGCCGGTCTCCAGACCGAAGAACTGTGAGTACCACAGCACTCCGGCAAGGGCGCAGAAGAACACGTTGTTGGCAAGAACGCGGCTGCTGCATGAGAAATAGTCGCGGGCGGTATGGTTCTTCACGTTCTGCCGCAAACAGTAGGCGGCGTTGGTGATAAAGCCTCCGAGGGTGACGAGGAATACCACCGGCAGTCCGGCATAGAGCGGAGCCGCGCCGCCGCTGAGGGCAGACCGGCGGATATGACCGCCTGCATCGAGTCCCAGAGCGAAGCATGCGCTCATCACTCCGGCAAGCAACGCCACAAGCAAACCCTTGGTAAGGGCGAAGTCTTTAACCGCCGCCTTCTTCTCATCATCGCTCATATTTGCCGCGCGGAGGCTTCCTGCGTAGCCTATCACGGCTATTCCGGCTATGGTGACACACACTCCGCAGAGCAGCATGAGTCCGTCGCCGTGCAGCAGGTCGGTACCTGCGAAGAGCGCGGGGAAGAGTGTTCCGAACGCCGCACACGTGCCGAGAGCTATGCTCTGACCCAGAGCTACACCGAGATAGCGCATGGACAGACCGAACGTCAGTCCGCCCACACCCCACAGCACGCCGTAGACAACAGACAGCAACGCCCCGCCCGAGCTCCACAGCTGCCACAGACTGCCCCCTTCGGGAACCGCGAGCAGCGCGCCGAGCAGCGGGAACACGAGCCACGCGAAGATGCCCTGGACGAGCCAGAAACTCTCCCACGACCATTCCCTTACCTTGTTTATTGGCACATATGAGCTGCTCTGGCCGAAGCTGCCCACCGCTATTATGAGTAATCCGAGTATGATGTCCATAGCTGCGAACGGTGTATTCAACAACGTTTTGATGTCACTTCAGCCTCATATTCCTCCACTCCAGCTATGAACTCCTCGCCCACGGGCACACCGTTGCGCATGCAGAACATGTCCCACACGGCGTTCCACGGCATCGACTTCGCCTCCTCGAGCAGCGCGAGACGCTCGAAGCCCTTCTCCTCAGCCTCATAGCGGCGCAGCGCGGGCAGCGGTTCGAGCAGAGCCTGAAGCAGACATTTCTGTGTGGCGCGGCTGCCGATGACGTATGCCCCGATACGGTTGATGGAGGCATCGAAGTAGTCGAGCCCTATGTGAACACGTCCGAGAGCTCCGCAACGCACTATCTCCTTGCACAGGTCGAGCGTCTCGTCGTTCATTATTGTCACGTGGTCGCTGTCCCATCTCACAGGTCTGCTTACGTGCAGGAGCACCTCCGGCACGAAGAGAAGCAGTGAGGAGAGCTTGTCGGCAACGCTTTCGGTGGGGTGGAAGTGTCCGGTGTCGAGCGTGACGAGCTTCTGGCGGCTCACCCCGTAGCCTATGTAGAAATCGTTGGAACCGACGGTGTAGCTCTCCAGTCCTATGCCGAAGACCTTCGACTCGATGCTGTCCTTCATGTTGGCATATTCCTTCGAGAATATGCGGTCGAGCGAATCCTTGAGCAGTTCGCGGTACATCATGCGGTTGACGGTTATGTCCTTGCTGCCGTCGTGTATCCAGAGGTTCATTATGCAAGGGTCGTCCTGCCTTCGTCCCATCTCCTCCGCTATGGCGCGGCAGCGTGAGGTGTGCTCCACCCAGAAGTCGCGTATGCCCTTGTCGGGGCTTGCAAGCGTGAGGTTTCCGCTCTTGGAATGTGAGAACGAAGTGGAGTTGAAGTCGAGCTTTATGCCGTTCTCCGCAGCCCACTGCATCCAACTCTCGAAGTGTGACGGCTCAACCTCGTTGCGGTCGACGAACCGTCCGCCGAAGTCACCGTATATCTCGTGCAGGCTGAGACGGTGTCTGCCGGGTATGAACGACATCGCCTTCAGTATGTCCATGCGCACTTCCTCCATGTTGCGCGCCTTTCCGGGATAGTTGCCCGTGGTCTGTATGCCGCCCGTAAGCGCGCCTGCCGACTCGAATCCGGTCACGTCGTCAGCCTGCCAGCAGTGCATCGACAGAGAGATATTCTGAAGGATGTCCATCGCCTTGTCCGTATCCACGCCTATGGAGGCATAGCGTTCCCTTGCTATGCTGTAGGCATTGTCAATCAGTTGTTCTTTCATAATAAAGGTTTTTTTATTATATGGTTATGTGTATATTATAAAACGGTTATGTATATATTATAAATATGTGTATGATAAAACGCTTCCGCGCCATATGGCAAAAGCGGTAGTCCGACGCCGTTACGCCGCCGTCAGAATGGCGCGCGGCGCAGGGCATCCTCCCACATGCCCGTGTCTGTCGGCACATATGTGTCCGGTCTCACCGCCGAACGCACCATCCTGCGCATGTCCTCCACACCGGCGGCATGTCCGGCGGCTACCGCCTGCATCATTATGTTGCCTATGGCGGTGGCTTCAGCGGGACCCGCCACCACCGTGACACCCGTCGCATTGGCGGTCCACTGGTTGAGAAGGGCGTTGCAGCTGCCGCCTCCGATGACGTGAAGCACGCTGAGCTGACGTCCCGACAATGTGCGCAGGCTGTCGAACACGTGACGGTAGCGCAGGGCAAGACTCTCGAATATGCAGCGCACAAGGCGTCCCCGGGTGTCGGGCACAGGCTGGCTGTGACGGCGGCAGAATGTCTGTATCGCCTCAATCATGTCCGGCGGATTGGCGAAGGAAGCGTCGTCGGGATTGATGATGCTGCGGAACGGCTCGGCTGCGAGTGCCTCGCCGGTAAGCACATCGTAGGGTACGGCACCCCAGACAGCGCGGCAACGCTCCAGAATCCACATGCCGCAGATGTTCTTAAGCAGCCGTACGGTGCCGCAGACTCCACCCTCGTTGGTGAAGTTAAGCTCACGTGCGGCGTCTGTCATGACCGGAGCTGCGGTCTCTATTCCCATGAGCGACCATGTGCCGCTGCTGAGATAGGCAAAGTCACTGCCCGATGCCGGCACCGCAGCGACGGCGGAAGCCGTGTCGTGACCAGCCACGGCGATCACCGGAACGGGTCCGAGTCCTGTCTGTCTCTGCACCTCCGGCGTCAGCGTTCCCACCTGCTGTCCTGGAAAGACAAAACGTCCGAAGCTCTCCTCCGTCAGTCCCACCGCCTCAAGCAACTGTCTGTCGAAACGCCGTGTGGATGCGTTGAGGAGCTGGGAGGTCGACGCGATGGTGTATTCGGTCACCATCTCGCCCGTGAGCATGTAGGTTATGGCGTCAGGCATGAACAGCAGTCTGTGCGCGGCGGCAAGCGCGCTGTCTGACGAAAGGCGCATTGCGTGCAGCTGGAAGAGGGTGTTGAAGTCCATCACCTGTATGCCGGTGCGGCGGTACACCTCGTCGCGCGGCACCACAGAGAAGAACCTCTCAGCCGCTCCCGAAGTGAAAGGGTCGCGGTAGGCACGCGGCAGGCGCAGGAAAGCTCCGTCTCCGCCGACACACACAAAGTCCACTCCCCACGTGTCGACACCTATCGAACATATCTCACAGCCGTCGCGTCCGGCAGCCTTTCTCAGACCCTCCAGCACGTTGCGGAACAGCTCGTAGATGTCCCAATAGAACCTCCCGCCGCTGCATATTAGATGATTTGGAAAGCGGCTCACCTCCTCAAGCTCCGGTCCAGACGGTCCGAACCACCCTAAGACGGTGCGTCCGCTCGTCGCTCCAAGGTCTGCCGCAAAGAAACATTGTCTTTTATCGCTCATCCGGTTATATTGCTTAGATTCATGAATTGTACGGGCAAATATAGCAATTAAGGCAATAAAAGAGTGTATGATTTTTGATGTAAATCATTCATTATCTGACACTGACCCACCTGAGGAGCCATGGCAGGGCGCAAAGACAGACGCTCACCCATCCCCGCACGTGGCGAAGAATCCCAGCTTGTAGGCATCATAAATCCTCAGGTGAGCCTTCTTGCCGGTGAGCAGCCTGCGCTCAGCCTGCCCGAACAAGCGGTGCCACGCCTTCACCGCCCACAGCATGCGGCGGCGGCTCAACGCCTCCGTGATGTCAATCATGCGCGAGTAGCCCTTCATCTCGCTGTAGAATGCGCGCAGCGTAAGCATGTCCTTCTCAGTCTTCTCCACAAAGCGGGTGTTGCTCTCGAAGTCGTCCATCACCACGGGGTTGTCTATGTGGCACACCGTCACGCCGTTCTCCTCCAGCCGGCGTCCGAACATCACGTCCTCATACCGCCTCATGCGCTCGTCGAAAGGGCAGCTTTCCATCACGCTCCGCTCAGCCATGAAGTTCACCGAGCGGAACGCCTGATAGGGGTGTCTGCGCCTTTCAGCGGCGGTGTGCCTTTCCTGCGCCCTCCGTTCGTAGGCACACCTGAGGCTGCGGTGCGCGTCTGCCGCTCTGCCGCCCGTGCGCATTCCTCCGCTCACCACGCCCGCCTCGGGAGCCTCCAGATAGCGGTGTATGAACCAGTCGTCGGGCACCGACATGTCGCAATCGACGAAAAGGAGCCATCTGTACCTGCTTATGCCTGTAAGGAAGTTGCGTGTGGCTGCCGCTCCCGAGTTGGTGTCGCGCACCACATACCTGCATCCCTCCATCCTGCATATAGCCTTGTTCTTTGCCACGGCATCCCTGTCGTCCGACCCGTCGTCGGCTGCTATTATCTCGTAGCGCAGCCCTTCCACGTCGTCGCACAGTTCCTTCAGCCGCGCCACCATACCGACGCACACGCGGTTGTATACCGGAAGCAATATTGAAATCTCCTTACGCTGTTGCATAATAATAGAAATAACATATTTGCCGTTAATAAAATGCATACTTTCCACATCGCCGCAGTCTCACATCATCGTCTGTGCGAATAGCCACAGGCAATGGAGTAACGACAGTATGGAAGTCTCCGTGCAAATATATCAATAAAAAACGAGATTACCGCATTGTCGTGACAACAATGATGACCAAGGCATTACGTCATATGTTTTCCATGCTCCGCCATCATTCTGTTATCTCCACGCGGTTTCCCTCAGGGTCGGCGACGGCACTCTCATAGCATCCGTCTCCGGTCGTCCTCGGTTCGCCAAGAACGGTGTATCCGTCCTTTCTCAGCGTCTCCGTGAGCGTGTCCACATTCTCTTTGCTTCCTACTGATATTGCAAAATGGGCGAGTCCTATCATGTCCGCGCCTTCGTGCCTGTCTGCCATGGCTGGAATGTTCATCAGTTCTATTCTTGCTCCGCCCTCTTCGGCAGACAGGAAGTAGGACGAGAAGTTCTTGCGCGGGTTATGGTATTTTTCCCCTGATACGAAGCCGAAGTACTTTGTGTAGAATTCTCTGAGCGATTCAATGTCGTCCGCCCATATTGCCAGATGGTCTATCTTCATAAGTCTGTGTCTTATTTATTTCTTCAAAATTAATATAAAGTGGCGGTTTCCTCTTATGGGAGACTGTTTTTTTAACATTATTCTACCGTAACAGGAGGTCATATATTGACTGTATCTCATACCGTTGTCAGGCAAATGGTTTTTCAGGCTTCGCCAAGTATGCGGCGGATTGCGTACGGATAAAGAGGAGAACGGGAATAAACGGGAGTATGGAAAATGTATGGACGGATGACAGTCAGGCGAAATCCGTCATCAGAGTTGTGATGTATGATTATCGTTAAATGGGGTTACGGACATATGGAAGCGGGCAGTCAATATTATAAAGTTTATCCGGTTTATGTGTCCATTCATTGGTATAAACGTCGCGGGATATGGTTTTTTCTTTGTACCTTTGCATAACCCGGGCTGCGGCTCGGCAATGTCAAGTCTGGTAAAACTCCGTTTTCCCGCCTTGCCGCTGCACTCGCCTTGCACCGGCTTTGCAAAAGTCAGTCTGCGGCTCGGCAGCATCGGTGCCGCAGGAACCGTATCTTTATTATTAACTTACACCGTCAGGACGGTGCGCACCCTTCCGTCCTTCAATCAGAGAAATGACATTTATCGTTTATGACACGCTTTTTCATAATACTCATCATGTCTGTCATGTCAGCCGCAGTATGCGCGCAGAGCACCGCACCGGCAGTGAAAGGCAGTGTGGTGGACGCCTCGACGGGCAAGCCGGTGGAATATGCCGGAGTGACACTAACCGACACTAACAACAACACCATCGTCTCGGCTGAGGTGGAGGACGGACGCCTCGAGATTCACACCGTGCGCGAAGGGCGGTTCACCGTCACCATAATGCTCCTCGGCTACCGCACATACCGTAGCGACACGCTGGACATAAGGAGGGGCAGGACGGCTGACCTTGGAACCATACGCATGGAGATGGAGGAGAGCAGTCTGGAGGAAGTGGTGGTCACGCGCGACCGTAGTAAGGTGGTGTACAGGCTCGACAGGCGCAGGATAGACGCCTCGTCGGCGCTCTCGGCGTCGGGTGGCACCGCAGCGGATGTGCTCAAGTCAACGCCCTCGGTGCGTGTTGACGCCGACGGCAACGTGTCGTTCCGGGGAAGCACGGGCTTTCTCGTCTACGTGAACGGCAAGCCGTCGATGCTCGAGGGAACGCAGGCTCTGGAGCAGATAGCCGCCGCCGACATCGACGCCATTGAGATAATGACAACGCCCTCGGCACGATATAAGACCGAGGGTGACGTGGGAATAATCAACATAACCACACGACGCCACGCTGACAACGGCATAAGCGGAGCGGCGCACCTGTCGGGAAGCACCATAGGCACGTGGAACACCGACGCCACCATAGGCTGGCGCGGAGGGGCAAGCAGGTGGTATGTGGGCATGGCGGCGTCTGACATAAGGGGCAAGAGCGACTTCAGGCAGAAAAAGACAACCGTCGTCGACGACTTCACCACCACCTCCGACGCTGACGGAACGCGCCACAGCGACAAGATATCGTACATCGGACGAGCCGGATGGGAGTATGACTCCGGAGCCCACCACCTGCAGGCGGAGCTGCAGGGAGGCATGACCGACAACAGGAGGGGCGGCGACATGGGCTATTACGAGCACCGCGTCAAGGGTGACGAGGTGATGAACGACGGACTGTATGACAGTCATGACCGCTACTCAAACGAGAAAAGGCTCGCGCAGCTCTCGGCAGACTATGTGCTTAACCTCAACGGGCGGGGCGACCGCATATCCGTAAGCGGACGGCTGAGGCACGACTGGTATGCGCTGGAATATACCGAAAGCAACATGTTCGACGGTTCAGGAGCGAGGTATGAGGGCACACGCGGATATGAGAAAGAGCACCACTGGGACTTCGACGGGGTGGCGTCACTGCTCGTGAACTACCGTCCGTCGGGACGCTTCGAGGCTGGTTATCAGTACACATCATACAGCGAACACGGCGAATACAACATAAAATACTGGGACAGGAAGATGAAAGACTTCGTGTGGCAGGACAACCTCCACGCGCCGTTCTTCTACCGCAGGCAGATTCATTCGCTCTATGCCATGCTCACAGACAGAATGGGAAAGGTGGAGTTCGACGCCGGATTGCGCGCCGACCATACCATCGACGAGCTGACAATATCAGTAGCCGGGGCTGACAGATACATCAGAAGGCTGGAACTGTTCCCGTCGGCTCACGTGTCCTACGACGCCGGACGGGGCAACGTCTTCACCCTCGGCTACTCCTACAGGACAAACCGTCCGGGCATATGGCAGCTCGAACCGTACATCACCTATGAGGATTACTACACCAAACAGATAGGCAACCCGGACATCAGACCGGAATATATACACACCGTGGAAGTGGGCTACCGCAAGTCGTTCGCACAGGAGAACAGTGTGTCGCTCACCGCCTTCTGCCGCTCGAGGCGCGGGGTGATGGACAAGGTGAGGGTGCCATACGAGCCGGGAGTGACGCTCGACTCGCTCATAAACGCCGGCAACGACATCACATTCGGACTCGAGCTCAACTCTCACCTGCGCCTGCTGCGCTGCTGGGACATGACGCTCAACGGCAGCCTGTTCCGCTATGAGTTCACAAGCCGCTACGAGGGATGCGCCGACGCAGCCAACACGAGCTACTCGCTCTCGATGATGAACAACTTCAGTCTGGGACGGTCCACTCGTATGCAGTTCGATGCCAACTTCGTGGGACCCACGGTTCTCACACAGGGACGGGAGAAAGCTTACTGTTACTTCGACCTTGCCGTGCGCCGCCAGCTCATGCGCGACCGCCTGGCAGTGTCGCTCGTGGCGCACGACGTGTTCCGCACCGCACGCTACGACAACCGCCGCTCCACCGCCACACTCATGTCCTCAACCTACGTCCGTCCCAAGTATCCCAACATAATGCTGTCCGTCAGCTATTTCTTCAACGCCTCGGGAGGAAAGACGCAGGGCGGAAAGGTGTCGTCGGGAGCAATGTTCGAGGGTAAGGATTTCTGACAGTGGCACATCCGTGGGGCTGCATCCTTACGGTGTCATACGCTGTCACGGTGAGGATGAGAGGCGCGGGAGTGCAAGGATGTGGTGTATGCCGCGCAAAGAAAACACCAATTATAGCCATCATTTCCTATTTTTTATATACCGCCATATCCTAAAGTAGAGACGCAAAATCTTGCGTCTCCCGAGCAAATATCGCAAATATTAAGGCATATTATCATCGCTGTCAATAGCACAAAGCTGCTCGTGAGACGCAAGATTTTGCGTCTCTACTGGGCTGACGCCATCATTATAAAATAATACTTACAGCTCACATTGCCCCTCACTTCCCCGTTTTTATCCATGAAAAACGGTTCCACGCCACAAATGACGCCATCCCCCGGCACACCGGAACCGTTCCTTCCGCGCCTCACACATCCCACTGCAAACCGTATATTTATGCCATATGGAAAGTAAAAAAACGCGACAGATAAAAATCGCGGAATAGGAATGGCACTGCTGCGGAAAAGGCTTTATCGCACCATACACCATCAGTCATATCGCAAAAAAACGGCTTTTCCACCACCGTCCTGCGTCTGTCATACTGCGGGAAAGCCTCTTCCGCCGCGCGAAAAACACTCCGCCGCATCGCAGAACAGCACCTTCCGTCATGCGGAAAAGCCCCTTTCGCAGTCCCGAACAGTACGTTCCGCATCGCAGAACGCGCTTTTCAATGCATCTATTTTGTGTATGTCATTGATTATCAACCGTTTAGCCAAACCGCTCCAAAACTCACGTATTTGCCTCCGAATCCGTGTCCGGCTGCAAATAACTCACTCTCGCGGACTTCACGCCATATCATTTTGCATAATCATACACACATTTCCGCATATTTATTCATTCCCGCCTGCCTCCCCTTGACGGCTATTTGCGCTGTGACGCCCGTCCCATACCGTTCACGGCTCAGCGTCTGCCGTCAGCCGGAGCATTGTCCGAGTCGGTCTCCCTGACTATGTACGGCGGTCTGTGCTTCGTCTCGTTGAATACCCGTCCCAGATATTCGCCTATGATGCCGAGCGAGAGCAGCTGCATGCCTCCGAGGAAGAGGATTACTATTATCAGCGTGGGATAGCCCTGCACGGGGTCGCCCACGGCTATGGTTTTCACAAGCACATAGCACATGTATATGAATGCCACGAACGAGACGAGTATGCCCACCCATGTCGATATGCGCAAAGGCGCGGTGGTATATGACGTTATTCCCTCCACCGCAAGGTCGAAAAGACGCATGTAACTGAACGATGAACTGCCGTTGACGCGGTCGCCCTGGTCGAAGACAATCTTCTTTTTTCTGAACCCTATCCAGCAGTACAGCCCCTTGGTGTAGCGTTGTGTCTCGCGCAGACGCCTCATTGAGTCGATGCACTTGCGGTCGAGCAGGCGGAAATCGCCAACGTTTGGCAGTATCTCAATCTTCGCCATGCGCTGCAGCATGCGGTAGTAAACCATCGACAGACGCCGTCGCAGCCAGCTCTCGCGTCCCCTGTTGCGGCGTTCGGCATACACGTCGTCGAAGCCTTCCTCCCAATGGCGGAGCATCAAGGGTATGAGTGATGGCGGGTGTTGCAGGTCGGCGTCCATGATGACGGCGCAGTCTCCGCCCGCACGGTCGAACCCGGCGAGCATGGCGTTTTCCTTTCCGAAGTTACGCGACAGGCTCACATACCTTATGCGTCTGTCGGTGCGGTTTATGCGTTTTATCTCGCTGAGCGTACCGTCACAGCTGCCGTCGTCTATCATTATTGCCTCCCACTCATACTGCGCGTTCTGCGCGAAGAGCGTCCGCAGGGCTTCGTAGAGTCCCGCTATGTTGTCCTGCTCGTTGAAGCATGGGATTATGACCGACACTTTCTTCATTTGCTGTCCTTCCTCATTATGTCCACTCGGTTCTTGTCTATCAGCCACACACACTCATACTTGCCCGTAGCGAGCGCGCGCCGTGCTATGGAGCGTGCCTCGCGGCTGCTTTCGCGCGGGATGATGGTGTCTTTCACGCATGTCGGCCAGCGATACATCGTCTCATGAGCCACGGCTGCCGCCTGCGGTCCGAAGGCGTCCTGCGGCAGCACGCAGAATGATGAGAACTTCTTTTCGTCATCGTCTGTCACCACGCAGTAGGCGTTTTTCACAGGATGACCGGCAAGGCGTATCGCCTCGTGTGCCATCTCGCGTCCTACGGCAGCTGTGGTGTAAGCCTTATACCAATGGTGAACGTCGGTGACGATTGCCGCTGCCGCATACATGACGAATGCCGTGCGGAGCAGCGATGGGTGGCTGCGGCTCATATGGTCGGCAACGAATGCCACAAGCAGAGCCGACATGCCGAGACCCGCGTAGGCGTTCATCACGCTCAGACTTATAAGCAGATGGGGCGACATCACTATGAGAATGCACACCGCCAGACCGAGGAAGCGGCGTGTGAGCCACAGGCGCGGACTGCGGAAGAACATCATATAGACGAACGGAAGCGACAGGACGAGCGTCAGGGCGGCAAGCGGCAGGCAGCGCGATGCGGCGTGGACGATGCTCACATAGTCGGCTGCCACCCACGTGTAGCCAAGGAATATGGCTATCTCCTTCAGCTTTTTCGCCGGCAGGAATGTGTTGTAGTCGGGGTTGTAATACTCCGTTGAGGGTAGTGCGAGCCTTATACACCCGTATGCCACGGCTATCGACACGCCGAAAAGCAGGTGGCGCAGTGCACTGCGGCGGTCTTCCATACCGAAGGCGAAAGCCAGCACCGGAGGCACGACAGCCCACGCTATGCCGTTGTCCTTGGACAGTGCAGCCATCATGACGCACGCCGCCCATGCGGCATACCGTCTCTTGCCCTCCATCGAGAGGTAGAACCACACAGCCGCCATGCCCCACATATGGGAATAGGTCTGGTTGAGCGCGTCGCAGCTGAGCACCGTTCCGAGCATGCACGGCGACATCCAGAAGAAGAGGGTTGACGCGAACTGTGCCGCGCGGCAGAAGCCCAGACGCTGCGAGAGCTTCATCACAAGCACCGCGCCGAGCAGATGTCCGATGACAATGCATACGTGGTTGAGTGCGGGAAAGAGCTGCGGAACCGCTCCCACGATGTAGCCCATAAGCGCGTCGAACGGTCTCCACACACTGCCGTAAGGCAGGAAGAACTTTGCGCTGTCGGGGTCGAAGTTGGGCGACGACAGCGTGCTCCAGTCATCGAACGAGGGATAGATGCCCACGACAGCCCACAGAACGAACGGCAGGCTTACGAGTATTAATGTCAGGGGTGATGTCTTGTATGTCCTCATTGTTGTATTGTATATATTCTGTTTTTTGTCTTACATATAGCATTAATGACAGCGTCACATCCCGAGCGCGGCGTTAATCCACCGGCATGAAGGGCTGCCGCTGCGCTTTCTCACCCATCTGTGCACCATCAACGGCACATATAAGCCGGAGAAGAATGCCAGAGCTGTGGTGACATGCCACGTTATGCCGGGCACAAGCGACATGAGAATCTGCTGCGACGCCACCTGGGGAAACCATGAAAGAAGGTATATCGTGTAAGTCGCACCGTCAAGATGGTCGAGGAAACGCATCTTTCCGGCAATGTAGAGGTGTGCCAGAGCGACGCTCATCAGTATGCCGTTGAACGACGACAACAGGTAGCGCACGCCCGTATCCGGAGCATACATAAGGGCGACAGACACGGTGAATGTCACTGCTGCGGCTGTAGCTGAGTGTCTGCCCACCACTGTTTCAAGCATATGTTTGCGGAACATGTAGCCCGCCGCGAAGAACACCGCGTTGTAAAGTGCGCTGTCCAGTCCGAGAAAACCTGTGCCGGGATTCACTATGCTTACCGCTATAAGACATACGATGAGGAGTGAATCGTTTATATTCACCTTCGTTTTCGCCGCAATATATGCCATGCAGAATATGAGGAAGAGCGACGGCAGAAACCAGAAATATCCTATGACGTTGGTATGAGGATAAAGCAGCATGCCGAGATAGCTCCACACCGACATGTCGACAGGGCGCAGCGCGATTGCCGACATCATGGTCTTCGGAATGAAAACTACACTCGATATTATGACATAAGGCACGAGCAGGCGTCTCGCTTTTCCTGTGATAAAGCCGTCCTTCCCCAACGCCGGCATGTCGGACAGCTGTATGCCCTTGCGTGTGTTGCTGTATTTGAGCAGATAGCCCGATATGAAGAAGAACAGCGGCATGTGGAACGTATAAAGCCATCGGCATATGGAAGGCACATGTCCGGCATGTCCGAGCTGGTAGGTGGAGTGTCCTGCCACCACGAGTATGATGCCGAACGCCTGCATGAAGGATATGAGCCTGTTCCTGCTGTCCATGCTTCTGTGGTCTTCAGTTCACTATCGCGATCTTGCACACGGTGCCTTTCTTGCCGTCTGAGGTGGCTGTCTGCACCATGTACACGCCGCTCGCCACGCGCCGTCCGCTCTTGTCGCATCCGTCCCACGTGAACAGTCCTCCGTTGCTCCTGCCCTCGGCTACGAGCGTTCCGTTGACGGTCACTATCTTGACGTCGGCGTCGAGCGTCAGTCCGGTGACGGTGATGAGTCCGGTGTAGTCAGGTCTTACAGGATTGGGATAGGCATATACGTTGTCCTTGTCCATCTTGTCGGATGCTTGCGAGGCGTCGCTCATATAGGAGCACAGTCCCTTGTCGGTGCCGAAAAACACCTCTCCGCTTGTTCCGTCGACCGCTATCGACTCGATGGTGTTTGAAAGCAGCGGACTGTTGTCGGTGGTGAAGTGCTGCAGCTGGGTCATGTTGTCGGCGCTGATGAGGAACACCCCGCTGCCGTCCGTGCCGAACCACTTGCGTCCTCCTCCGTCTATGGCTATCGCGCTGATGCTTATGCCGTCGAGAAGATAGTCGGCGTAGTTGGTCCCGTCGTTGCGCGGCACCTTCACCTGGGTGAATGTCTCGCTGCCGTCGACTATGTCTGCCGCAGTGAGCATGAGCGGTCCGGCAGCTGTCCCGAGCCATATGTTGCCCTCGATGTCCTCCTCCAGGCATCTCACTCCCTGTGCGGTGAGAGCCGTTCCGTCCTGATTGACGAAGCGTGTGTACATTTTCATCCCGTCGGTTGACGGCTGGTAGCATATCAGGGCAGGCTTGCGCCAGTCGCTGCTGCCGAACCACATCAGTCCGCGACTGTCGAACATGAGTCCCACCATGTTTGCCATGGAATATCCTTCACCGGTGATGAAGTCGCTCTTGTGGTGTGATGTCCATTCGCCTCCGGCATATTCGAACAGTGATGCGGACGGAGCCACGCTGTTGAGACACCACAGTCTGCCCTCAGTGTCGAACCTGACGGAGGACACGAGAGTGTAGTTCTTCTTGTCGGTACTGGCAACGGTGGCTGCTCCCTGCAACGGACTGTTGTCCATGTTGAACGCTTTCACGAGTTCCCTGTTTCTGAACTCGTACATGCCAGCCTGCGTTCCCAAGAACACATGAGCCGGGTCCTTGGGGTCGACATCAACGCTCATCGCGCCCTTATATTTGTATCCGAGCGTCGCGGCGAAGTCGTCGGGATAGACGTTCCATCCCTCCTGTCTGTCGTACACCTGCAGGCAGGCGTCGCGCTCGGGGTTGCCCAGTCCGCCGCAGGTGTAGAGCTGTCCGTTGATGAAGCGCATGAAACCGAAGAAGTTGTACTCCGGTCCGTCGGGAGCGACGCCCGAGAGAGTGGTCTGCACGCTGCCGTCGCCGCCTATCACGCCCTTCGCCAGCTTGCCGTCGCTGCCTGCGATCCAGTAGGAATCGTCCGCCGGAGAGTATTCTATGCCTCCCCATGAGAACGCGATGTCCTGTCTGCGGTCGGTGGCGGATATTATATAGGTGTGGCTTCCGCCATAGCACAGCATCTTGCCGCCGCTCACTTTCACCCTGCGGAACCACGGAGTGTAGAACACTCTGTACTTGTCCTCCGTTCTGTCCATCACGCATGCCTCGCCGCTGTTCAGTCCGATGAGTTCTCCGTCGAATACGAACAGGCTGCCGAACGTCTTCTGGCTGTACCTTGTCCACTTCGACCTGTCAGCCAGATTGTCGTCAGCCGCCGCGCGGTACATGCCGTCCGACGTGGCGGCGAAGATGCGGTTGCCGTCAGGTGCGGTGGCGTAGACGTTCACGCCGAGGTTGTATGTGTCGCTTATCGCGGCGTTGCGCACGTCTATCCTCACTATTCCGAATCCGGTGGAGAGGTAGGCGTCGGAGCCGTTTATGGCGATGCTGTTTATCGTCTTGTCACCGGTGAGAGACTTGTTGTAGTATTCCGACATGTTGGTCACCTTGCCGTCGGGTGTCACGAGGTCTATGTTGTAGTTCTCATACACCACGACGAGCCGTCCGGCTCGGGCGCACCATGCTATGTCACTGATGCCGCAGTCGCTCAGCGCGTTCACCTTGTCGTAGGTCTGTATGCTCTGGTCGGAAGGGTTGTACGAATAAAGTCCGCCCGAGGCAAGCACGAAGACGACGCTCCCGGTGTCCTCTATCCTTGTTATGTCCGAGTATGCCGGGTAGGCGTTCCATGAGCCTACAGGAGCTCCGCAGATGTCTGTCACAAAGAGCGAAAGCATCAGTGTGACGATGGAAAACAGTTTCTTCATATTCGTGTAAGTGCGTGTGTGATGGGTGTAAGTATGCCTGCGCGGCATGATATGTGCAGCCTTCCTCCGTGAATGCCGCGTTATCTTTCCTTTGAAAGCAGATACTCAGCCAGCCGCTCCACGGCTCGCGCGCGGTGGGAGATGCTGTTCTTTATGTCGCTGCCGAGCTCGGCGAACGACCGCTCATAGCCTTCCGGCACGAATATGGGGTCGTAGCCGAAGCCGGAAGAGCCTTTCCTCTCATGCGATATGGTGCCTTCTATCCTGCCCTCGAAGGTGTGCTGCACGGGCAGTCCGTCCTTCCGCTCTATCAGGGCTATGACGGTGCGGAAGCGCGCGCGGCGGTCCTGCATGCCTTCCATCTCATGGAGCAGCTTGCTCATGTTGGCTTCAGAGTCGTGACCCTTGCCTCCCGCGTATCTCGCGCTGTACACTCCGGGCGCTCCGTCAAGAGCGTCCACCTCCAGACCGGTGTCGTCAGCGAAGCACGCTGTGCCGTATCTGTCGTACACGTAGCGCGCCTTCATCACGGCGTTGCCCTCAAGCGTGGGCGCCGTTTCGGGTATGTCGTCGTGGCATCCTATGTCGGCGAGCGACAGCACTTCGATGCCTGAGCCGAGAATCTGCCTTATCTCTTCGAGCTTATGACTGTTGTTTGTCGCGAATACTATCTTCATCTTTCTTTACTTTTACTTTTATCTGGTCGAATCCCTCGCCATACACTCCTATGACGGAGCTTTGGCTGACGAACGCGTTGGGGTCTATCATCTTTATGAGGCGGAATATCGTGACGCTCTCGCTCTTCCTCGCGAGCAGGCATATCACCTTCATGTCGCGTCCGGTGTACCATCCGTGTCCGTCGAGAATGGTGAGGCTGTGGTCTGTCTTGCGGGTTATCGCCTCGGCTATCTCCTTGTGGTGCATGGAGAAAATCATGAACTGCACCGACTGCCGCTGCCAGCTCATCACGTAGTCGAGCATGGAGCATTCGATGAACATTGTGCACAGACCGAACACTACCTTCCTGCTTCTCACGTCGATGTCGCCGAACGAGTCGATGAAAAGACAGCTTCCGATGATGCACAGGTCCACAGCGAGGAGCACTTTTCCTAACGAAATGTTGTGGTATTTGTTCACTGTCGCAGCCACGATGTCGGTTCCTCCGGTGCTGCCGTTGTTGAGAAAGACTATAGCCATGGCTGTTCCCGAGAGCATACATCCTATGACGAGCGACATGAAGTCGTTGCCGTCGCCAAGCAGTCTGTAGAAAGTGCCGTCGGGGCGGACCACCACCTCCTGCGCCAACCGGAGCAGGAAGGAGAGTGCGAAAGTGGCGTAGATGGTCTTCATGAGGAACCGCCAGCCCAGAATCCTGAGCGTACCTAAGATCAGCGCGGCGTTTATGAGGAAGAAAGTGTACTCCACCTTGAAGCCCGTGGTGTAGAAGATGATTGCTCCGATACCTGCTATGCCGCCCGTGACAATCTCATACGGCAGCAGGAACACGGTGAAAGCAAACGTATAGAGCAGCAGTCCGAGCGTGATGTTGAAATAGTCTTTCGCCTCACGCAGAATGAATTGTTTGTACATATACATATTTATTATAATGACAGACACGCCCATCCTCCCACATATAGGTGTGCGGGCAGGATGGGCTTTGCCTTTCATTTACGGTTGATGTGTCTATTTTATGACGACGTTCACCATGCGCTTCGGCACTATGATGACCTTCACCGCCTGCTTGCCCTCCATATACCGGGCTGTGCGCTCGTCTGCCATGACGGCGCGTTCGATGGCGGCGTTGTCGGCATCTGCCGCAAACTGCATTTCAAAACGGCGTTTGCCGTTGAACGCTATGCCCATCTGCACGGTGCTTTCAACGAGATACTTCTCGTCGTATGCGGGCCATCCGGCGTCGCACACAGTGCCTTCGTTGCCCAGCGCGTGCCACAGTTCCTCGGCTATGTGAGGCGCGAACGGGGCGATGAGCACCACGAGCTGCGAGAGCAGCGTGCGGTTGCGGCACTTCAGCTGTTGCAGTTCGCCCACGCATATCATGAACGCCGATATGCTGGTATTGTATGAGAAGTGCTCTATGTCCTGCGTAACCTTCTTTATAAGCCGGTGCAGGCTCTTGAGCTGTTCGGGCGTAGCGTCGGTGGAGTCGGGCAGGAACTGTCCGTCGCGGTTGTAATACAGTGCCCACAGTTTCTTGAGGAAGCGGTGGCATCCGTCTATTCCGTTGGTGTCCCATGGCTTGCTCTGTTCCACCGGACCGAGGAACATCTCGTACAGGCGAAGCGTGTCGGCACCGTACTTCTCGACGATCATGTCGGGATTTACGACGTTGTACATCGACTTCGACATCTTCTCTATAGCCCATCCGCAGACATATTTGCCGTCTTCGAGCTTGAATTCGGCATTGGCATACTCCGGTCTCCAAGCCTTGAACGCATCGATGTCGAGCACGTCACCGTGCACAATGTTCACGTCGACGTGTATAGGGGTGACGTCACCGTAACCGTCTTTCAGTCCGAGCGACACAAACACAGGCTTATCCTCGGTGCTGAGGGCGTTGGCGCGATACACGAAATTGCTCCTGCCCTGTATCATTCCTTGGTTCACGAGCTTTCTGAACGGTTCCTCACAGCATGAGTATCCGTAGTCGTGGAGGAACTTGTTCCAGAACCGTGAGTAGATGAGGTGACCCGTGGCATGCTCCGTTCCGCCTACGTAAAGGTCCACACACTGCCAGTATTCGTCCGCCTCGCGGCTCACGAGAGCATCGTTGTCGTGCGGGTCCATGTAGCGCAGATAGTATGCCGACGACCCAGCGAAGCCCGGCATGGTGTTCAGGTCGAGCGGGAACACGGTGATGTTGTCAATCCTGCTCTTGTCTGTCACGCAGTTGCCCACGGTGTCCCATGCCCACATACGGGCGTGTCCGAGCGGCGGCTCGCCGCTTTCGGTGGGTTTGTACTGGTCCACCTCCGGCAGGAGCAGCGGCAGGCAGTCCTCCGGAATCATGTAAGGCATGCCGTCCTTGTAGTATACCGGGAACGGCTCTCCCCAATAACGCTGGCGCGAGAAGATGGCGTCGCGCAGGCGGAAGTTCACCTTCACACGTCCCAGATGGTGTGAGGTGACAAACTCCTTTGTCTTGGCTATCGCCTCCTTGACGGTCAGTCCGTTGAGCGAGAAACCGTCGAGAGTGTCGCATCCGGCTGCCGGAGAGTTGCACACGATGCCTTCCTTGGCGTCGAAACTCTCCTCGCTGACGTCGCATCCCTCTATGAGGGGACGTATCTCAAGCCCGAAGTGCTTGGCGAAAGCATAGTCGCGCGAGTCGTGGGCAGGCACTGCCATGATGGCTCCCGTGCCGTATCCTGCAAGCACATACTCTGAAATCCATATCGGGATGTTCTCTCCCGTGAACGGGTTTATGGCGTATGATCCGGAGAAAACGCCCGTAACCTTGCGGTCGCTGATGCGTTCGCGCTCGGTGCGTTTCTTCACATACTCTATGTATTCGGCTACGGCGTCACGCTGTTCGTCGGTGGTGAGTCTTGCCACGAGCTCGCTCTCAGGCGCAAGGACCATGAAGGTGACTCCGAAGATGGTGTCGGCACGGGTGGTGAAGATTGTGAAAGCCCCCTCAGCTCCCCCTGTGGGGGAGTTCTGGTTTGCTGAGTCAGGGGACAGACCTCCCCCACAGGGGGAGCCTGAGGGGGCTATCCTGAACTCCATCTCCGTTCCTTCCGAGCGTCCTATCCAGTTGCGCTGTGTCTCTTTAAGCGACTCCGTCCAGTCTATTGTGTCGAGTCCGTCGAGCAGACGCTGTGCGTATGCCGACACGCGCAGGCACCACTGCCTCATCTTCTTCTGCACCACGGGATAGCCGCCTCGCACCGACACGCCGTCCACCACCTCGTCGTTGGCGAGCACCGTGCCCAGTCCGGCGCACCAGTTCACCATCGTCTCGCCCATGTAGGCTATGCGGTAGTTCATCAGCACCTGCTGCTGCTCCTTCTCGCTCATGGCGTTCCATTCCCCGGCTGTGAAGCTCATCTCCTCCGAGCAAGCCGCGTCGAGCCCCTCGGTGCCCTTCTCGCTGAAGCGCGCGATGAGCTTTTCGATGGGCTGCGCCTTACCGCACTTGTTGCAGTAGAACGAGTTGAACATCTTGCGGAAAGCCCACTGGGTCCACTTATAATACTCCGGGTCGCACGTGCGCAACTCTCTGCTCCAGTCGAACGAGAATCCTATGTTGTCCAGCTGCTGTTTGTAGCGTCGTATGTTGTCGTCGGTGGTCTTCGCCGGATGCTGTCCTGTCTGTATGGCATACTGCTCGGCAGGCAGTCCGTAGGCGTCGTAGCCCATGGGGTTGAGCACGTTGTATCCTCTCAGACGCTTGTAGCGGGCGTATATGTCAGACGCTATGTATCCGAGCGGATGCCCCACGTGTAGTCCTGCTCCGGACGGATAGGGGAACATGTTGAGCACATAGAACTTCTTCTTCTCCTTGTCCTCGACAACCTTATAGGTGTCATTCTCCTCCCACCAGCGTTGCCATTTCTTCTCTATTTCACTGAAATTGTAGTCCATTGCGGTATATGTTGTTTTGTTCTTTTTCTTTGTTCAATTGTTTATGTAGTATATCAGGGATAATGCGGACGGGTGGAACGAAAGCTTATTTTCTGATTCCCGAGTGCAGATTATCTTATGCAAAGATAATGAAAGGCGAGTGCAGAAGAAATGAAGGGAAACATAGTTTCACTTAATTTGATACTGCCGAGCCGCATCTTATCTTATGCAAAGATAATGAAAGGCGAGTGCAGAAGCAATGAAGGGAAACATAGTTTCACTTAACTTGGTACTGCCGAACCGCATCTTATCTTATGCAAAGCTATTGCAAACGAGCGGAAAGAGAGCTTGTTTTCAATTTCCCGAGTGCAGCTATATCTTATGCAAAGATACAAATTTTACCTCAAACGGCAAACATTTGCATGTTATTGGGCATCTGAGACTTGTTTTGCGGAGTGCGCGAGATGACGTCGGGCAGTGCGGAGAAATCGTCTATGACGCATTCCGCGCCGCTTTGCTCCAGTTCGCGGAGCGTCCCGTTGCCGTAGGTCACGCCGCATGTATGCGCTCCTGCGCGCCGTCCCATCGTGATGTCGAACGCCGTGTCGCCCACCACCATTGCCGTGTCTGCATCCCTGCCGAACTGCCTGAGTATTCTGTTCACCGGTTCCGGGTCGGGCTTGGCGTTGTCCACGTCGTCCGCTCCCACTATCGCGCTGAAGCAGGAGCTTAGCCCGAAGCGGCTTACGAAGTCGCTGAGCGAGTGGTGTCCGCGGCTGCTGGCTATGGTGATGGTGAGTCCTTGGGCGTGCATCCGCCTTATTGTGTCAGCCACGTTTGGGAACATCGTCACGGCTCCCTCGCTGTTGTTCACCTCGAACAGACGCCTGTAGATGCCGGCGCAGCGCAGTCCCTCGTCGCGGTTTATGCCGAGCATGCGCACGAAAGCCTCGTCGAGCGGCAGTCCTATCGTCGCCGCGCACGTATAGTCGTCGGGCTGCGGCATGCCATATTCGGCGATGGTCTGATGCATTGTCTTGAGAATTACGCTTCTTGTGTCGGCTATCGTGCCGTCGAAGTCGAGAATAAGGGTTTTTATCATGACTTGTGTTGTGTTGTTTCTTAAATTATTATCCTACGCGCATCACCACGGCTATGGTCTTCATCCGCACATATTCTTCCGATAGATACATCATTCCTCCGTACGGATTGTCCGTGCCCCACGAGTTCTTGGCTATGAAGTAGAGCCGTCCACGTCGGTCGCGCGCCATGCCGGTGAGAGCCATGCAGTGGTCGTCGGTGGTGAGACGCGCCTCAAACTCCTTCTGTCTCCGCTCCTGGGTGCAGGGCGTGTGCGAAGGAAGCTCCGCCGTTCCGCGTGCGAAGGAGAATCCCGGCTCCGACACGTCTCCCTCCCAGCACACGGCGTGTCCTGTCTTCAGGGCTGAGCATATGCGCGCCATGAGCGTGTCGACGGGCACGTTGAGGAAGCGGCAGGCGGTCTTGTTGTCGGGCACCTCGAGCGCGAACGTATCGCCCATGGGATGATGGGTGAAGCTGGTGAGAGCCGTGTAGTCGCCCGGAAGGAACAGGCTGCGCGCGAACTGACGCGGAGAATACTCCACGCCATAGAGCCAGAAGCGCGACGGCATGTAGCCCAGCGACTCGTCGAGGATGTCCGTGCAGCGGCTGTCGAAGCTTGACATGCTGTGCGAGCGTCGCGCCATTGCCGTCAAACGGCGCGCGAGCACGTTGTAGTTGGCGTCGCCTCCGCAGTTGTACGGGTCGTATGTCATCATACCGTATTCCGCCGCCAGAGCGAGCGTCATGGGTGCCATGCCGCGCATGTCCACCCTTTCCCTGCCTCCGGAGAGAAAGCTGCGCCTCGCAAGGTGAGCCATCCACATTCGTGCCGGATAGTCGGGCGAGAGGTTGACGGAGTCGCCTGCCATGATGCGGTCGGTTTCTATGGTGGCGAGCATGCCGTATATCCAGCACAGCTGACTGCGTCCCTGGTTCTTGACAGGTGTGGTGCGCAGTCTCACCTCGTCGGTGAACATGCCGTGCGGCTTGCGGTGTGCGTGCTGCGGTCTGCCGCACGCGAGCAGCATCATTGCGGATGCCGCCATGATAAGTATATGTTTTTTCATCCGTCCGCAAAATTAATCATTTATGCGCGGGTGTGGAACGGCATGGCGATAAAAATTTTCCCGCCGCCTGATTTTTATGTCCCTCCGTCGTCATTCCGTAGCCCGCTTCTGCACGGTGAGGCGGGATTTGGGGGCAATAAAAGCGGAAAGCGGTATGAGTGGAGGTGGGGCGGGATAGGGATAAAGTATGATGGAATGTTTCGAATCAAGCCGTATGGCAGGTTGGCTTTACTGTCATAATAAATCACATTGTCACAATATTTTATCATATGCCGACATAATGACATCCGCTAAAAACCGTCACGACATGGTGTTCCGTGCAGGCGGATATGCGTCAGTCATGTTCTCATGTCGCAAAATACACCGTTCCGGCAGGCGGAACATACCATAGGGGAGTGCGGAAAAGTCCCTTCGGAGTCGCCGTACGGTGTGTTTCGCGGCACGAAACGGTGTTTCCTGCGCGGTGACAGTGCCTTTTCCGTGTCGTAAAAGATGCTTTTCCGCGCCCGAAAAGGCTGTTTCGCATTGTTTCATACAGCATATTTGATGCACATTTATGGTGTGTTTGCCGTAACCGTATGATATTATGCGCGTTGCGGCTGCACACGAAACGGCACGCTGTATGCGTCGCGCCAATGTGCCGGTTGCAGGGAAGGGAGTTATGACGACATACGGAAAATCATTGTGTAAGTCGCATGCCGCATCCGCATTACATTATGACAATAACGGGAAATGCCGCGATTCATATGTTGGCAAACCAAAGTAGAGACGCAAAATTTTGCGTCTCACGAGCAAGTATGCGCTGTTAATTGAGGCGATGATATGGCTGTCGTTGCTGGGTTTATTGCTTGTGAGACGCAAGATTTTGCGTCTCTACTTAGTTAGACAGCGCATGCTGTCGCTTCGTTTCTCATATTTGATAATGGTGGCGTCAGCCTGTAGAGACGCAAAATTTTGCGTCTCACGAGCAAGTATGCGCAATTAATTGGCGTGATGATATGGCTGTCGTTACTGTGTTCGTTGGACGGGAGACGCAAGATTTTGCGTCTCTACAGGCTGGCGCCATCATAATTGTTTCCCGCTACATCATAAAAAACGGGGCGCACCATGCCGGCGCGCCCCGTCTCAACTGTTATACATTGACCTTTAATTGGTGCGGATGCTTATCTCCAAAGGACAGCCTGATACTCCTCAGGAGCATTTATGTCGTACAGGCGTTCCATTGTCATGTTACCCTTTACGTGGAACCGCATCGGGTTTTTCGGGTCGGAGGTGATGTCGGTGTACTTGTAGTCGAGGTACATCGTGGTTATCCGCCTCTCCAGATACTTCTTTGTGGCGTGCCTTATCACCTCGTAACGGTAGGTACAGTCACCGCTTGTCTCAAGGTTTATGGCGTTGGCAGGGTCGCCCGCGCTCAGTGTGAGCTTGCCGGTGATGACGCCTTTCTCGTCCTTCACGCCTTCCTCGAAGTGTGTGATTACCTTATAGAGCCCTCGGTTGACATCCTCGCTCCATGTCGTTCCGGCAAGGAAGAACACGCTCCTGTCGTCCACCACGCGGCACTCGCGGGTGTCCTCCACCGCGCCGTCCGAATTCGTACCGTCTATGTATACATACATGTTGGTGGAGGAGTAGGTTCCCGAGTAGTCGTTGAAGAGCTTCAGGTTGAGCAGAGCCTTGTCCCATCCGCTGCGTATGTTAAGCTTATACGACGGGTCTGGCATGACTGTAAGTGGCAGAACCCAGTTCTCGTTGGTGTCAAGACCCTTGAGATTGAAGTCGATGATGTAGAGGTTGGTGTTCTGTCCGGGCGCCACGTGGCATGTTTGAGAGGGGAACGAGTAGAAGTTATCGGGCAGCTGTCTGAACCAGAGGTCCTCGCGTCCGGAGGCGAACCTTGCCTTGTTGAGTATGTCGAGCGTATCGTTGTCGACGCCTATCTTCACGTTGAAGTCCCTGTGGTTGGTCGCCGAGCCGCTTATTATAACAGGCAGCTTGAACTGTCCCGTGCCGTCTGCCTTGTAGCGTACGTATATGTCGTGCACTCCGTTTGAGCCTACGGGAGCCTTGAAGGATACGAGCTGCTCGTAAACCTCCTCCTCCCAGTCCTCGTTGCATGAAGTGAGCATGCCGCACATTGCGGTCATCGCCGCCATGATATATAATTGAATCTTTTTCATCTTTTATATGTTTTATCGTTGTTCAGGATATGATTCCGTTTATTCGTAGTCTCTCCAGCCCGGAGCCTGTGTCAGGTTCTTGTTGCGGCGGAGCTCCTCCCATGATACGGGCCAGAAGTACTGTCTGCGCGAGAACGAGGTCTGCAGCTTCGGCACTCTCACCGGATTGTAGAACTGCAGCGCGTTTCTCTTGTCCATAAGGGTGTTGCATCCGTATATCTGTTCAGCCTCATGCTTCTCGGCAATCTTCCATCTGCGCAGGTCGAAGAACCGCTGGTTCTCGGCGAACAGCTCCACCTGACGCTCGTGTACGATGGCGTTGAAGAACTTGTCTCGGTCGGCATACACCCCGTCAGAGTAGTCGGGAACGCCCGCACGCATCCTCACAGGCTTCACTCCGCGCCTCATCTGCTCTATGTCACGGCTCACGGTGTAGGTCTGAGTGCCGTCCCACGACGGAATGTCATAGCTCGATGTGAGGTTGTTCACAGCCTCTGCGTAGAGCAGCAGTATGTCCGCGTAGCGCAGGGCAGGGTCTGCCTTCGGTCTTATCTCACAGTAGTTGCCAACGTTGATGTCGTAGGGATGCACGTATTTCATCACTCCTATGCCGGTGTTCACCCAACGCTCGTTGCCGTTAACACGTCCGTCAGCCTCTCCACGGTAGTAGAACACCTGCTGGTAGTGATAACGCTCTTCTGTCGTGCTCAGTCCTGGCCATACCGTTCCGCTGTATGCCACCGACGCATAGAAACGCGGCTCGCGGTTGGCATAGCCCATGAAGATGCCGTTGTCGGGCAGATGGTCGTACGGGTGCAGGTATTTGTTGTTCGCTGTGGTGAACTCGTTGCCATTGCCGTATTGTGCCATCACGCGCTCGCGGTCGAAAGGCGTGCCGTCTGCCATGTCGTAGGCGTCGCACTGTTTCTGTGTGATTCCGTGGATGTTCCATCCTCCGAGTGTGTTGGGAAGCTGGTGTTTCACAACGTCTGCCACACTGCTTATACCATTGCCATCGAGAGAATTGCCACGGTAATTCTGCCCGCGTGTGAATATTATCTCCGGATTCTCGGCGATGGCAAGCTCACCGTTGAACACCGAGCGGTAAGACTCGTACGGGTCGATGTCAGCCCATCCGTTCGGGAAGTCCTGACTTGAGTATGGCTCGCATTGCGGAGGAGTAACTGTTGTAGGATAGGCTCTGTCCTGCGCGGTTTTCCTTACGCCGACGGTATATATCCTGTATACGCCTGCTTTGTCGTTGTAGTCAAGGAAGTCTTTGCCTGCCGCAACGGCGAGAGCCCACTTCCTTTCGTCATACTCCTGGGAAATGAGGTGGCGTCCTGTCTTGTCGGTGAAGTCTGCCATCTCGGTGTTTCCGTTGTAGAGAGGACTGGCGGCGTAGGTCAGCACCTTTGCGCGCAACGCTAAGGCGGCACCCTTTGTCGGACGTGCTATGTTGAGGTTGTCGCGTCGGTCGGGCAGCACTTTTGCAGCCTCAACCAGTTCCTTGCATATGTAGTCGACGCACTCGTCGAACGTGCTGCGCGGGTAAGACAGTTTGTCGTAGCTCTCGCTGAAGTCAGCTCCCTTATCCGGCATGATTGGCACAGGACCGTACTTGCGTATGAGCAGCCAATAGAAGTAGCCGCGCAGGAAGTGTGCCTCTCCTTTAAGCACGTCTATCTCTTCTTGGGTGAGCCCCTCGTTGGCGTGCGCTCTCTCTATGAAAATGGACGCCTGACGTATTCCCTGATATGACCATGGCCATGACTTCTTGTAAAAGTCGCTGTAGCTGTATCCGTCGCCATACTCACCGAGTTTGAAATAGCGGTAACGCGCACCGTTGTTTCCTTCGTTGAAGGTGATGTCATCGCAGAAGTTCGTAGGGTTGTTGTCGCTGTGCCCTATCTCGATGTTGTCTCCCTGCAGGCGGCTGTAGCTCAGTGACAGCCACTCCAACGTATTTGTCTTGTTGTTGAATATATGTTCAAGCGACTGCTGGTCCTTGAAATATTTCTCTGTATCGAGATAGTCGGAGCAGGACGTCAGGGCTGACGCTGCGCACACTGCGGCAACTCCGGCTATCATATATTTATATTTTTTCATATCTGTTGTCTTTAGATTGTTGATATAGTATTACAATTACAGACTGATGGTCATACCAAGCGTGAATGTTCTTGACAATGGATACCTCTGTCCGTTGCTGCTTCCGAGCTCCGGATCCCAAAGCTTGAAGTCGGAGAAAGTCAGCAGGTTGGTGCCCATCAGATACACGCGTACATTTTGTATGTTGATGCGTGATGTAAGCGATTTCGGCAGTGTGTATCCTATCTCGACGTTCTTCAGTCGCAGATATGAGCCGTCGCGCAGCCAGAAAGTGGAGTTGCGGTAGTTGTTGTTGTTCCATCCGTAAGTGAGGCGCGGGTATTTCGCGTCCACGTCCTCGTTCTTTCCGAGCTGCCAGTAGTTGCCGACAACGTCTGTAAGGATGTTTCCCCAAGAGTGGTTTGAGAACGGATAGACAGTATAACCGCCGATGAAGAACGATGTCTTTCCGACACCCTGGAACAGTACGTTGACATCAAAACCTTTCCACGATGCCGATGCTCCGAAACCGTAGATGAAGTTCGGCTTTGTTGTAGAGCCGATAGGCACGATGTCGTTGTCGTCTATCTTTCCGTCACCGTTCACATCTTTATACTTGATGTCACCGGGAGCTATCTCCACGGCTGTAACCAATGCGGACTGATCGGGGCTGTTGCGGATGTCCTCATAGTCCTTGAAGAGTCCGAGAGCCACAAGTCCGCGTGTCTGGTCTACACGGTATCCAGCCGAGCGTTTGTAGCCGTAGTGGCTGTATTGCTCGTCATATTCGAGTATCTTACTCTTACTGTAGGTGAAGTTTCCACGTATGGTGAAGTTCACGTTTCCTATCTTGTCGCTGTAGGCAATGTTGCCGTCGACTCCTTGCGAGCGCACGCTGCCAACGTTGGCTGCCGGTTGCTGTGAGTTGCTTACACCTATTATCTCAGGTATATATTTGCGCCACATGAAGATACCGTCACGGGTCTCGCGGAAGTAATCGACCGTTCCGCTGAGCTTATGATCTTATGTTGACCTCAACATAAAATCATTTATGTCTGACATAGAATTATGTTGGGCA